>ENA-UOVY01000728-UOVY01000728.1-plant-metagenome-genome-assembly--contig:-NODE-728-length-11619-cov-616.157126_pt1 | contig 11619 bp, 12 predicted proteins | sample MGYA00249840_ERZ761561 | MGnify/ENA primary metagenome ERZ761561 (study PRJEB28882, sample SAMN05720143) | plant metagenome | isolation source: Guanajuato, Mexico | place: Mexico:Guanajuato, Mexico... | reverse complement strand
AGCATTGAGCATTGAGCGTTGAACGTTGAGCGTTGGGGCTCCCATGAGCCCCACTAGGAGGATTCAGGGCCAAAGGAAGGCAGAGACGAGGAGAGGAGGCTCAGGTATTCAAAGGCCAATAAATCTTTTCACGCTTCCCCTCGTCCGCGCCGAGGGTTGCGCAACGGCCGCCCGGCTCAAATGTCTCGCTCGGCCGCTCGCTGGCCAGCCGACTGTTGACTGCCAACTGCCAACTGCAAACTTCTAACTTCTGACTCCTAACTGCAAATGGCAAACTCAAAACTGCAAATGGCGGCCAAGCGAGAAACCTGGAGCCAGTTTTGGCCGAGTTTCAGTTTTGGTTTTTGGTTTAAATTATTGGGGCGAGTTTGGCCACGTCGGGCGGCGTCTGACCCGGCCGGCTAATGGCGCCGCCGGGCAAAAGCAACAACACAATGGATTACAAGCCGCAGGAATCAAAACACTGGCCCCCATTGAGAGGGGCGGCCGGCTAGTGAGGGCTCGCGGCGGCCAGGTGGCGCCACTGGCGCGCGGATCGACCCCTCGGCCGGCGGCTGGCCCGCGGCCAACTCGGCCTAACACGGCCCATTGAGCAGCCCCAAGCTCGGAGGTGTCGGCCGGCGAGCGCGGGCCAACCCTTCGCTCGCCTCTCAGCGCCGGCTGCTTCACGCGCCGGGCGCCCGCTGAACCGGAGCCGGAAGCGGAGGGCGCGCGCTCGCCAACAGGAGTTGCGTATCCAATGAGCCGTCCGTTCGTGTGCCGCCACTCGAACCCGGCTCGGCGCCCCTCTGACTCATCGGCCTCCCTTGCAGCGGCGGCGGAAGCGCGCGACTCGAGCGCGGCCGCCAGGGGGCCCGCGCGTCTGTCCGCGAGCTTCGGCTGTCAGTCTGGCCGAGGGAGGGGAATTTATGTTCACGTTTGTCCGTCCTTTTGGGGGGCTCGCAAGCTCGCTCGCTCGCCCGCCCGCTCGCTGGTCGTGACTCGCGGCCGCCAGTTTCAGCCCATTTTGCGCGTCAAACGGCCCATTCGGCTGCCAACCGAGCGGTCCAAACCTCCAGCTCCAGTTCTACTTCCAAACTCAACCTCAACCTCAAGCTAAGCTCGCCGACTGGAAACACAAACGGAGGCTCAACTCCAAATTGAAAAGCCCAACTCGGCACAGCTGACCACCGGAATTGGCCGCCCAGCTCCAGTGTCGGATTTCTCGCTCCTCCTCCTCCTCAAGGCGGCGGCCGATTCAATTTTACGCTAAACAAACAAACCCGCAACTCAAACTAATGGCCAAACGGGCGAGCGCGCAAACGACCTAATTAATGGTGGCGCCCTCGCGTCATTCAATTAAGCTGAAGCGATAGCGATCTCCTTATGAGCTGGTCACTTTTTGGCCGGGTTTGGTGAGAAAAGTGGCACTGGAAGTGGAAGTGGAGGCGGCGGGGATTTGCGGCGGGCTGCAAACGGGGCAAAGTGGGGGCCGAGCGATAACTCATTGCCAGTTGGTTGGGGGCGAGGAAACTGTTGAATCAAAACTGTCAACTTTTGCCCATTGCGCTCGCTCGCAGCTCCCCTCCTCGCTGCCAACTCGAGCCGAGCGAAGATGAGCGCCGGCCAGCTCGAGCGTCGCCTCCAAGCGAGCGAGCGAGAGCGCAGAGATTGCACGCGAGTTGAGTTGCGCAAGCTGCAGCGGCGCCGCCAATGGGAAGAGGAGCAGCCAGTGCAATGGAGCCGAGCGCGCAGACTAACTGGCGGCCGAGCGAGTGTGACAGCTCCACTGTCCATAACTCACGCGCGCTTTGCCTGCCCGAACTGGAGCGGCCGCCGAGTCTCAAGCGAACCGAGCCAACAATGCGACAGTGAGCGCACGCTGCCCGCCTCGGCCTAATTAATTTCTCTCCGCTTGCGCGCCGCTTCCGGGCGAGCTGGCCGCCATTGTGGCCTCCATTGGGCGGCGGCGGCGGCGGCCGAGTCGGCTGGCCAGGTGGGCTGCGCGCGCAGGACAGCTCGCTTGTCGCGGCCCAGCTGACGGGGCTGAAACTCGAGCCGCCGACCTGAACTCCATAAATCATCGGCGCCAATGAAGCGCTCACCTGGGCGAAAGTTGCCCGCCGCTCGCCCCTCGCTCGTCTGCCCACACAAACGCCTCTAGCTTGAGACGGCCAATCAAGGAGGCTTGCAAGGGGTTTGCCCGCCAAGAGGTCGGCCTGACTTTGATCGATCGGCCGCTCGGGGGGGACTTATGGGCCGGCTTTGCCAGTGCGGCGACATTTACATGCGCCGCCGACATGGAGGGCGCGCAAATTGAATTGTGAGCCAGGCGAGGGCCAATGCGCCTTTGGAGGGGGAGGCAACACTTACCTATGTGGTGCTTGGCCAGCTCGGCCAAGTTTATCGAGCGCAATCTAGCCTTTGGCAGCAGTTCACTGAGGGAGCTGTCAATGGGCGCAAACACAGTGAGCGGCGTCCGATCCATGCTAACGATTTCCTTCACTCCCTCAGATTCGCAAAGGCTCGCGAACTTGGTGGTTTATGGGTTGGTTTGGGCCGAGCGAGTTTGGGTTAGTTTTGGCTGAAAAGTGTTTGGCTTTAAGGCCAGAGAGAGAGAGAGAGAGAGAGCGGATTTAGTTTGCGCCTGTTTTGCTTGATGAATTGGCCATGTAGTTTGCGGAAAATCGCAGGCGAATTCAATTAATACAATTAATGGGCGAGCGCTCGCTTGAATGCGCGAGTCGTGCCAGACTAACAACACTGGCTGTCCGGCCGCTTGGAAGCGGCAGCTTGAATGCCTTTGAGCGAGGCTGGCTTGTTGAGTCGGCGCAATTATGCGCCCAGTGAATGGCCGCAACCGCCGCCGCCGCCAAGCAGCAGCGAGCGGGCGACTCAGAATGAGACTGGAGCGGCCAGATTCAATAAGTTTTCCTTGCCAAGCCAACAGGTATCGGCTGCTCCTCCCGCAGCAGCAGCCGCAGCTGCAACCGCCTCAATGGGCGCCAATTTTCCATCAAAGCGGCCGCAAATGGAGTGGCCCCTTTGTGCGGATGTCGCTGCCACTGGCCGCTCCACTTATTTCCGGCCGCCGGGCAGGTGGAGTCGGCGGCTGGCGTGTGATACTGGCGGCCCATGAATGGGCTCGGCCGGCCGCTCGGTCGTGCAGCGTGCGATTTGTTTTGCCTTGGGCGCAAACAGCGAAATCTAATTTACTTGCCCGCCAGTGGCGCCGACAGGTGAGGTTGGCCGGCGGCGGCTGGAGCCACTTGACAACTCTCTTAGGCGCGGCTGCGGGCCGCCGCCGCCACCGCCCAAAGCGCAGGCCGGCCGCTCGAGTGGAGGAGCAGCCGGGCTTCATGGGAGCTTTGCGGGCGCAAACGGGCGGCCAAGAGTGGTCGCCCGCGCAAAGGTCGCGGCCACTTGTTGAAAGCAGGGCCAACAAAAGAGGCGGATATTTAACTGGCGCCGGGAAGCCAGCAAGGCAGCCGGGCAGCTCCCTTTGGCGCATTCTCGCGAGCGGCCGCCTCTACGGCCATAGGAGCATGTAAATTCAAGGCGAGCGCGCGCGGCCATCTGGGCGCAGTCAAGTGCGCCGCTCGCCCGCTCGTCAATCATCGGCGATTCAAAGCCGCAGTTTGAGTGTGAGTCGCGGCCGCATTCATATGAGCGGCGGTCAGGCAGGCCGGCCGGCCGGCCAGCCAGTTGGCCAGACTCTCTCAGGGCGCCAACTCGCTAATGAATGATCCTCCTCCTCTCCACTCCTCCTCCTCCTCCACTCGACCACGAGCGCCCACGCAAAATGTGTCAGCCTAATGGAGTCAGCGCCAGCCTCTCTCGCGCCGACGCCGGGCGAGTTGCCAGCCTGTCGCCCGGCGCTGCGTGTGGCTGCAGTTGTCACTTCCGCCGCCACTTCCGCTCGTCGCGAGGCCGAGATAAGATCGCGCGGCTTGGGGACGAAAGCCGCGAGTGGAAGCGGAGGGCCGAAAGCAAACAAGTGGCCGCCGCCGCCGCCGACTTACACTTGTAATTCGGCGGCCCTCCGATCCAAAGTAAATATTTGCGCGCGCTCAGAGAAGCTCTCGCGGGCCGGCCCAAAACAACAGGCCGCTTTTTGGCCACCAACTCGGCCGACTCGCCGCCAACCAAGCCGCCCGGCCCACTTTCGAGTGGCGGCCAGCGGAAGTGGCTAATTGAGTTTATTCGCGGCTCTGCAAACAAGGTGGCCGCGTTTATTGGCCGCGAGCACGCAACTTTCGTTGGCCCGGCCCGGCCGACAATGTCACTGGCTGGGCGGCCCTTTGAGCCGGCCGCTTGGAGCCGGCGCGCCCGCCAGTTGGCCAGTTGGCCGCCTCAGTCTCCAGCCAAACTTCGCTCCAACTTGACCTCTGGCCGCCACAAAGGCGCAACTAATAGATTCTCCATAGCCCATAATCCGCTTAGTCCGGCCGCGCGGCAGCCAGCCAGCCAGCCAGCTGCGGCCCGCCTTGAACTGCGCTCGGCCGCGACTGGCCAACGGAGCTCCCATTGTGGCCGCCGACTGCCGATCGGCCTCCACCTGCGAGCGAGCCGCTCCGATGATGGTTATTTATTACATCCACTCATTTACAATTCGAGTGCTCATTATTAGCCGGCTCAGGTTCGAGCCGGGCTGCTGGTGCAGCCGCCGCCGCCATAGCAGCAGCAGCAGCAGCAACAACTCGGCAGTGCCAAGTGCCGGGCGAGCAGGACTTGAATGGGCCTGCAAACGGGAGCCAGCAAGCCAGCCGGCTTGGCGGCGGGAGCGCGACAAACGAGCGGCGCCAGGCAAGCCAGCCAGCCCCTCGCTCAGTGTGTTGTATGGCATTGTTATCTAAGTCCGCAATCTGAGCCGCGAGAAGGCTGCCAGCCGAAGTGGGATTCTCGGCCGGACGAGTGGCGCCGCCCGCGGCCAGGTGAGCGGCGCAGGAAACAAAAACATGCTCGCCGCTCGCGGGCCGCAAAAAGCTTGCTCGCGGCTCCAAAAAATGATCCTGATCCATCAAAGTGGGCCGGCAAATGCGAGCGAGCCAGTGGAACGCGCGCCGAGACCATGAGGGCTCTTCGCCGACTTACAAGTTGGCTGGCTGACCGGCTCGCTAGCTGGCTCGCTCGCTCGCTCGCTGGCCGACCGGCCGACCGACTGGCATCAGGTGGCCGCTCGCCAATGATAAAAATCATCAATCATCATTTGAATGTTTGTGTATGCTCCTGTCCGTGTTGCCTCCAGAAGCCGGCTATCTGGTTTCAGGCTGGCGGCCGCCAATGTCGCCGATTGCGGCCGCTCAGATTGCGATCAGGAGCAGGAGCGAGAGCAGAGGGCAGCGGCGGCCGAGCGCTCCACTTCGGCTTGGGAGGATTCTCACAATTTGCAACGCCAAACTGGGCCGCCGCCGCCGCCAATGGGCTCGCACTGGCGCCTGTTGAAGGGGGCGGCCTGTTGTCATCGCGACCGCAACACGGACGCGAGCGCCGCTCTCGGGCGGGGCGTCAATCAGGAAGCCAATGGCCCGAAAGGAGCGAGCTCGCGCTAATTTGAAACGCTCGCTCGCAAGAGCCGCTGACGCGCCCATTGGGCCTGCGAGTCGCCCAAAGGGGCCAACAAAAGGGCCTATTTGTGCGCCCAAAATGGGCCAAACATTTCGCTCAGACGGCCATTTGCGCGTCTGCGGCTGGAGTGCAGAGTGTGTGTGTGTGTGTTGCGCCGGTGGCCGCCGAGCATTCAACTCGCTTGGGTCTAAGGCGAGCGAGCGAGAGAGAGAGAGAGAGAGTTTTGCCGGCTAACAATAGTGTTGGCGAGCTGGCGGCGCGTGAACCACTCAATGCTGGCCGCCATTGAATGACAGCGCGGGCGCCGGACACACCAAAGTCCATTTGCGTCCAGCCAAAATGGATCCTGAGACACTTTGAGCCGCCTCTTCCTTCCGGCCGCCTCTGCTCTCCCTCTTTTGTCGCGCGTTCAATCGCTGCAACGCCAACCAATTGAGACGTTTGCTTGGCGACAGCGCGATCTGTCCGCTCGGCCGCTTCGCTCGGCTGCCCATATTTGCGATGGCCGCAAACATGGCCATTGGAGACAAAAGCGAAACTCGAGTGCGCATGAAAAACTGACTCCACCTGAGAGCAAACTTTGATGGCCGCGCTCGAGTGGCAAGTTTAGGGGAAGGAGCGAGGAGAAAGACTTACCTCTCGCAGCTCCGGATGAGCTCGGATGGCCTCATAGACGCTGCGGTAGTTTGCCGAGTCAAAGGTTTGATAGTTGGCCGGCTCGCTCGCTTGGCCCTGGCCTTGGCCGGCCAAGTAGCCGCCTAGTGTGGATCTGGGCGAGTTTGCCTCCGCTCCACTTGGCTGGCGACTGAGGCCGCAGAGCAGCAGCAGCAGTAGGAGCGGAAGGAATGAACATAGTGGACCTCCTCCGCCCGCCGCCCTCCTTGATGTCGTCGTCGGCGCCGCCTCCTCCTCGCGCTTGCTTGTTGCGCTTCCGGCGGCGGCGCCATTGTTCCACTTGGCTGTAAGCGCTGATTGTGTCGCACTGCTGGCGCATCCGTTGCGCGCGCCGCATTTCCGCTTGATCACAGTCTTTGGCATCTTCGTTTGTCGTGATGACTCTGCTCAACTCTTGGCAGGTTCAATTCTAAAGCTGTCGCCTGAAAACACTCGCCTCACTCTCTATCTCTCCCCGTCGCTCGCTTGCTTGCTCGTGCGCTCGCCTCGCTCGCACTTGATGTCTCAGAGACTTTCCATCTTGCTCGGCGCAAGTTCAAACTTCGAATGGCCAACTACGCTCGGCCCAAAGATGGGAGCTTCAAGAAACTTACGCAACAAGATGCGCAGAACTGGCCACACTCTGCCCGGCTGGCGCTCGCCGATGGGGCGGCCAAACTCGCGCTCGCTCTCACACTCGAACCCGCGCGACCTCTGTGGGATCTCTCGCAAACTATCGCGCAAAAAATGAACCCCAAACAGCAACCAAGAGAACCAAACTAATCGCGGCTTAAATCTTTCCCATCATGACACTTTAGTCTGCCAATAAATCTGCTCCAGGAAGCTCAGTCGGCTTATGAATTATGCAAGGATTTCAACCGCCGTAGAGTTTGTGTGGCGAGCTCAATCTGGCGCCAAACTGTTCAAATTCAAAACGCAAGCGCACTGACCTCAGAAACAGCCAGAGACTAGCTCAGCGGATCAAGGCAAAATAATAACAACAACAACAATATAAGGGTATCGCCTATTACCGCCTGACTCAGGGCCAGCTCCCCGTCTCACCTTTCCGTAACCTTCTAGGCACCCGGCTCTGTCATCAACTGCCCCTGTTGGCTCAAAATGTCGGCAAATTATCTAAAACGCGAGCTAGTCTCTCACACTAGGCGCGTTTGCGCGCTCTACAAGGTCATGATGCGTGATATTGTGTTTTGGGAATCTGACTTCTTCGAACATAGATTCAAGCAGCTCCAACTGAGGCAAATGTTTGAAGCGAAGAGGAATATTAAGGACATTAGGGTGGCGAAAAAGTTGTTGGAGGAAGCGGAGATAAATTTCAGGCACAATATGATCCACCCTCATCACCAGTATGGTCCATCGCTCCAACCGTTCGCGAAGAACGGCATTGCCTATGGCCGCGAGCTATTATCGCCCGACTATGTAATGGACTCCTACCACCCGCTAGAGAAAGCCCAATACCCCTTTTATTTTGCTAAACGTGAGGCCATGAAGGATGAGTACATAAAATTGTGGAAAAAAAAGATGATGAGGCCCGGCGAAGATCAAGTGCCAGACCGCTCCTAATAGGCTTGCCCCTCTGCCTGTTAGCTGGCTAACTTAGACGGACGCAAAAAGCGTCTGGTTGTTAATGGATATTAAATGATTAGCTGTGTAAGCATAAGCCTCACCTAGGCCATCGCCGTTTTAGGTAGATGCGAAACTTGAGCTTCGTTAGGGCGAATTGCATTGAGAGAATCGCTTGGATCCAGGTAACCCTCGCAGACAATAAAGGAAATGTTCAAGAAACGCAGTGTTGCTTCATATAACAAAATTGTGGTATATATTCACTCTCGAATTCGTTACATACTTTTAAAATATCTCCTTCCTGAATTTAAAACCAAAACTGTCACACTGTCGGTGTAAGAGTCGGCCCAACTGAGGTCTGCCACAAAAGAACACCGAGACTTTGCCCCTCTTTTGCTCCTGGATTCTAGCAAAGAACTCGTCCCAGTTTGGTCTGCCAGCCTTAGTCCTGGTCCTTAAACCCGTCACTAGGTCCTTCTTGTTTTTCTCGTGCACCAAGTAGAGGGCAAGCTGCAAGCCGATTGATTTTGTTTGCGCCCGTTCCATGGCCGTCAAGTGGATATGAATGTCGAGAAATCTATCGCTTGGAGGCAGGTGAGATTGGGTAAGCTCAAGCTCCGCTAAAAGCTTAATGAACCACTCGAATGATTTTTGGTCGCGATTGATCCAGACAAAATCGACCTTTCGTAATTTGCAAACAATCGGTGGCCTAGTATCGGAGAATTCGTGCGCGCAACTTGGACACTTTTGGCGCCTCTTCTCGTAATGATACACAATTGATTGCAAAATGCTTGCGAACGGGGTGACCCCTATACCTGTTGCGATTAGAACCGCATGTTCCGCGCGAAATATCTGGCTTGAGGGCGAACCGTATGGTCCATCTATGAAGATGGTAATGTTTGGCATCTGCGTCCCAATTTTCGAGTTCGCATTAAGCTTTGTGGTACTGGGAATGGATACTTGTGATTCAAGGGTTTCGATGGACTTGTTTTCAGGTATTGGTGCCAAGGAGTGGCCATTTCTAAGTTGGTTAATCTTTTCTCTCACCTTGCTGGCGCCGAGAATTTGGGTTGAATCGGTTAAGCTCAAGTCGACGGTTGTTCCAAAATGGTCCATACTCAATGAGAACTGGCCAGACTTGATGAATCCGCTCAAATGATTTCTATGCTCAAGACCCTCAAAGTATGAACGCAAACTACGCGTCCACTCGCCTACAGCCCGGATATGCAACCAAATGACGCCCTCCTTCTCTGGCGCACTGCTTATGGTAAACGGATGCCACTCGTATTTGGCAATCTGAGGTATGAGCACATAGATCCAATCGCCTGGGTTGTATTCAAAGTTTGGAGGCCGCCGAATAACTAGGTGAATGACGTTCGAGGGTAACGGAACAGCCTTGATGATTGTGGTTTGGCCGCTCCTGGTTAGATTTGTTAATAGATTACGCAATCTGATTAGGGATTCGATGGCGAATATTGTGAACGGGCCGATGAACCAGATCCAAAAGTGGGGCGCGTGGAGGAATAGGAGCGCCCAAAAGGGGATATAGAGGAGATGGGTGTAGTAAAAGAGCTCAAATTTGCCGAGGCTACGCGAGAATGGTTGGGCCAGAGACATGATTGCTAAGATTATTAAAAGGAACCAGCCAGTCAGTGAGGCGCAGCCGCCGATCCAGCCAATTTTGAGATTTGTGCTAAACAGGTATTCCGTCCAGGTTATCTTGCTTTCCTTCTTGATAGATTCGAGATAAAAATTGACCAGGTGACCAAAGGTGTGAGAGATTGAGTGGCCAACAATGAAGAGGCCAATCATTTTGTGGAAGTACACGTGGTCATCGAGGGGCAAATAGCGGCCAAAACCATGCGACCTGAGGAAGCTGATGCTGCGCCGGCAAACGAGTAACACCACAATGGAGCAGAAGAAGTTGAGACATTGGCCGGAGGCTCTGGCTAGAATAAGAAAACCGCAACTTAGCCAGTAGGAGGCTATGCGGCCAATGAATAGGCATATGGAGATAAATAGGATGGTTAAAAAGAAGTTGAACCTAACCAAGTTGTTGCTTACGTATTCACGGCGAAGCTTGTTGCAAATAGGTATGCGTTGGCCAAGACGATTTGCTAGTGATTCCCAGTTGCTTGAAATTGTGTCGATGACACCGTTGCAGCCATCCCTCGGGCGTCTGCCACCCCTTGTTGTGTGATGCATGCATCTTGCGAGTGATAGCTCATTGATTAAGTTTGGTCTATGCTTAAGGACCTCCTTCAGACCCTCGAAGGTGATGGCTCCGCAGCGAGTCAGGTGGGCGTTGCTGAAGACAGCCTCGGCGATTTGTTCCAGGTAAGCGTCCACCTCGAGCCCAATATCGTGGGCGCACAAGGCCAGTACGTCGATTAGCTCCTCGCGCTGGATCATGCCGTTTCCATCGGCATCGTAGAAGTCAAATAGATCCTTCAGTTTCTCGTTCATACTGTCGTCGAGTATGTAATCAATCACTGCAGCCGCTGCAGCACTGGTCCCCGTCGCTCCTATCTCCATGCCTATGTCCACCATTGCCATGAATTCACTTAACTGACAGCTTGATCTTAGGGGCTGCTGGAGGTCGTGGTGTTGATCGAGTAAGGACAAGAACGAGAGTGAGAGCGTGCTCGCATCAACAAGTCTTCACTTGCTTTCGTTGGCGCTCTCGGCTTCGAGAAACTCGCCGCTAGGTGCACCTTCATCGGCACTACAGTCTAGTCGCAGGCTCAAGTGCACGGCGACTATTTTTACCTGCCCTGAAACAGTCGATATTATTCTATTGTTTATTCGTTTTTTGTCGTGAGTACATGCAATTCTTGAATGATGTACTAAATGCTCACATTTTCACGTCCGTTTATCCATTCATTTGTGCGATTGCTAGAGCTGAAACTCACTCTATGGTCCATCTAGACTGGCCGACTTCGCTGCAACCTGCCAGCTAAACATTGATCGAACAGTCAATCTCTCTCAGCACAGATCAATCGTTTCATTTATTTTCGTCATGATTAATATGGCTCAACTGAACGAAAAGGTTAGCAATCTCGAGAGACAGATGGAGTTTTCGGGGGACGCAATCAATGGTCGTGTTATACATGCAGAGGGACCGCAGCAGGACGAAGTGAACTGAAGCCAGAAAGACGATCGAACGATGCGCTTGAATCGAGTGATACCACAGATCTTGCAGAGAAGTATACAAGCTTTCATTCCACTCTTTTGCTGAACTGAACAAAGTCTCGCCCTCATCATCTAGTCGCTCCGATCCCTTCCCGTTTTAGCTAGCAAAAATTCGACAATTGTTCGGGTCGTCCGTTGGTCAGCTTTCAGACTAAGGTGAGCTTGGAACTCAGGTCGCGAAAAGAGTTTGACTCTCCCATTAAATTGAATTTTGCCTAACCCTCCGGCCTATAGGGTTTTGACGAGACTTGTCCGATCCCGGATGGGCTATTGTTGGAAAGTAATTTTTCCCCCGCTTCCGATGGATGTGATGGTTTCCGCCGCTTACGAAACAACCTAAGGCCAACTGCTCTACTTGGCGCCCAGCTCGCGAGCAACTGCTCACCAGCCGACCATAGCGCATGTAGCGATATGCTTGAAGTTCGCGTCAGCGGTCCGCCAGGTGTGTGCTGGTGTTGCGAGCAATTTTGAAATCAGGTAATGTCGAGACTTCAATAAATCCACATCTAACTCAACCCCAATCTAGATATCATTCTACTACCCCGATCAGAACCACCACCCATTGCGGTAACGCTGCTTGGTCATCAAAACGCCAAATACACTGTTACTCGTAGCTCGCGCGCGCAGCAGCTGCCTAAATGCTTA
>ENA-UOVY01000724-UOVY01000724.1-plant-metagenome-genome-assembly--contig:-NODE-724-length-11647-cov-614.876035_pt1 | contig 11647 bp, 5 predicted proteins | sample MGYA00249840_ERZ761561 | MGnify/ENA primary metagenome ERZ761561 (study PRJEB28882, sample SAMN05720143) | plant metagenome | isolation source: Guanajuato, Mexico | place: Mexico:Guanajuato, Mexico... | reverse complement strand
GGCGGCGGCGGCGGCGGCGGCGGCGGCAGGTAAATTTGCGGCCGCCAAATAGGCAATTGCGGCCCAGCTTGGCTCCGCCGGCGCCGAACTCATTTTCATCATAAAGAAATTAAAACTCAAACCAAGTTCGGCGCAAACTCGCCAGCCAAGAGAAGGTGGCCGCCGGTGCTTCCTACCTGGTCGTAGCGGGCTACGTGCTGAGCCGCGCAATATTGAGCAATGGCCGCCACTGCGAACTCTTGTTTATGTTAATTTGATTGCTGTTAGAGAATTCAACCGGCCAGCCAAAACAACCAACTAACTGGCAATGGATCCATCAAATTAGCCTTGAGCGTTGGTTTCAAATGTCCAATTCAGCGCTCCAGTCTGAGGGTAAGCAAGAGCGAGTTTTGGCTTGTGGCAGCAACACGTTGATCTAACAAGCTGCAAATCGGCCACTACTCCTCGTTGGCTCAATATGCAGGCGTCAGCCAGTTGGGAATAGGCACCAAATACAAGCGCCCCCTGATCTGATTGGCGACTATAGTTTGAATCATGCTGATAGTGGCTAGTTAGCCTACAATTGGCCAGTACAGCCCCCAAGTAGCAACTGACCGGCCAGCATCTGTGGGCAGTTGTTGTAGCAGTGGTAGTCTTCCACTCCGGTTCACTTTTATTCAATGTCGTTCGGCAACATTGTTGGCCTAACAAAACTACCCGCGACCAATGGGCTGAAGATCCAAACTAGCTGGAAGGTAAACTGATCCAATTGAATCGTTAAAATTGGGGCTCGCGTTGGAGGCTGTTTGTTTCGTTAGCGCTGCGTTTGGGTTGCATTTGCTCTCGGCCAAGACGGCCAACTTTGGCCAAGTTCTGGATGGTCGAGTGCACAATTTGCGCGCCCAAGCAAGCGTTTGGTTCGGTAGTCCAGTTTTTGAGCCAATCGTCATGTTCATTTACCTGCCCTCCGAGTGTATAAAACGCCTCGTTCGTTATTTGTTGGCCGATTGACATTTGGGCGATAGGAGGGCGCAGCCTCAAGCGAGCAGCCGCCTCCGCTAGGATAATCAATCTTTTGCAATCAGATTGGCAACCTCATAGTTGGACGGTATATCCCCTCGCAGTCCGAGGTCTTGGCTCAACAGCGGGCGGCAAATTGATCAAACGAACGCCTGCAAATTTCTCTTCGCACTGCGATCAGTCTTCTCACCTTCGCCTTCAATGGTCAGTTCCTCACGACGTCCAACGGCTGCGACCACGTACTTTTTGCCCATTTTGCGACCAAACAGAATTCACTTGTCTGTTAGTTCCTGTTTGACCAAATCCAACGCCTTCTGATCGCACTGCGAGCCACCAACCTTAGCTCTCGTTCAGCTAGTTATGAATTAGATTTCCTCCAACGAAAAATAGTTGGTGGCACAATAACTATGATTAATTGTAGCCAGGCTGCCATAGTTGGCAATGGCGCTCGTGGTTGGTGGTAGATTTGTATTGTGTTTGCCTTATCCGTCACTTTGTGTTGTCATTTTGGGCTCCATTTTGCTGTTGTTCGCAAGAAATTAGCCTGCAGATTTTTGAGAGGAGCCGAGCGAAAGAATGAATCGTGGGTCGTGCAAACACGTCCGAGCATTGTGGAGGGGCGCCCGCGGGCTAAACTGCAGTTTAGCCCGCCAACTAACCCTGAATGGTCCATGTGGGGCCTGTTGCGGGCCGGTAGCGGAATATTATCAATGCTAATTGCTCGCCAGATGATGAATTAAACTGATATTTTTCTCTACCTTTGGACGCTGGCCGCCGCTTGCAGGTATCCCCCGCTGGTTCACGTTCGCAAAGTCGGCAGCCGAGAAAGTCAACACCAACAACGGCGACGATGTTGGAAGCTGGAGCATTTAGCGCAGCGCTTAAAATCAAATCGATCATCATTTCCTTGCTTACCTGTTGGCCGTTCTCGTGCCAGTTGAGCGGTTGCCAGGTAGCCTGAGCTTGCGAGCACCACCCCCACCAGCCGGCGAGCCAGCCGCTAGCAACGGGAGGCGCCGATTGGCCGCAAGTGATTGCTTCCGCGAACTCTCGCGGTTTGCAATGTTGTTTTAGGCTGGACGATTTAATCTCAGCCCGAAGGTGGCGCTTGAAGTCGCCACCATTGGACTGGCAAAGAAGCGCTGGGTTCCTTCACGCTGCTTGGTCAGGGGCCCAGCTTTTGGGTCTGCGGGCGGCCAGGGGGGAGTTTGCGTCACGTTTTCGTGGGCAGAGGCGTTTGCGTTGCGCTTTTTGAGTTAGATTGCGATCGACGACAGTTGGCATTGGACTACCAACTGTTGTTGCGCCTTTATTTTGCCCACCGCCAACACGCGGAGGCCCCAAAATGGCTTCCATCCCATCGGATTCACCCAAGCGACTACATCAAATGACAAAATATTTACGCAAGTTTTGCACCCCCTCTTAGATTGGATTCACCTTCTATCCATTGAATCTTTGCGCGTTTTGCGTGAAACTTATGATTTATTATCTTTTTTCCACTTGAGCCAAACTCTGATCAACTTGGGCGCTCGCTTTGGGTTCGCGCCCGAAGATCGCCGCCAAAGATCGCGGTTGTCGCGCCCGAGGGTTACATTTCCGAGGGGCAACCTTTGGCTCGGCTTGCTTCCCGCTGGCCAACCAGTTTGTGTAGGATTCTCGCCCGAGAAGCCGCGAAAATTAACCTTTTACATCGAGAGGCGAGCAAACTTGGGCCCCTCGCTCGCTCGCTCGCCTCCTCTCTCTCTCTCTCTCTCTCTCCTCCTCCCTGCTTGGATCTGGTGGCAGGAAGTGGGGGCGAGAATTGGGTTGGTTAGTGCGGTGGGAGCAGCGAGATGGTTGAACCATTGAGAACTCCTCTACAATCTCCACTGCTCATTTATTATTCATAATTCAATTCCCAACGTCTTGAGAGGACAGCTGCCGGTTGGCCGAGCTCGAGCTCCGTCTGTGCCCAAAGTGCGCAAACCTCTTTAATTTTCCGGAAACATCGCGGGTCTAATGAAATTCAATTTGAGAGGTCAAATGAAAAGGAGAACAGTTGCAAGCGAGGCCAATGGAAGAGTTGGCTCCTTCTTCTGGCTCCCAATACTTGAAACTGTCAGCGCTCAAGCTGGATGAGTTGGCATGAGATCATCACTCGAGAGCGGTCGGCCCCCAGAGTTGCCGATCTGGCAACCACTCAACTGCTTATGCAACCGCCTTGGGCTTCAAACCAATAACAGCGCAATCCAACGTCGACTTTCAATCAAACACCTTTTGACACCGCACACGCAACCGTGAAACCTGGTTGGACGCCATCAGCAGCCATCATCCAGGATCTAAAATATAAGTTACAACTGTGTCCTGATGGGAGAACCCTCAAATCGCTTCAATCTCGGGGGGGCCCAATACGAAGCGTGAACTTTGCCATTCATGTGAGTGGGCACACATCGAGTTTTTGGGCGTAAAATAGTGAGAAAACCGGCGAGGAAGGGAACGAGAGAGGGAGCGAAGGTCGACGATTCAATCAAGATAGTGGTTGGCCAGGTTTGCACGATGCTTCCTTGGGCGCGATATGATCTGCTAAGATTTGGCCGGCTGGGGTGCCGCGAGATGGCGCTCGGGTGGCGCTCGGCCGAGCGCGGCCCAAAAGTGCGCGGGCCCGGCCAACTGTTGCGCGTGCGCCGCAACGCTTGGTTCGCGCCCAATCGGAATGGCGACTTGTTGCTCGTGCGCAGTAGCACGCACATTCGGCCACAAGCAAACGGGCGCAACCGGCCGGTCAAGTCTGGTTTCGTTTGCGCTCACTTGGGGCCAACTGGTTTTGGTGTTGGCCAGTTTGCAGTTGGTTGTTTGAGCTCGAGGGAGACGCATCGTTCGCGCGACCAAGAGCAAAAGAGTGAGAGGGCGACCAGAAGTGAGCGAGGAGACAAAGTAAGCGCGGATAAGCCTGAGCCAAGAATCAAGATGATGCCGCGACAAGTGAAGCTAGAAGCAAGTGGCCAAGTGGCGGCGTCAAAGGGCCAAGTGGCCAAGGTGGTGAAGGTGAGGCGAACGAGACAAGCGCGCAACCCGCAACTGAGCGTTGCGCGACGGAATGAGCGCGAGAGGAACAGAGTGAAGATGGTAAACAACGGCTTTGCCCTACTTCGCGAACATTTGCCCGTCGAGGATCTGCAGGCTTGCGAGGGTTCGGGCAGCGACACGCCCACGCCCGACAACGGCAGCCAAAGTGGCCACAAGTCGTCGGGTTCGAAGGCGAAGAAGTTCTCAAAGGTGGAGACTCTTCGAGCTGCCATCCAGCGGATAAAAATGCTCGAGCAGCTGATCAGGAGCACAGAGCCAAGCTTCGAGTCCATGAACATAGTTTCGAGCTCGCAGTTTGCGGGCTACGAGGAGGCTGAGCCGCCGCTTAGCGTTTGCGAGCCGCCCAGTTGCGGCTCCTCCCATTCAAACTCCATGAGCGCGCCAATCCAAAGCCAGGGGCTGGAGTTCCAGCAACAGCAGCAGCAGCAGCACCAGCACCAGCAACAGCCTGCCTACTGCCAACAGGAGCAGTATGTCGCCAAGCCCGAGATGCAGCAGCACAACGCGGCCAACCTGCCGTCGCCTCAGAGCTCGCAAGCGAGCGGCCTTAACCTAAACGCCTACAGCCCAATCACCAAAGTGCACCCGAACCAGCAGCAGGAGCGCCTAAGCGAGTCCAGTCCAGCGCACTCGCTGGCCAGCAGCCAGATGGACGAGCAATCGCACACTCACCTATGGATCCAGCAACACCAGAGCTCGTTCATGGAGCAGCAGCAGTACCAGCAACAGCAATCCACCAACTGGTACCAGGAGCAGCAGCAACAGTTGGAGTTGGGGTCCAGCCAGCGCGCAACCGACTGGTTCAGCCAGCAACAGCAGCAGCAGCAGCGGCAAGCGCAGAGTGAGTCGCCCGAGGAGGCGGCCAGCAGCCAGCTCGCCCACCTCCAGCACCAGCCAAGCTCCGTCCAAAGCCAGATGGAGTCGGCGCCGATTTGGTTCAGCGGCGGCGCCAGCGACTCGCCGGTGTCCGCGCAGGCTGGCCCGCAGCCGAGCCCCTTTGCCCACCACCACCACCGCCACCACCACCACCAGCAGCACCAGATCAGCCTGTACAGCCAATGACAACAACCCCTCGGCCTCCTATAGGCCGCTCGTGTAGATAATACCTCGACTTAGTTTCAAATTAAACCATGATTGTACTCCCCCAAACATTTGCACTGTCCGCCTCACTTACTCTGCGCATCGTCCGGCCAGCCTTTGGCTCCGTCGCCCCCTGTTGGGCCTTTGTTTCCGGCGCCGCCCGATGGAGCGCGAGCGTGGTGCGCCTGCGCGCCCGCAAGCGACCTGTTGCTCGGCTTGGGCTGCGCGCTCAGCCGAGCTCACGTCGGCCTGGCCAGCTGGCAGGTGCTTTCGGCGAAGCTCTAAAACTGCGCACTTCTTTGCGCTCGAAGCTCGCCGGCCGATGGGCCAACGAGCTCGCCCATTCCAAGCCAACAGGTTGCCTTGAGCGGACTATAGCAAAGGCAAAGAGGAGCGCGAAAGACAATTGCAACTTGGCCGACTGAGAGCAAGCTCGAAGTGGTCCATTCATCCGTCCGAGTTATAGTGCGTCTCTGGCTCGTTCATCAGCCTTTGGGAGAGGGAAAGCAGCGGCGCTCAGAGTGGGAGCGAGAGTTTGGTGGCCAGAAATTGCACCTTCAACGTAAACAGATCCAGATGACGGAGCGCGCAAAGTTTATTGTGGTCCCTCATTTCGGTCGGATGTGGTTGTGGGTGTAGCTGCTGCTGCTGCTGTTATTTGGCGGCTATTAGACGCAGAGCAGAGCGAGAGAGAGTAACGGAACTTGGAGGTTCAGTTGTGGCCAATTGTGTGACTGGACGGGCGGCCAATGGGCGAGGAGAGATGACAATCATGCAATTGGAACTCCGATTCAGACTCAACGGGCCCGATATGTGCGCGCGATAATAAGATAGCGGCGATATTGGATTTTGATGGACACTCGCTAGCTGGTAGACTGGCGCCAGGAGGGCCGAGCTGCAGCGGCGACCATAAAGCCAGACGAAGAGGGGGGAGCCCTGAAATCCGTCCGCTCGAGACCATCGCCTGGACCAGATCCAAGCGTGTCAGGCAAACAGCGCAGACCTGGCCCAGAGTTTATTGGCCGCGCTTGTTGCTCGTTTTGGACGCGCGAGCTCTATGACGATTGATGGGCGCCGTCCAAGCGGGCTGAGAGAAGGGAGGAAGCAGGCAAGAGTAAAGTAAAGTAAAGTAAGGCAAATCAAATCAAACCAAATCAATTTGATCAGAGACAGAGATGAGCGGGCAAAAGTGAGCGCCACCAATCAAAGCAGCGCAGCTCTCTCACGAGAGGAAGGATAAAGAGGCCGCCGAGGGAGACGAGCGCCAAGGGCGGAACAGCACCAGTAATTGTCAATTGGCGGCCAATTGCAGCCAGCCACAGCCTGAGTGTCATAGGCGGAGGAAGCGGAATTGAGCAGCCTACTTGGGGCCGAAAACTAGGCAAGGGTGTCGCTGGTTTGGGTCGTCTGGCAGGTAATTGCCGGTAGTGTTTGAGCTCCGGCCGAAGCATCGGGAACACACACACACACGGGCGCGCGCGCTGGTCAATAAACTTGCGCCCGCGATCGAGGCCTCGGGCGGAACACGGTGGCAGCGGGCACGGACGGCCATTGTCTCTGGGGCCCGCGATTGACCTATCCCAGCGAGCCAGCGCAGCGCCCCGAAAACCGCAACCAGACCGGCCCGAAACCAAGCCGGCCCAACTTCTTGCGGCCGCGACCAAAACCAAGGGTGCAATCAAGTGCAATAAGCCCGCCTTCGAGAACAGAAGCGGAGGCACGAAAGCGAGAGGAAGGTAAGTGAGCATCCATTCAGCCGCCCATGCTATAGGCTTGCGGGTGGGCTCGCCGATGGCCGCCGGCATGCGAGCTCCTGGTCAAGCGGCAGCAGCAGCAGCAGCAGCGGCGGCCACGGCAATGGCAGTCTGCGTGGGTGTTTGCTCTGGCCTCTGGTCAAATATTAACCTAGTCCGAGCGAGATAGACGAGCCAATTGGGGCCGAGTGGGCCAATCGAGCGGCGATTCCTGCATCTCTGTTTGCATAACCAGACAGCCAGCAACGGGCGGCCCCAGAGAGTGCTGTTTGTTTGCCCTTCGGGGGCTCGAGCCTCAATTCGGGAGGCAGTTTACTTGTTGATTCTAGCTCACTTTGAGCGCAGCCAGTTGACCGGTAGATTACCTGTAGCAGGCAGGGGGAGCGCTCAGCTAGTGTGGTTCAGTTTACTTCCGAATGAGAGTGACCATAACCACCAGCTCGTCCGCCGCTCCTCTCGCCAGTTGAACTCTGTTTAACTTGTGCGTGATTGATCATTTTGGGGTTCAAAAAGCGTTTTGTCAACTAAATGGATTCGTCAGCCGGCGACCAAGAGTTAGTGAGTTGCTTGTTTTCATTGAGCAGAGTTTGGAAGCGTCGAGATTGTCGCACTGAGGCCGGCGCACCAAGATCGGGGATTCCAGGTGTGTGGGATTCCACAGCTCGTTCGAGCGCCGTCCATCGGTCCAGTTTGCTGATGGGCGCGCTCAGTGGAGAGAGAGAGAGATGGCCGAGGATGCATTGATGGACGCTGTCCGCCTTACCTTTGGACTTGCGCGTTCGTCTCCATTAACGCCAACATGACTGATCGCACCGCCCGTCCGTCAATCGGATGGCCCCGCAAGGAGGGGGGTTACCTTTTGAGAGGATGCCGACTCTGGCCAGCACGAGCAGGCACAAATCTGGCCAGCCTGAGGTCACGAACTAAATTGCGATTGGCAAAGGTCGGCCTGGCCACCCAACGAATCATTGGGTGGGAAAAGGTTGGAGGTGGAAATTAGCGCCTCGCGCGTTTGATTGATGAACGAACGCGCAGCTCTGCTCTGGGTGATCCAATTTCCACCTGATTCGGTGGGCGCTAAAGCTATTGCTCAGGTAGCTTACGCAACAAAGTCGTGAGTTTGAATTTTGCGCCAATCTCGTCGGGCGCAACATGCTGGCGCGCATACAGGCCGCCCGATTGGCCCTATCGCCGCGCCAGCTTGGCCAGCGCAAACTAGCGAACTAAATAAAATCAATGTTTTCCTCCGTCGCCCTGTGCAAATTAGCATTACAATGACGCTAATTCAATTCTGCAACTCAAACCGGCGCTACACTGAGCGAACCAACTCGCACCCAGCCAGCTCATCTGCATACCTGCCCGCTCTCGTCCAGCGGCAGAGGGGGGGGGGACCGAGGCTGAAAAGTTCCCGCTGGTCCTCGGAAGCAACGCTCAGGCCGGTCGGAATTAGCCGGATTGGGTCTAGCTCTAGTTGGGGGCCCAACTTTGGAGTGGCAGGCTTGTGCGGCGCCAATTCCGCCTCAGTTGTCGTTGCTACATTTTCATCTAGTCCAACTCCTACACAACCGAACAATGGCCGCCAACTCGACCATCCGCGGCCACTTGAACAATACGCGCCGCTACAAATTGCTCGCTGTAAAGGCTGGCCAAGCGTCCCCATTTGAGAGCCTCCCGTTGGTCGCAACCTGCAAGTTGGCCGGCCAGTTCCGTGGCAAAAAGATGCTTTATGTGGCGCGAGCTGGGGCGAAGATTTGTTGTTTGTTTCAGCTTGGCTGAATCTTCAACGAGCTTCCTCCTCCCCTCCTCAACTCTAGCTAACGCGCTTGCTCAAAACTCTTTTGGCCAACGAGCTCCAGCCGGCGGAGGCAAACTGTCGCCCAGCTTGCTTGCTCAGTTGGTCACTTGAATTCATCTTTCATAAATTCATCCATTTTTGCGCCTCAATAAGCAGCCGCAAGTCTGGCCGGCGCGCACTTGGTGCCAGGTCGAGTTTACCTGACGTTAGCGTTGGCCAGCGGAACAGAGTGTCGCTCCCATTGTTGCTCGCCTGGCTGCTGTCTGTCCCCCTGCGCTGAGCTGCGCCGCGCTGCTCTGCTCCGCTCCAGCCAGAAGTTAAACACACAGCGGCCGCGCTGGTGCTCTATGCAGCCCGCGTTTGGGGGCGGCGGCCGCGGCTGAGCCGGCGACAGCAGCGCCACACGGCCCGGCCTTGTTAGCGCCGGCCATAAGCCCATTGAAGAACAATGGTCGGCGATGGAATAATGATGATTTAGAGCAAAGATTTCGTGCGGCCGCGCAGAGGTTTTTGAACCTTGTCGGCCGGATGGGGCCGGCGCATGGGCAGAGGGGACGGGCGAGCGGGCTGGCGGGCGCGCTGGCGGCGACAAAACGGAACTGGAAGTGGGAGAGCCGCGAGCTGGTGCCGGTGGGCGGTGGCCACCGCGGCCACCACAAAGGAGGGATTTCCGAGCGCCCCTCTAATCCGGCCCCATGCAACGCTTTGGGGTGGCCGGCCCCAATTGAGGGCCAAGCGGCGGCGGCGGCGGCCGCCCACAACATTTGGCCGTCGAGTTTGCTGATCCGCGAGCTTAGCCCGCTCGCTTGTTCCGGAATTAGCGGCCATCGGTCGCGCTAAGACAGGCGGCCGCTCAGGTGAGTTTGCGAACTCGGCCGGCCGACTTGGTTCGTTCCGCCGATTGGAGTTGGCGGCCGCTTTGTTTGCTGCCGCTTAGCGTGGCCGCTCGATGGGCCGAGCAGCGCGAGCGGGAGGCCGCGTTGAGTATGGAAAGTTGAGCTTGATCCATCATTGTTGTGGCCGGCCGGCCGGCCGGCCTTTGCCCGCCGCAGATCCCCATTGCGGGCGCCAAGTCTCGTAAGTTGAATGGTTGTTTGGCCAAACTTGGGCTCCAAAAGTGAAAGTTCTAATGAGAGCAGGAGTCGTTTCCTGTCGCGCGAGCAAAGGCACTTTTGGCCGCGAACGAGAGCGCTATGGAATTTGCGCGCTCGCATTGTGCTGGCGCGAGCAGCCGAAACGAGTTAGCGGGTGATAGATGGACGGATGCGGCCGCTCGCAAGCCAAAGGTCAGCGGCGCCAGTGGGGCCGGCAAATCGGGCGAGCTGGAAGCAAACTTTTAATATACTTCCTTGGGGCCGGAGCGAGACCGGCCATTGTGGGCGCCCATGTTGACACCTTGTTGTTTCTCTCCCTTTTCTCCATTTGTTAGTGTTGGTTTTGCGCCGGCCTCTGTCATCGTTGTTATTTCTATAAATATTATTATTATTATTCGCCTCGCTCGCTTGGCCATTGTGCTCGCAAGGGCCAGGCGAGCGAGTGGGCGCCCGCTTGGGCTCGCACCTAAATCATAGCATGATAGCGCGAGAAAAATCAACAATTGTTTGCAGCACCGGCGGAGGCAGCGCGAGCGCCAAAATGAACTGGACCAGCACCATAGTGGCCCAGCAAAAGCTGGCAGCTCGCCCGAAAGCCGTAGGGAGAGGAAGGAGGAGGAGGAGCAGGAGTTCAGGTTTAAATGGAAACCAAAGTTGGGCCCCAAAAGTGATTGATTTTTTCGGCTCAGTTCATTTTGGATTCGGAGCCGAGCCGAGCCGAGCCGAGCCGAGCCGAGCATGTGCACAATGGGCGAGTATCAGTTTAATTTCATCTCCTCAATCCTCCAGTGGCGACGGAGCGAGCCAGCGAGCGGCCGCCCGGTTCCGTTGGCCGCCGCCGGCCGCCCTCTGCCTCCAGCTCCTGTTGGCGCCGGCTCAGCTGATTGTCATGATAATGAGACAAATGGGAGACTTCCAAGCCGCCCAAAGGCGCCCGCTAGAACCAGGAACCAGGAACCAGAATCCAAGAGCGGGGCGAAAACCAGAATTGGGAGCGGGGGACCTTTTTGGCCGGCAAGCCCGGTTCTCACCAAAGATTAACGGGCGCTCGTGACGTGTTAATTGATTGATCCTGAGCTTAGAGGCGGGCGCAACTTGAACACGGCCGCGGCGCGCGTTGCTTGTTGCGGGCCGAGCGCGAGATTCGGGCGCTCGCCAGGCGAGGCCAGGCGGAGCAAAAGCGCGCGCAAGCCTTACTTGGCCGGCAAATGCCGATCGGCTGGCCGGCGTCCAAATCTCGCGCGTTGCTTCGGCCTCGCGCCCGAGAGGAAGGGCTCAATCGATCAGAGTGTGTGGAGTTAGCCGCAACAGCAAAACCAGTTCCAAGCGCGCTCGTACCGGCCACTGCAAATCCAATCCCATTTGTCGCCCCGCCCGCTCTCTGGGCCGAGCCACTCTCTTGCCGCCCTGCTGGCCCGCTGATCAGAGGGGCGAGCTACAAAACGATTAAACTGATTTAATCTTATTATTCAGGTAGAGGGAGGGAATTTGCACCCGCTAAAGTTTTGCCAGTTCTGTTAGTTTTGCGCGCCGCTCGCCCTGAGGTTCAAAATATCAATCAGTTTGATCAGGTCGGCCCCCTCCTCGGCCGGCTCAAGCTGCGCGGCCAAAGCGGCGGCGGGCGAGTAATCCAAGCCGAGCGCGAGTAACCTGCCGCCAAACTGCGACAACTCTTGCAAGCTGAGGGCGCCGCTTCCGGCCGGCGGCCCCATTCGGTTGGCGGCGAGTCAATAACCTGGATGGCCGCTCCACTTGACGGTCGTTGTTCCTGTTGTCGTGCTCGCTGTTGTCGTTTGCGTTTGCGCTGCTGCAGGAGCTGCCGGCGCCGAGGAGGCGGCCGTCAGAGTGGAGGCGGCGGC
>ENA-UOVY01000722-UOVY01000722.1-plant-metagenome-genome-assembly--contig:-NODE-722-length-11670-cov-611.485149_pt1 | contig 11670 bp, 11 predicted proteins | sample MGYA00249840_ERZ761561 | MGnify/ENA primary metagenome ERZ761561 (study PRJEB28882, sample SAMN05720143) | plant metagenome | isolation source: Guanajuato, Mexico | place: Mexico:Guanajuato, Mexico... | reverse complement strand
AGAGCCGAGCCGAGTAATTAATGCCGCTGCTGGAGCGTGAACGGATGCTGGCCGGCGCAAACCGGATGCGAGCGCAAACCTCACAACTTACCTTCGGCTCGTCTGCTAACCCGCGCGTCCGGCCAACTCGCTCGGCGGCTGCACGCTGGCTGACAAACTCCTCTCGATCGACTTAACTCGTCCGATCTGCACAGACTTGCCCTGGTTGCCTGCTTCCGCTGCTGCTCCTGGTTAACTCTTGAATTGGCTATGAAGCTGAAGCATCCGGGCGAAACTTGATGGCGCACGCTTCTTGGCTTCCTCGCGCCGCCCTTGGTGTCGGCTCAGGGGCGGCAGTATCAGCTTGTATCACAGCGGCACCAGCCGCAGCCGCTTCACTAAACTTGATTGAATTTCGGCCCCTCGCCTCCTCTATGGCCTCTCGCCGGCTCAGCTAGCCGCCAGACGCCTGACAGCATATGGACTCGCCGCCTCCTCACCTCCAAGCCCACTGACCGCCGACAGTTCAATCTCGAACCTTGGAGCTCTCGTTTCAGCAAAAGTGTCGCCCGCTCGCCGCTTTGTTGGCTTCTAACTCGCTCATCGTGGCCTCATGCTCTGGCCAACTCCCGTTCAGGGCCGCAAAACTCTCCACGAGCTTTGCTTGACTCTCGCCAACACTCGAAGGGCTCGCTCCTAACCAGTTTGGGCCCCAAACTGACTGTGGCCCGCCCGGCGCGGACACGAGAGCTGGCAACTGCTGGCTCGCTCGATGGAGCCGGCGGACATGCGCAACTCGCAACGGGCCTAGGGCGCCGAGACAGGTTGAGCGCGCTCTCTGGCGGCCGCACAAACAAGCCCGCCTCGGCCAAAAACAACGCAAAGGAAACCACCAACCGAAGGTGGAGCAAAGACAACACCAGGAACAAACTAACTCCGCTTAATATTTAATAACTATCCCATCTCCTCTAGAAGTCTCAGGCCGCACACTGGTGTTATTCGGTCGGTTGTTGTCGGGCATCTCCTTCGGCTGCTCGGCCTTTGGCTGCGAGGCAAAGCCTCCAAGCACATTGCGTCTCACCTTATCCTTCATCTCCTCCTCCTCCTTCCTCACGTCGATCACAAGCTGCGTGCCCTCAACCTGCGGGTTTGGAGTGCCTAGGGTGTGCGAGATGCGCTTGACAGGCCGCTCGGTGAGCTTGTCGAGGATTCGGAGAATTGGCTCGTTTATGTCGCGAGTGACTGTTGGCGACACGATGAAGTCTATGTGCGAGTAGTCCTCCAAAATGTGGTCCTCGTAGAGGGGAACTCGGAGTTTGCTCAGCAAAATCATCTGATCCTCTGGGTCGCTCAGGTAGTCGTTTGTTCCGCGAAACAAGCAAATTGTTCGAAGGTTGATCCTTGAGACGTTGTATTGGGGCGGCACTGGCTGGCCATACTCCTCGATGTTGCGCATCTCGTCCTTGTAATCGTACATGCGGAAATCATTCAACAGCGCATTAGTTACATACTGTTCGAACGATTTCAATGGCGTCGCCTTAACCACATTCTCAGTCATCCCTCCGTCCAGGATTGCGCCCTTGTCCGCGCCCGAGAATTGCTTCCAAAGGCCGCGGCAAAAGGTGTACTTGATGAAGCTAACTGAGCAGAGGTAAGTGAGTAGGAAGTTTTGAGCTCGGCGTAGAGATTCAGGAACCATGGTGCGCGCTGATGAAGTGTGCATAAAGATCTTGGCTATGCTTGCTGGCCAGACGAGGCCGCGCAGGTGGCTCGTGTACACGACCGGTGCAAGCGCAATGAATGTGGCCAACTTAGATGAGAAGTCTGGCCGCATGGAGAGCAAAGCAAACATGAGTGTGGTCGATTGGCTGTAGGCGATATAGGCGACCTTGGGGGCGCCCGTTTTCTTGAGTACAAACTCGATCTGGGTGGGCAAGTCCATCAGCGCCTGCTCGTCCAGCGAAAAGTCCCAGAAGGACTTCTTGTTTCCGCCGTCGGAGAGGCGGCGCATGACCTTGGATGTTGTGGCGCGACCATCGAAGAGCCAGACGTCGTAGTTATTGTTGCTAATATAAAAGTGGAGCCCTTTGTCGTCCGTTCCGTTCTCCATTGCATACAAGGTGACCCTTTCGTCCAACTTGGGCTTCCTGGGCCTCGCGTTGTGTGAGCTGCTCATCATGTTGGTCGTGTCCCAGGCAATTCCATGGGTTGCGACAACGGGCACCTTGTGCAACGTCTTCGGGTCAGCTAGGGGGTTGATCAGATGAAAGATCTTGAGAACATAATTCTGCGATATAACCTCGAACTCCTCCACGTTGAATCCGCGCGATCTGATCAGCTCAGCGGTCGTCTTTCTGTCATCGGCCGAGCTCAGCTGAAGGAGACTCATCCAAAGTATGAGAGAGATCACGTGAGCCGTCATCGTCTTGGGTGTTAGTTGATTCGCCATTGGAACCAGGGTGTTCAAGGTCAGAATTAATATCTACTAGAACAATCGAAGTCTTCCTCCCCTACTACCACAAATCTAATCTAATTGCTACCTGACTGCTCCCGTTCTCATAGTGTCTCCCTTCTCTTTCTCTCCTCAACAAGTCAAACTCGTTAAATCAATCTAGTTGGTATCTGCAATTCCGAATTTGAACTACAATGGAATTCTTGCTAGCTTTGGAAGTTGTGTTGGGATCTCGACCAGTTGGGAGCTGTTTTATACTCTCCAGGTCGAAATGGTCGCTTAAGGATCAACCGCGCATCGACCATCGTATTCGAGAGGGCAGTCAGACTTTGCAGCAGCAGCAGCCTCCTCTTTCGAGAGAATTTCAATTATCAGGATATTGAATATCAAATAACGACAGTGTTTCAGCAAATGTTGAGGGACTAAACAAGTAGCGACGGATATTATTCCATCCACCTGAAGACACTCTTGCGAGCATGAGATGAGTTGGTGCTCTCTCTTTGACGCTTGGAAAGCCTTCCATTTGCCCGACTGTGAGGTGAGCCTTGCATTGCCCAGAGTTACTGGATATGACTCAGGCATCCGTTTGTGCAAGCTCAAACTCGGATCACGTGTCAGGGCCACATTCCTAACCTAATCCAAAAGGCTCTAGAAGAGCTCCTAGGAACTGAGGCCAGTGAGACATTTTGTTCGTGCAAGCCCTGGGCGTTCGAGAAATCGAGGGCGGATTTCGGATCCTGTTCAATATCGATGATGATTTGTAATCGATATGAGACTGTAAGTCATATCATGGTAGATTGTCAATTTGTTATGGGACGAGATTCAGAGGTCAACGGACAGCAAGGATAACACTCTCGTTGCACCGCGCGTGTTTTGTTTTTGTTTACCTAAACAATAAAAATTGGTCTCCTCAATGTGATTGCAATAGCCAGTGGTCAGGGAGAACCTGCTGCCATTGTCGTCTGATTTATCACGGCAAATTTTGCGAAATCAATTTTAATATTCAACGTCTCTCGTATTGTTGTCGTCTACTTGGGGGATTTCGTGAGTATGGTTTGCCAGAAGTGCGAAAAGAAGCTATCCACCATTATTACTCCTGATACGTGGAAAACAGGTGCTAGAAATACACTTGAAAGCGGCGGACGAAAACTTAACGAAAACAAGTTATTGAGTCAGTCGTCGAAGACCAAAGCTGCTGTAGGATCCTCAAATCACCAGTTTCTTGATTGTCGAATATGTAAGGCTAAATGTCATCAGATGGGCTCTCACTATTGTCAACAGTGCGCTTACAAAAAGAGTATCTGTAGCATGTGTGGCATTAGAATTGCTAGCACCAAGGATCACAACCAAACGTCTGCATAAGACGACATACTTCGTTCCAATTGACTCGAATTTAGCCTCTTCGTTATGGACAAAATCTCTACCCGAACTTTGTTGAGATTCGCAAAAATTGCCCGACTCAAAGAGCTAAACGAAAGGTCTTTAAATCGTTCTCTCAGGCCACCGATAATGGAGCAGAATCGTTGCCGTCCCCAGATGAGATTAGAAGCTGCTTGACGGGCACATGATTGAGACCTGCTTGCCGCAAGCCAGCTTGATTCATTGTTCGGTGCCCAGTTCGAGGGGTTAGGCGTGAGAACTAGCTCAATGAATCAAGTGAATTTAGTTGGCCACACTTTCATACCAGCGACAGTAAACTAGTGACAAAACTGCACCAAGGGCATGGACTTTGTGTTCGCCGACCAGCAGATAGGTTTTCCAGCTGAAGGTTCTTTCGGCGTTGGGGTAGCAAATTGAGGAGCAGTGTTGTTCACGCTTATGGCAAGAACATACCTCATAATTATATGGCTTCGCCGGGGAGCGAGCGCGTTCGCGGGAGGAGCCTCGGCCATCAAGTAGGTCGGCCCAAAGCTCGTGTGCTTGGGGGCTCGGGGCAACTGTTGGACTCTGATGGGGATCCGTGACGTTTAGACCTCCGAGTTCATTCATTCAATCCAATTTGTCGGTTTCATTGATAGCTGCCCTGGACGGTGCAGTAACTGGAAATAAATTGATTGCCTATGTGCTCACTAGCCCGTCACCCAACTACAAGACAGGCGAACAACAAACGAAAGTTGGACACAATGACAGCAATAGCCGCAGAGCGGAAAGTAACATGGGTTGTTGTGGCGTGTGAAGTTTTGCCGGTTGCTCATCCACATTTCATGGCAACAGAGTGGAGCGTCTCATGGGTGTGAAAGGTCCTTGCTCGGTCCAGTTGCTCAAACAGTTTTGGCCCCGCTGAGAGCCGGAGCGATAATCACATTAGGTCGCGCGGTTGGTTTGGCCAAGCTGGGGGCCATACGTCGCGGCCAGTGCTCGTTCACCTGTGAGCTAATTCTCGACACTGGCGCGCTGATCTGGGCCGGACACCACTTGAACACAAAAGGAAAGAATGGAATCCCAGTGAACAAGGCGGCCAGTTTGGGCATACAAGTGGCAGTTTTGAGCTGCGAGAAATTATTGTCTTCCTGTCCATCAGCCGGCAACTGAGAGCTGAGAAAAGTGCGCAGCTCGCCCGCTAGCCAAGCCCACTGGGCCACTGAACGCGCGCGCTCTGCGCTGACAGGCAGACCTGACAGGAGGAGGAGGAGGAGGCAGGTAAATTCTTAGGCGGCGGCCGCCGCTGCCTTGGAACACTTGTTGAACGGCAGCGTTCATTGTTGATTCTTATTATATTCTCTTATAGAACGAGAGAGTGAAATAGGCGGACTCTGGCTGATGAGCAGCTAGAGCAAATTGATGTAATTGAGTGAGACAAGCCTGTGATTTGTTTCAACCACTCGAGCGAGTTCGCGGGATCCTCAACATGCAGCCGGCCGACATTGTAGCCGGCGCCGCTCCCGCAAAACTCTTGACGCTTCTGTACTGCACAACTGGATGATGCTCGTTTCCTTCAAATCCTAGCCCAGTGGGCTGACTAAACGTTTAGTTTCATTCTGCGAGCGTTGAAGACGAAAACGATTGATCTCAGGCGGCCAAAGAGCGACCTTAAACTGCTGGCAAGTTCCGAGGAGGACGAGTAGCTAGTTGTATAACAAGTGGTGGAGTTCAGCTGTTTGCGTTGCAACCCCCACCGCGGGCTCCTCCTGCTATAGGAGCCCGGCCGCTCGACCTTGCGAGCGAGCGAGCAAGCAAGTCGGCCTGAAGGCTCCTCCTGCCTCCATTGGAATAACCAAAACGAGAGTTAATCTCGAGCTATTTAGCTTCCGATTGGAGGCTTGGAAGAAAAATGAATCAGTTGATAAGCCGAGTATTTACCTTTCAGCTTGACGGTTGGAATTTTCGCCCAGCGCGGCCCGCCTGAGCCTGGCTGGCGGCCGCCACTCACGGACAGATTGGCGGACTCTCCATTCTCCTTTCAAGTGTCACTTGAATTGAATTTACACCGAACTCGGGGGCTGCCGCTCGCAGCGAAGATAAAATTCCATACTCATACTCTCGATCTTCTTAGCCAAGATACAATCTCAGCCCGACTCTCGTGACCAAGGAGGCAACCACCCATCTGCAGGCAGTCGCCCGCTCCAAGCGAGTGGCTCGTAGGCGCGGAAGACCACCGACACAGCAACCGCCGCCGCCGCCGCCACCGTTGGCCTTACCTGTGAACAAGTCTCCCGTTTTCCTGGCGCAGAATGCCGGTGGAGGCGAGTCCGCTTCCAGTTTTCGCCCAAAGAGCGAGCTGAGCGCGCGGATTTAGGAGCCAGAAATATTTCATCCGTTTTGTCAGCCGAAAGTGGGGACTGGTGTTTGACTTGCGCCGGCTGGAGGAGCTCGCGGGGCGGCAAAGTGCCTTACCTGCGCCATCAGTTTATCTCGATTCATCAGCCAAGAGAGTTGGACTGAGCGAAAGCGGGAGGTCAATTTTGTTGTTTGTTTGCGCGTCTGTCTGCGGCCGCCTCTAAGCCGCAGCCACCTGTGGCCGGTGCCGAGTCAGTAGCCATTAGAGCCGCAAGAATTCCGCCCGCCAGCTCCATTGTGTGACCACCACAGTTGAGCTGGCGCAAGACTTGCCGGCGACCTTCGGCGCCATGGGAACCACGAGCAGCATTCACATCTCGCGACGTCCGCCGCCTTGGTGGTAGCGGCAGCAGCAGCAGCAGCCACTCTACTCTGCTCCACTCCATCCAGATCGACAAAATCAAAACAATCTGCCCAATGCTCTGTGGCACAATTCTTTAGCCACCAAATTCAATCTGGATGATGGAACATCTACGCTGGCCTACTAGCTGCGCAAGTTGCTAAAAAGCACCTGTGTGAATCCAATCACGACGACCACACAGGTGGAGCCCTCGGCGGTGGAGCGGCGATCAAGCGAGCAGGCCGGCCAGTTGGCCAGTCGGCTCCAGTTGGCGAGTTTGCAGCCTCGCCCGGCTCAGGCCCAGGTGTCGGCGCGGGCCGAATGCAGCTGCCCACTTCAGCGGCGCGGAAGGCAAACAAATCAATTGGTTTCCGCATCGGTCCAGCTGCCAGCGAGCTCGCAGCGCGACGAGGGGCCGGCGCACAATGGACCGTTGTAACAATAGTTCCGTTGCCGGCCCGACCAACGAAAGGGCCAGCGAGCGAGCGAGTAAGCGGGCAAAAGGAAGTGGCAAATTCCCACAGAGTTGAATTAATAATCGCGGCCTCAGGAGGAAGCCGGCGGATAATTGGTTGCCTCCGTTTGGTCTCTCTTGCGGCCACTTGTTGTTGTTGTTGCTGGCGTTGCTTGGAGGGAGGGGGGCGGGCAAACGGAGTGGAAGCACTCTCGCTGGATCCTCCAGCGCCAGCTCGCTTAGGCCTCTAATTATGTTCATTAGTGCGAAAGGTAAACGAGCTCGTCAGTTGAGAGCCGGCTCAGCGCCGACCTGGCCGAGTAATGGTTGCGGGCGGCCAGCCCATCGGCCCTCAGAGTTGGGGCGCAAACTAGCGAGAGGCGAATTCTTCTCCACCTGGGCCCAAGCTCGGATTCCCACACAGAGGATGAATTAGCATGCAATATGAGAGCACTCTGATGATCAATATCACGAGAACGAGGAATGATACATTCCGCCGAAATTGGATCAATCGGGCGAGCTGCTTTGGGGCCGAGGCGAGAGGAAGCGGCGGCCAATGGTATAATTGAGCGCTGGCGCCGTTGTTCTTGCTCTCGTTTGTGCTCCCACTTGGCCGCCAGCAAAACAACCACGACCCATATAATTGATCGGCGCCTCCTAGCCAAACTCTGGCCCCACGGCAACAATCAGGGCCGAGCGAAACAAACAAGTCCACCGGCCAATTTGCCAGAGGCTGCCCCTCGCTCGCCGCCGAGAGGTCCGGCCGGGCGGCCTCAGGGCCAGCGGGCGTCTCCACGGACACCGACGGGTGAGATACGCCGCCAGAGTGCGTGTGAGCCTCATGGAGGAGCAATAAAAGCTACAAATATGCTATAACGCGGCCACTTGCGACCAGCCGAGGGGCCAACTTTCCACGGACAGGCGGCCGCTTTTAGTTGGAACTGCCAAAAACGGGTCGCATCTTCATTACGAGCTAGACGGGCCATCCCAGGCCAATCCAATCGGCGCTCTGGAGGCCAGATTGATGGATGGCGAGAGTGGACAATACCAGCGCTTCAACTGGCCCGATTCATTAGCGGCCGGCGCATAAAACTTTTATCTCATTCCAACTGACTCGCCGCTCTGTCCAAGTGGCGGGCTTTATTATTGTTGCCTGACCCTAGTTGCTTTCTGGCCGGCCGAGTGGAGGAGCGAGAGGAGGATGAAACGTGAACTTGGGGCTTGCTTTTAGCGGTCGTAAAAGGACACTCGGAGCTCGTAATCTGGAGTGTCAACAAATGGAGAGTAAAATGGGCGGCCAGATTTCTCGCCAATTTCGGCCACAAACTTTGCAGGCGGCTCGATGCGCTCGCCTGTGGCGCCTCCGTTCCTTTATTGCTCACCTGGTTCGTGTTTGCGGCTGCCGAGCTCGATGGGGCGCGGCCGCCGCTCTGCGGCTCTTGGGCGCTCGCCATCGGTGGCCAAGCGGAGGGCCAGCTGGCTCCAATAAGCGCGCTGGCCGCGCTCGGCGGATCCGCTCAAAGCGCAAATTAAAGTGGCCATAAAATGGCCCCTAGCGGCCCGCTCGGACAGAAGGGCGAAGCGGCCATGATTAATTTGTCAATCCACGCTCGGCGCTGCCTCTTTGGCGGCGCTCGGGGATCTCGCATCTAATTAGCAAGTTTTGAGCTGTCGCCCAGTTGCGGCTCCTCGGCGCCGGCCGGTCGGTCGGTCACGCTCAGCCTACCTGCCGGCCGCCGGTCAGCCTGCGCCGCCGAGCCCGCGGCCGCCGCTTGGGGGCGCCCCTCGCCCGCCTGTCCCGCCGGTGATCGATCGAGGCCTCTGTTGACGCTTCAGCCCTGATCCAATAAACAGCAGCCCGCCTGATTGATGGCAACAAGCTCACCTGAGTGTGCGGTATGGACTGTCGGTGGCGGTCGAGCCGAGCTTACTCTGAGCGACTTAGCTAACAAACTGGCTTTCGGCGCCGAGTTGAACTTGGAATCGAGAGCAGCCGATGGCCGCGTTCGCCCAACTTGAAGGCCCCCAGCTCATCAAAGGGATCCGCCAACGCGGCCTCCAGCGCAGCCGCCCCGCTTTCGGTGCCTAATTTTGGCTCAGCTGCTGCAACTGCAGCCGCCGCCGCCGCCAGTATCATTCACCTGTGCGCCGGTCTGCCGGCCGACCGGCCGCCCGCCAGGTGAAGCCTTTGTCAGCTGGCCGGAGCTGCGAGCAGCCGGCGACGCGCCGACCGTTTGTCTGGCTGGTCCAGTGTTTGCCGTGTAATTAACCAATCAATCATCCGCGCCGACAACAAATTCCCGCTCTCTCTCTCCTCCTCTCTTTGGAGCGCAAGACAGACGCAGCGAGTTAGCCAATCGGCCCCTTCTATTTGCATCTATCCATCCATCTGGATCTAGAGTTCATCGCGCCTCCAACAACAATGGCTCGCTCGGCCTGAGCGCGCGAACCCAAAAAACAGGTAAACACTCGGCTAACTGCGCCGATCCGCTCAGCTAGCCGCCTTTTGGCTGACCTTTGGCTCGAAGCTGCGAGAACAATTCAATAATAATATTGATTGATTCGCTCGCAGGTTGGCTCTATTTGTCCAGCGTCCGCTTTGCGCCAGCTGCGGCCGCCCACTTCCGCCCGGCGAGCGCCGCCGACTCTCGTTGGCCGGGTCGTGATTAATGTGCCTTTGTTTTAATTGCCCTCGCATTGCCCCCAACGCGCCCGGTGTCGCCCCCTCCGCCCGGCAGAAGATATCCCCGCGGCGGCCGCTCCAGCGGCGCACTTGTTTTGATTGATCTGGGGGCTGATTCGGAGCGGCGGCGGCGCCGGCCAGGTAAGTCGGCGCGAGAAACCATCTGCTTTTTTGATCTCGCGCCGGCTCCAAATCAATTCGCCCCCAATCAGGGCGGCCGATCTGATCGGCGAAGCGGCTCCAATAATTGATACAAAACGGGCGCTCTGCTCGCGCCGACACGCCCAGTCGGCCGGCCAGCCGAGCGGACGGCAAGTGGGCGGGGCGGCGCGAGCACTTAATTGAAGCTCCACCGTCCGCACGATCAATCATCTGGCTGCGACTCTTGCCGCTGCTGCTGCGACGGCGGCCACTTGGCTCGCCACGCGGGCGCCACGAGAGGGCGCCCCTCAAGTGCGGCCCTGCTCGCCGAGGAATCCATGGCGGCGCCCATCACTCCGAGGCGGGCCAGCTTGCGCAATTGCAGGTATTCGCTAAACGGCACGCAACAATCCCATTGCCGGCCGGCGGGCCACTTGTTGCGTTGGCCGCCGGCCCAGTGACACAATGGCGCCCGCGAGCAACTTCGCCCAAGCGGCCGGCTAAACGTTGCCGGGCGCAACAGGACGGCTTCCCGGTGGACAAACAATTAACACGCTCGCTCACCTGGTTCCCATGCCGCAGGATTGGCTCCCTCTCGCTCCCGACGAGCGGCCATCCTCTCGGCCTGTAACCAGTCAGCTCGCATCCAGCCGAAGCCGCAGGCCGCGAGCGGCAAGCGGCAAGCAACAAGCGGCCTGCTCACCCGCCGATTGCATATTCTAATATCACTCGCCCACTTGGCTCAATATCACCCGCTGAGCGCGATTCCAATTTCGTCTTCGCGCTCCAACCCTCGGCCGGTGTGCCAGTGACGAGCAGATTAGTGGCCGCCGTCGGCCAATCACTGCCAATTGGAGGCTGATATGAGACGAAGTTGATCCATTGTTCGGGCGCCGGCCGCTCGGGGGCGACCTTTAGCGCGCGGCGAGCTCGGCGAGAGCCTTGAAATTGCTTTCACGCCATCGATCAGGCCGGGCCGGCGGTGTCCTATGGGCGTCGCCGGCGGTGGCCGCACTCTAATTGACAGCAGCCGGAGCCCACAATGGCCGCCCAAACTCCGACTCCAAGTCGAGCCCAAAACGAAACTCAAACTCCAATTCCAACCTAAGGGCCAACAGCTCGAGGGGGAGGCTCGGCCGGTGGCAAAACCAGGTGCTGCCGCTACTGCAGTCGGTGTGGCCGCTTATTTGCATTTGACTCAATTTGGGCCCATTGTTGTTGCAGCGGCCGCACTGGGTCCAAACTGAGCGGCCAAATTGTCCCACTTCGGGCTCGCGTCGCATTGTTTACTTTGCATCTCAATGGCAGGTAATTGATTCGGGCGCCGGAGGTTGGCTCGCGGCGCCGCTCGCCGGCCCCAAGAGAGGACAGTGCGGAGGGAGCTTATCGCGCGCGCCAATCTGAGCGCGCCGGCGGCCACACCGAGCGGCCGGCCCTCTCGCGGGCCCACTCTTGGGGCGCCCGCGGAGCTGGCCGCCTGTTGGTCCACTTCCGCCGCAGCGCTCGCCGCTCCCCCAGGCGACAGGCGAGAAGTGTCAAAATATTTATGGCAACGAAGCGGAGCGGCCGACTGGAAACAACATGGCCAATCTGATTGTTCGTTGGGCCAACGTTTTGTACCTTATGATTAATGAATTTTCGCTCATCTTTTCGTGGGTTGAGGTTGTTCAATCAAGCGCAAGGGAGACACTTTGTATCATTTAAATCGAATTGGGCCGCGTTTGGCTGGGCCGCCGCAATGGGATTGAATGGGGGCCGATTGAATGGGATGCTAGCGGTTGCCGTCCGAGGTCCTCGCTCTCCACTTCCACTTCCATTTCCAATTCCAATTCCAATTCCAATTC
>ENA-UOVY01000721-UOVY01000721.1-plant-metagenome-genome-assembly--contig:-NODE-721-length-11685-cov-5.043336_pt1 | contig 11685 bp, 7 predicted proteins | sample MGYA00249840_ERZ761561 | MGnify/ENA primary metagenome ERZ761561 (study PRJEB28882, sample SAMN05720143) | plant metagenome | isolation source: Guanajuato, Mexico | place: Mexico:Guanajuato, Mexico... | reverse complement strand
CCATCACTCCGTAAGTGGATGCAATTAAGTTGATGCCTTCTGTAGTACCTGAAGTAAAAACAATATTTTCTACCTCAGGTGCATGTACAAACTTTTGCACTGCAGAACGGGTTTGCTCTAAAGCTGTAGTAGCACGAGCGGCTAAGGCATGCATCCCACGGTGGATATTGGCATTATCCTTCTGATAAAAATGGTATGCAGTATCTATAACTGAAAAAGGCTTATGGACGGTAGCCGCATTATCAAAATAGACTAAGGGTTTATTGTAAACCTCTTGATTTAGAATAGGGAAAAACCCCCTAATCTGATTTATATCTAAGGGACGAGCAGAAAACATCAAGCGCAATTCAGTAAATTAATAGGCAAAATATACTACAATTTTACAAGCTTTGCTACGAACTTATCGTATATATGATCTTGTAATGTCGGTAAAGAAACAGAACCAATGATGGTGCTACCAAAAGCTTCTAATAATAATCTTCGGGCTAAAGGAGCTGCTATACCACGTGATTGCAAATAGAATAATTGTAAAGGATCCAATTGCCCCGTCGTTGCACCGTGGGAACATTTGACATCATCTGCATAGATTTCTAGTTGTGGTTTGGCATAATGGCGAGCGGTATCGGATAGAATAAGGGCATTATTGGTTTGATAAGCATTGGTTTGTTGTGCGGCAGCTGTAAGATAAATTTTACCACTAAAACTTCCTATTGACTGACCGCCTAAGATGGATTTATAATGTTGTTTGCTAAAACTATGGGGGACAGTATGGATCACTTCGATTTGGTGCGCTACTTTTTCTTTGGCACCAAGTGTTGATAAACCATATAGCATAGCACGGGCATGACTGCCATTCATTTGCGCCTTAAGGTGCATGCGGAATGTAGCAGTACCAAAGGCAAAGGTATGATGGGTAAAGGTGGTATGGGCTTTTTGATTGCAATAGAGGGTATTAACTTGGTAAAAAGATGGCGCATCTGTATAAATGGTATAATACGATAGATGAGCCGCTTCTTCTAATAAAATATGGGTAAAATGGTTGAGCAAAGCATGGGGATTATCTGATAAGGTAGACCAATTTTCTATTATGGTTGCTTTACTGGCTTGGCTTATGCTAATCATCAGCTGAGGTACTAGATGACGGGCAGAATCGGTCACAATATGTTGCAGGACAATCACTGTTTGACTATCTGCTGTAACCTCCAGTAGATAGCTTTCTTGAGACAACATTCTATTCAATAGGACAAATAGATCATCACTAGACTGGATATCATCCATATAGGCCTTTAGTATCTCTTTCTGTTTGGGGAGTGGCAGATCTAGTAACCTGTGCAACGCCACGCCCTGAGGAAGGTCATGAAAATCGGAAGGGATGTATATTCCATCTACAAAAGTGAGCCTTAGGGTTTCGGGTGTATTACCATCCACTGGGGAACAAGTTTGTTTAGATATAGGGTAATCGTAGGGCTGATGGGTCCATAACTCGACCATTTCACGCAGGTTAGTATAGTGTTCTGTTTGGCTGGCTATAAAATCAGGCTGTTTGAGCCTATGAAATGCCCACAGCCTTTCTGCATAGAAAGGATCCGTAACAGAAAAATTTTTAAAAATATCTGTTAACCAATTTATAAATTCTTTCATAGGTTGTGATTAGGTGCGTTGTGCAATCCAGCTATATCCTTCTTTTTCCAATCGTTTGGCAAGTGTAAAATCACCGGATTGTATAATGGATCCATCATAAAAGATATGCACAAAATCTGGAACTACATGATCCAATAGCCTTTGGTAATGGGTAATCAAGACCATGGCATTGGTTGCACTACGCAACTGATTAATGGCTTGTGATACAATGGTTAACGCATCAATGTCTAGACCAGAATCAGTTTCATCCAGAATAGCTAAAGAAGGCGCTAACAGAGCCATTTGTAACATTTCATTTCTTTTTTTTTCGCCTCCTGAAAAACCTTCATTAAGTGAACGCTGTACCAAGGTTTGATCCATACGGAGTAGTTTGCGCTTCTCTTTTAAAAGTTCTAGAAAAGAAACGGCATCTAAAGGGGGCAAGGCGTTCTGTTTTCTTATTTGATTGATGGCTGTTTTTAAAAAATTAGTAGTCGTCACACCTGGAATTTCAACCGGATATTGGAAAGCTAAAAAAAGACCAAGTGCCGCTCTGGCTTCTGGCGCTAGTTGCAATAGATCTTGACCATGCAGCAGTATACTACCTTGTGTAACTTCATACCCGGCTTTACCAGCTAAAACAGCTGCTAAGGTACTTTTACCTGCACCATTAGGCCCCATAATAGCATGTATCTGACCTGCCCTTACTTCAAGGGTTACGCCATTTAGTACTTTTTTACCCTCTATGTTTACATGTAAATTTGCTATCGTGAGCATGATCTATTATCCTACTGGTTTAAACCTAAATGGTATCTTATTTTTCTAGATTTACCTACCATCTAGGGAGTCCATAAAAAATTTATGGCAAATTGATTATAAATATTGTATAAATTAAAATGACACAAAATGGTTATCCAAAAAATACCAACCAAGGTATACGAGCGATTGCGCTAGACTATGCAGTTTGAGTTCATCTACTATACAGCCATCAGATCTGCCTCTTTTATCGTTAAAAGATGGTTGATTTTATCAATATAGCCATCTGTAAGATCTTGTAATTTTTTTTCCCCCCTTTTTATAGCATCTTCTGGTATACCATCTTTTTGGGTAGCTTTTAATATTTCTTTATAGTCACGGCGAAGATTTCTAATCACTATTCTTCCTTTTTCTGCTTCACTTTTAATAAGTTTTACCAAATTTTTCCGTCTTTCTTCAGAAGGAGGCGGTAAGGTAACCATTACCACACGTCCATCATTTCTGGTAGAAAATCCAAGTTGACTTTCTGCAATCGATTTTTCTATATGGGGAATCGTACTTTGTTCCCATGGTTGCACAGTCAAAGTACGCGGATCAACGGTAGCAATCGAAGCCAATTGCTGCAATGGCGTTGGCTGACCATGATAGCTTACCATCAAATGGTTTAACATAGTAGGAAGTGCACGCCCAGCATTAATTTTTGCAAAAGCATCTTGTGCATGAATATAAGCTTTATCCATATTGCACTCAGCTTGATCTAAATGTTCTTGAATAATTTCCATAAATTAGTAATGTATATAGGAAGAAAAATTACCTAAATAGGCTATACGGCTTGTCACCTTATAACCAGCCATTGATTTGAATAGGAACAATTAAGATTATACTATTTTTAGTATGTAACCATTTACATACTAGATTTCATCTACATCCATCTCTTCTTCATTTTCTCGTAGATCTATTATTTCTAGGTCTCTATGGCCACCAATATCAAATGTAAAATAAGCATCTGATAAGGGAATATTCACAGAAAAACTACAAACTGTACAAATATACCTTGTTTCTTCGTTTTGTACTACTTCCCATCTATGAATTTGTGTGGTAGTACGATCGATTTCCAACGTAATGCTTTTAAAGCTGCTATCTTCATGAAGAGGGGTTAACTGGACTATATCTCGCATTATATTTTTGGTTTTATCTACGATACGTTCCCCGATATAAGCAGATAAATAGCCTTCTTGATAGAGATTATATAATTCAGCAAAATTTAGATCAGAATCTGTTCTAGCATATTCGCTGATGGTGACTTCTTTTAACGCTTTATCGTATACCCAGACCGTCTCTCCATCTGTTATAGTTTCTTTTTGGTCATACGATAATCTATATTGTGGCCCTCGAGCAGTGATGGACATTTTAGCATGGCGAATGATATCCTCTTCTGGATACTGAATAGTCAAATTATAGGTCGCACTAAAGTTCTCTAAACTTTGGTAATAAGCAGAAGTTTTATCTAAAATTTCAAGTGCTTTTTCATCTATTGCTGCAAAAATAGGGACTATTGAGATAAACCAACCTAACAGTGATCTAAATAACTGTACTACTAGAAAGTGACAGCGCTTAGTGATTTGCATAACCATTCATACAATATACTACTTTAGTAAGTATAATAAAAAAGTATAGATCTGAATAAAGATAAGCCACTGTGTGATAGATCCATACTACTTTATCATAGGATAAAGGCCTATCTAACAATACTATGGCTTGCCATAAGCAATGGCTTAAAATAGATGCCAAGAAAATTGAAGATAAAAGCGATGGATATAAAGTTCATGCTATACCCTAAGTTATAGAAATATTTTTAGTAATTTAAACACCAATCAATAGATCGCTCATTGAAAAAACAAGCAGATTATCATTGAGACAAGACCCATCTATTTGAATTTTGCTTGATTAAGCTTTGGTAAAAAAAAGCAATAGTAACCCCTTAAAAGATAGAATTCATCTAATCATTATGCTTTAAAAATTTTGCCTCTTTTCTGATGCAGGAGTACGTAGGTTATCTAGAAAATGTTATGGAAGCAATCAAATCATCATGCGTCTTTTTGATGGATGGCGTTATATAATACTTCACAACATTTAGAATGGCTCTTCCAGTTAGCCGCATCAAATGGAGTTCTTCCATATTTATTTTTTAGCATGATCTGAATACCTTCAGTGGCTACTAATACTTCAACGAGCTCTAAATGACCTTTATATGCTGCATAATATAATGGCGTATTGCCATTATAGTTTGTGCTATTGATATGGATGTTTTTGTTTGTTTGAAACGCATTAAGTACCTCTAAATGAACCTCAAATGCAGCATAATGCAATGGTGTATTTTCATATTTATCTTTGATATTCACATCAATATTTATATGATTTAGTAATAATTGTGTCATTTCTAAATGGCCCTCAAATGCAGCATAATGTAGGGGAGCATAGCTATCGTTGTCTATTGCATTTACATCAATAGTGGCTGATTCTTCCAATAATATTTTAAGCAACGTTATATACTGATCAGAAACCACATAATGTAGGGCAGCGTTACAATAATTATTTCTTGCATTTACATCAATTTTTTTATCCTGCAACAATAATCTGACCTGATGGGTATTACCTTCAAAAACTGCCAAGTGAAGTGGCGTGTTTCCATGTCTATCTTTTTTTATTATATCAATATTTAAATTTTGTTTTGGCATATGTTTTGGCATATGTTTATGATTTAAAGAAGTTTTGTGAGTATACTGACCTGTTTGAACTATTGAGAATAGCTTAAAAGTAACCCAATTAAGACTACGTCGATATTTACTCGATTAGGAAAAATAATTCTATTTATTTTCTGAGCTCCTTAATATAATAAATTGTTTGTTAATTCCAATTAAATGTGATTGCGTTATCCTTATCAATGCGACCTCTAGCTAGCAGTTTTACGATAATAGATCTTCAATGCTTGTTGGGCCGCAGTAGTTAATGCTTCTGCTATTTCAGGACCCAAATATTTATTTGCCAATTTAACATCCACAATAAGTGTTTCCTGAGCCATATACTTTACTTCTTCCAGCATAATATAGCCTTCTGCGTGGCGTAAGTCATAGAGCCGTTCGGCCAATTTGATAAAAAGAACAGAAAGTTGTATATGGTCTTTTTTAATAGCTTTCTTTAAACGATTCTGAACATAAAGCAACGAAGGATGGTCTAAGTCTTGCCGCTTATCCACGCCTAGTACATTTAATACAAAAGCATAAACACCTAGGTTATAATGATCCTTTACATAAGAAAGCGGTACACAAGTATGGCGCACCAGTTCATATAATAAAGAAGCATAAATCACTTTAGGTGAGTGGAAAACCCATTCTACCACCAATTTGGCAATACCTACTACACGTACATAAAACAATTGACCTGAGAAATGGCGTTTAAAGCCAAAAGATTTCCTGAGTAGTAAAAGTAGATTGGAAACCGTTTTAGTATCAATAGGGTCAACTTCATGGGTAGATTTGCAGACATAGTCATGGAACTGCATTAGTACCATCATAGAATCAGCCTGCTCTTTAGAGGTAACAGGGGTCTCTGATGTGAGACAATCTATAGGCAGTTTAACCATCATCTTATCACGAATGGCTGTTCCATCAATAGGAAGTACCAATAGCATAGCTTGTTGTTTGGCATCAAAAGGATATTCCAAGTAGCCATAATGTGCACGAATCATACTGGATATGGTTTCTTGTTGTAGATCTATAGATGGTGGTACTTCTTGCTGCTTTTTAGAGCCCATTATACCCATTCTATCATCGTACAAAGGCTTGACCTTAGGAAGTATCTCAGGATTGATTGTACCATTACGAATGACTAGTCCAATAGCCTGAAAAAGCATAGAGGTAGGAGGTCCATCTCCTATAGGATCTGATTGCTTAAACTGCAAAGCAGTCGTATGAAGTTGTATACCAACCATAGGTACACTCACACCATCTAACTTACCACTCACCCGTAAAACAGCCTGCACCAATGAGTAAATAACTTGATGAATATCACATATAATATAAGGACATGGTATGCCACTATCCCCTTGTATTGACTCTACAAACATCGTAGGCGGATCATCAACTTCTTGGCACAACACAAACTCTACTTTGTCAATCATTTTATCTAAGCTAATTTTAGTAAGCTTCAAAAGTGCATGGTCCTTAGCCTTTTCTCTTTTGGTAAAATAGGCGACCCAGTCATAAAGCTTATTTATAATACTCTGAAAATCTTGCTTATAAAGAGGCATATTGCTGTCTAAAAAGGAGATAGACTCTTCCATTTTACCCACTGCTTTTCCTAAAATAGAACCATAGCCTTTAGGCACACTACAACTTGTAAAGGGAACCATAGCTGCATCATAAAGAGCCTCCTTAAGTTTTTGAGCAGTTCGCATCTTTTCTCTATCCTTGAGATAGTTTACCTGTTGAAAACAGGTATGCATTTTAACTTTAAGGTTAATAAAAATGGCGAAAATAAGTAATCCCAATCCCAACCAGAGCAGCAGTAGCCACACAACGGCTAATGGAGACAAAACTATCATCAATGGCTGCGTAGAATAGACAATACTCCAGTAGATAGCTATGCATAACGTCACTGCTACAATAGTTAGACCAAGATATAATGGAAGAACAAATAAGGTTACTACCAAATGGGCCAAAAATAAACCTAAGTTTAAGAGCAAAGTGGTTTTATGCCACCAATGCCAAAGCACATTGATAGGCAAACAAAAAGATAAACCGATTAGCCAAAATAGTGCAACTACCCAATGGGGAATAGACGTTATCTTTTTAGAGCGAAATGTGCTATACCCTAAAAAGCAAGCACCTACTAAGAGTTGTGGAATGAGCCAACAGGTATGGTCGGTAATAGAGGCTATAAAGTAAGTCAAAAAATTAGTGATAACCACATAAATCCCCATCCATCTCAGGGTTGCATAGCTAGGTTGCAGTTTAGCCAAAGTATCCTTAATATGCATCAACCCATTTTTAATCGCTTCTTTTCGTGCTGCTTTTTTACGCATATGCACTTGTTGCATTTGCTTAGATACATCATCCGTCAATGGTTGAACCCAACCTGTACCATCTGGTTGTTTGCATAGATAGTGTGCAGCCATCATAGCTATACCATTGGCTAACATACAAATAAAAGAACCATTGATACCCGTTGTGGGTTCAATCCATTTATTCCAAGCTAAAATAGATAGTACGCCTGTCACCATACCGATCAGAGCCGTACGAGCGGTTCCCCGAAATCCCAAAACAGCTAAGACAAAAGGCGCAGTTGCGATAGGAAGCGAGAAGTCTAAACTTAATTTCAGCAAATTCAATAGATCATTACAATAAAAAGTCAATAGCATGGCCAGTATACCAATGATTGCACTGGTCCATGTGGCCAATCGGAGCTGGTGCATATAAGGCGATTGCTTTGGTCCGCGTATACTTTGCAGCATATCATGGCTAATCATAATGGAACAGGCATTGAGTTTAGAATCAGCTGTAGACATTGCCATGGCTAGTAAACTGATACAAACCATTCCTTTAAAAATAGGTGGTACATTAGCCATAATATGTCCCCAAATAGCTGGCACTGGTAATGCTGGTGCACTTACAAAGACAAATAGACCAATTAGAATGATAAAAATGGTGATGACAAAACTGAAAAGCGTAGAATAGAAAAAAACTTTTCTAGCTTGAATCGAGTTTGCAGACATATAGATGCGTTGCATAGTTGGAGGTTCTATATAACCCATTAAAAAACTCAGCACAAGACATCCCATAGCCACTAAATTCGTATCAAAATGAAATACTTTACTAATTTGAAATTTTTCCTGGCTTTGTAAAAAAGGAATGATTTCTAGAATTGATTTACCTGTGCTTTTAAAGATAAACCATGCTAAAATAGGAATAATAAGGGTAAAAGTTATGAACTGCAATAAATCTGTAAAAACAACTGCACGAATACCGCCGAAACTAGAATAAAGGATAAGAATTAGGGAAACTACAATGGTAATCGCTTTAGGCGGTACGCCATCTAAACACATATTGATAGACAAAGACATGGCACTGATTTGTGCAGCAATCATAGCAATCGCATCGCAAATGCCAGATAATGCCGTAATTATGCGTGCATATTTGCCATATACGCTACCTATCGTTTCTGGCATAGACAGGTGATACATAAACGGACCCATATATAAGGCCAACCTACTGATAATGTAAAGGTCAAATCCAGACAAAAGCGTCAAAGTGATCCAGTAAAGACCAAGATTATGCACTTGCTGTACAGAACGTATCAAACCACCCCCTCCATAAGCTGTAGCTAATACGGTAGCCACTAAAGTAGCCGTGGTAAATTTTTTATCACCTATAGCATATTGACGAAAAGAGGTAATTTTTCGACTAAAATAAATACCTACTACTAAGGTTAATACAAGAAAAAAAACCACCATGTAAAGTGGTAGGTTAAGAAGTATTGCCATAATTCAATAGGTTACAAATTAGTATTATAAATATATTTTATATGAATAATAAAGACAAATTTGTATACATACAAGACATTATTCATTTTTGATAAAAAAAAGACCTAAATAAGACATTTTTGTTATTATTTCTTCTATCTTTGAAGATAAAAGAAATAATAATAGGCTCATATTGCGTCAGCCTTGAAATAACATATAATTGTTTGTGAATTAGTAAAAAATGATCCAATTTGTATTGGTTAATCAGCAAATTTTGAGTTTTTTGTATAAAAACTTTGCAAATTGCAAAATAATGCAGTCAATAAACGACTGAATAGAACTGTTTTATTTTTCTAGGATAGAAAAAAACTTTATTTTTATAAAAAGCGTTATTGGAGTGGTGGCCGAGTGGCTTAAGGTGCCCGCCTGGAAAGTGGGTGTACCTCTAAAAGGGTACCGGGGGTTCGAATCCCCCCTGCTCCACCCTTGCATTACAAATATGTCTATGGATTAATAGCTATTTTTCCTTATTCTAACAGGTAAGGTTGTGTGTGCCACTGCTATAATCTAACAGTTGGTACTACTTTTGCCGCTATTGAGCGATTATATAGATACTAAAAGACCTAAATACTACTAAAAAAGCTGTTGCTTATGTTTTATTTTTTTAGATATTATTTTGTTCTATATTTTTTCCAGTTTCCCCGTAAAACGTTCTAGATCAGATATATATACCATTTATTTTTTCACTTTTAATAACTTTTATCAGCCCCTATGAAAATAATTGAACAAGATTTTTCTACCTATATCAATTACATAAATGACACCACCCATTTTTCACAAAAAGGACACGAGCAAGTGGTCTATTTTCAAGATCAAGCAACCGGTTTGCAAGCAATTGTTGCCATACATGATACTACTTTAGGACCTTCCCTTGGAGGGGTACGTTTTTTTGAATACCAAGATGAAAAGGAGGCCCTTAGGGATGTACTCCGTCTTTCCCGTGGCATGACCTACAAAGCATCTATAGCTGGGTTAGATGTTGGTGGTGGTAAAGCGGTACTCATGAAGCAAAAAGGAACTGAATTGACCGAACCATTGCTCCGTAAATATGGCGATTTTATAGATCGGTTAGGTGGCCATTACATTGCTGCACCTGACTATAATACTACTATGGAGCATATGGTATATATTGCCAAATCAACGCGCCATGTTGTAGGCCTTCCGCTCGCATTAGGTGGTAGTGGTGATCCTTCAGAACATACCGCCTATGGCGTCTATGTTGCCATGAAAGCAGCCGCAAAAAAAACTTTTGGTACAGATAGCTTAGCAGGAAAAAAAATTGGTATAGCTGGGGTAGGTAAGGTTGGCTATTGTTTAGCACTATTATTATGCCAAGCGCAAGCGATTGTCTATGTGGCCGATATCTGCTCCAGTCGGCTTCAAGCCATAGCAGCAGCTTGTAAGGTAGAAGTAGTAGCTAGTGAACATTTGCATAGCTGGCCTTTAGACATATATGCTCCATGTGCTTTAGGCGCAGTTTTAAATAGTGAAACCATTCCGATGCTGAATTGTGCCATTGTGGTTGGTGCAGCCAATAATCAATTAGCTTATCAAGAAGAGGATGGGAAACGGTTGCTTGAAAGAGGTATTGTATATGTACCAGACTTTGTAGCCAATGCAGGTGGGTTAATTAATGTTGTTACGGAATTAAAAACAATTCCTTCAGATTTGGTCAAACAACGTATAGAACAACTTTATACGATCTGCCTTGATGTATTAAATCAAGCTGCAGAAACCATACGTCCTACACAAGAAGTCGCACAAGAGATGGCCATAACACGCATCGAAAAGATAAAGAACGCCCGACTGTCTCGATAAAGCAGTTGCATTATAATGGAAAATTTTCTTATTCCTAGACGCTTTGTTCGTATAAAAGCACTACAAAATCTTTATGCATATACTATTGCAAAACAAGTTCATGAAAAAGCGGCTATAGAACAGATAAAAAAAGATTTTGTATGGGATTGCTTTTTAGATGAGCCTAGTAAAAAGAAACAGTTGACCAAAGCACAAAACAAGGCAGTTGACCTTTTTCAAGCAGCAATAGCCACTACATTGCCTACCCATACTTTTATCTATGAAGCGCATAAAGAAATTGGTCAATCGGTAGATAAGCACCTTGCTTACTATGTAGAAGCATTAAAAAAAGAGCAAACTTTTTTACAGTATGGATTTAACCAGTCAAAGGAATACATCTACATAACCCTGCTTTATATTTTGTTATTACTGGTAGAATGGTACAAGTTGGCCAAAGTCCCTGCATCCACAGAAACCGATCATCTGCTTAAAAAGCAGTTGGCACAAAGTCCTTTGTTGGAAGAGCTGTATGAAAACAGCAAATGGATCAAAATGATTTATAAAAATAGCATCAGCTGGGCTAAGGACCAAGATCAAGTACAAAATTGGTATAGACAATTTATTCAATCTGCAGAAGTGCCAAAAACCTATCTATTCAATCCAAATAATAGTATAAAAATTTTGGAGTACGTTGTCCAGTATATTATATTTAAGGAAGGGCCAATAAACGATTTTTTGGCTATGAAAGACCTTTACTGGGACGAGCATAAGCGAATGGTAAAGAAAATTTTAATCTATATCTTTAAAATGCTCTCTACAAGAGACCTTGCTGCATTTACCCTTTTTTGGGATAATTTAGAAGAAAAATGGGCGACAGAATCAAAATTTTACAGTCGTATTTTGACCATCGTTATAGAGAACCATATCCGTTA
>ENA-UOVY01000720-UOVY01000720.1-plant-metagenome-genome-assembly--contig:-NODE-720-length-11744-cov-5.648901_pt1 | contig 11744 bp, 7 predicted proteins | sample MGYA00249840_ERZ761561 | MGnify/ENA primary metagenome ERZ761561 (study PRJEB28882, sample SAMN05720143) | plant metagenome | isolation source: Guanajuato, Mexico | place: Mexico:Guanajuato, Mexico... | reverse complement strand
TAATAATGATAATGATAATGATAATGATAATGATAATGATAATGATAATGATAATGATGATAATAATAATAATAATAATAATAATAATAATCTCGAGACGTTAGTAGAAGATGATGAGACCTGTTTGAATTGATAGAGAATTTTATCAAAAACTCTTTTGGTGTTCATAGCTTTTCCATTTAAGTACATACTTGCTGAGATATTTACCAAAGATTAAGAAAAACCTGCAAATGTGAAGGTTTTATTATTATTTTTCATCTGGACGTTCTATGGCTAGATCACCGATACCTACAAGATTCTTTTGCAGATCAGGTTTATTCAGGTGATACGTTCACTGCGTATACTATTGTCGAATCAAGCGTCGTATCATTTTCGTAAGTCGTTCGAGAAGAGATCGCGGAAGTATTTCAAGACAATGAAGAATTGAGAAAAGAAAATCTATCTTGCGTAATAATCTGACTTTAATAATCAATTTTTCGGTCGAAATATCTTTCGCCCCCTCGATCAAGGTCAGTCACACCGACGTTGGAAAGATATTTGGAAGAAGAGCAACATTTTTCGCTCCCTCCTTCTCGCCCAGTCAGTGCCACTGCCCACCATTGAAATACTAAGAAGCCTGACAACATTTTTCCAAGTTCCATTGCTTCTGTGTAATCGAAGGTCGTAATTTTTTCAATTTCATGAAATTGAAAAAAATTACTACTCACAATCATGTTGTAACTCCGAGGGAAACTTTTTTCCAATTCCCTCTTTTCTGTATAAATAGACGTATTGTGACGCAAAAATTCAAAGAATCCGTTACAATGACGAAAAATAAGTCGGAGAAAATTCAATATTTCAATCACTCGATGATCATTAATTTCTGTACTGAGAACGTTTTCGTATATATTATGTGAATAATAATGCAAAATTTTGCGTCGACCTACAGCACAATTAGGATGAAGGGAAGAACATCCTATTGACATACGTTGTACGTCTCCGCGATGATTTGTTTGACTTTTTTGCGAGGCGCGTGACCTCGAAATTTGACCATGAAAAGGACTTGGAAAAAAAATTTTGCCTTTTAAAGGGGGGAAAAATAAAGGCAGATACGGAGAGAGAGAATGAAGCATCAGACGAAACGCGATGAATACTTAGGTACTCAAAAGATATGACGCGACAAGGAGCGGGAAAGATAAGACAATTAGAAGATATGAAAGTGGTTTCCTTTTCTTCGGCAAATCAGAATTTTTTTGAATGCGTTTTCGCATTTTCTTTCATTTCACATAACTCAAAAAAGTAATTCTTTTATTTTCATTTTTTTTTTCTTCAAATTACCTACTTTTTTCCTTTTATTTTGTTTAAATAAACGAATCATTCGAAAAATCTTAAAAAATGGCTACAATTGAATTCTGTAGCGTATAGAAGATGGGGCCATTTTTAATATGTTTAGGTATACCGTAGCCTACATCATTAAGAATTTTACTCACGCAAACCAGAAATGTCTATTACTGAACAGAATTTCAATTATAAGACCCTGGAGGCTATAATGTTTGAATCATCGTCGATATTATAGAGGTTGGATTGCCATTGATTTAGACCACGATTCGATTATAGCGTATAAGTAAAACTTTCCTTGTTGGAGTCCTGACAACTAACACTACGAGAGTATTAAGGAGTGTTAAGGAATTCCAAATTGTCGTCTATACTTACGAAGGTGATTCCAACAGGTGGCCCCGTCACATCCGCGATTCCAACGCCGATTTTGTACGCCGCGAGCGGATTGATGAGCAGCAGCGGCACAGCCAATAGCGCCCACGTGATGCATAATATTCGAGCTTCCGTGGTGAATTTTTCCCTCATCATGGCAGAAAATTCGCTGCTTCTTTTCGTTTTCGAAAGTGCATTTTGTCGTTGTCGATCCTGGCAAACGTAGATCGTCTGCAACGATACCGGTACCCTTTCGTTCAACATATTTTATAGGTACTTATAGTAGGTAGGTACGTAAAGGCGATTAGATGTGGACGGCGGATGATGAGGATGAATCACATCTACTAATACTGATGCAGAATGCAGATAATACTCGTATATACTTAGTCGTAGATGATACTAAACTTACTCGATCGACGACTCTGACGATTACTGCGACGCTTCTCGGATGATGTTAATTGCTTTGAGCAGACGACGGCGACGACAACAAAAATCGCATTTTTCGAGGCGCGCGTTTGTGCCTCAGCACAGATTAATTTGTAAACTTTCGTGATGTCTATTCATGGCGTATACGTCGAATAAAATTGTCTATATAGGAAAATTCACACTATCGCACTCATCGACGATACCCGCTAGTAACTTATTTCTGGTCAGCAGCTTCCTATAGTTTTGATAAACATAAAAAAACGCACTTTAGAAAATGAATCATCGTTATTATTGATAATAAGGACATCAGCAGCACACGGTACCGGGAACAGATACTCTTTCTTTCATAGGTAGGTATACCTCTCTAGTAATGATGATGCGGACTAATTGAGATACAAATAGAATGAGGGGAAAAAATATTAGAGACAATGGTCGGCCCGGCGACATAATAAACCGTTTCGTTTTTCTTCTTTCAAGGTTGTATTTTGATTCTAAATAAAGATACTCCAATTATCCTCTCGTTTTCTAAACTTTTACACCACGATAATTACCATCCGCGTCTCCTCTATTCTACACATTGTGGCCACCACAAGCCTACCTCGCTGTACCCACAAAACCATCATCAACGCATGCGGCCACGCACAAAGCTTGCAACTTGCTGCTCAGTCTGACAGCTACGTTGTAAAGAGATAATCAGAAAAGAGAAGGAAAAACGAGATTTAAGGCAAGAAAGGATGGAAAGAGGAGTCGGAACCAGGTACGCCGATGCAGAAGGTACCCAAGTTGATGGTAATTCGGCGTCGGAGCTTATGGAGTAACTTTCAGAATCACGCTATGAGCCCTCTAGAATTGGTGTATAAACTCACATGCATCTCCATTCCGGAGCAAAGCTGTCACAGTGACGAGGTGAGACAGAGACGAATGCACGTAAACAGCAAAGTAAACCTGGAAAGTTGATTCTATTACCGTAGAAGAGTACGAGGAGGGTGGGTACATGAATTTCAAAAGACGATCGATAATATAAAATGGGGCATAACTCCGTCATCGGAGATAAGAAGACGAAAGGGGAAGTGAATCAAGGGAAAAATAGTGGGTATCAGGGGTGTAAACCAAAACAAAAGCGAGCAAGAAATTGAAACTGAAGGTTGCGAAATAAGAAAGAATCAAGCCAAAAAAAATTGACCAACCTGCGAACAATTCAGAAATACCCTAATTAAGAGAAAGAGGTGAATTCCTAGGCCCTAATAACCAGAATAGAAAATATGTTAACCAATACTGTACAAACTGTTCACCCCTATCATTAAGAACAAGAATAATTTTAAAGTAAGGCTTCCTATCATGGTTCTCAGAAATGTCTGCGCTGATCAATGTGAAACTCGGGATACACATTTTTTTCATATCTGTACCAATTTTTGCGCTGATTTGTTCAGCAGAACAATTTTTAGACTGCTTGAATGTTTTTTTTTTTTTTTTTTTTCAAATCTAAAACCATCTAACTAAAATTGCACAAAAATGAGAAACAAAAATCAGATCACAAAAGGTGTAGTAAAAAGTTTAAAGTCCAAGTGATGCCAGTTTTTCAAAGCACATAATATTTAAATTTTATATGCAAATAAAAGCACAAGAAAAATAAAATTATATTTAAGAAACTGATGGAGAATTTGAATAACTTTGTAGGGGAAAGGAAGTAGTACGAAAATTAGAAGAATTATAAGAAATACTAATTCAAAAATAGACCATGTTATTGAAACGTCATCACTGCCAGATCCCATCGCCAACTTTCCGCAAAAACCCTCCTTGTTCCTTACAAGGCTACAATAGGGTTTTCATACTTTGCGTTTGTTTACATTTTTCTTATCTAACTGATAGATAAAACATTGAATTCAATAAGTACGCAAAATTTTCATTAATTTAGTAAAATGACGAAATTTTTTCTTTTCTCACAAAATAATACCAGATAAAAAATGAGAAACAGTCACTAAAACATCAAAATAATGATTAAAAATTTCAGTATCCACTAGTTAGATAAGAATTCAGGCAAACGCTATACTATCTGCACAAATGTGAAAGCCCTATAGTTGTAATTTAAGGAAGCTCTAACAAAGACTCGGCGGAATGCTCACGAGCAGAGCAACAAATCAATTACAATCATGGTTCTGTTACGCGCGTCTAATATTATTTTCTCGAAAATTTTAATGGATACTAACTGTACAAAATTTGATGCAGTCTAGCGTATTTGAGACAAGAATAGAAACCAGCGACGTAATTGGTCTTTTAGTTATTGCTCACTTTCTTGCTATAATCAAAGATCACGATTTCACACGCAATCAAACGTCGGGGTAAGCACGCCTAAATGAACCAAAAATTACAAATCACATTTGGACCCGTACTTGTAATTCACTGACAGAAAAATAAAATTCACGCGCAATAAAGAAATTTGTTCATGAATGGTTTTTCAGCAAACGCAATCACCCGCGCGAACATTATTCAATAGCGAACCGTAGTCTTACACTGGAAATACTGTAACTTATATTACGTTTCAGGAGAACGCTGGAACTACCCTAGCCTTCAAAATACAGGATCTCAGTTCATGCCCTCTCATCCAGCAACCAGTTCTTGATGCATTTCAAGACGCATTTTGTCTGTCGAATATCACGTAAGTATATGCTCGAGTTTACCTAAATGAGGGTAGATTTATACAGCATTTGTATTCGTAGACAGGAGCAAACGCGTGCTATATATTATATACTTCACTACACGCAGTCAACCTCGTGATTTTTTTTTCACTTTACATAGGTGCATTGCAGAAGATAGTGCAATATACGTGTCTGCAAATATGCCTCAAGCATTTAGGTACTCAACAAAGAGACTGTAGTGAAAGACTAAAGATGAGACGATCGAGTAATGGATTATGAAAGTATATTGTTACTACGACCATGACACAGTGGAAGATATTAAAAGGCAGTACCCAGTTATATTTGGTCAAGAAGGATAGGTAAAAAATATCATTTTCCTTACGAAACGCCATTAAAACTTATAAAAGAGCTAGTGAAAAGATTTTTCTTGAAGTTGGAAAATAAAGAAGAAGCAATATTTTTATTGTATCATCGGTATTTCCAACAGCACAAGAAGGGTAGAATTTTTAATTAAAAAACCGGAGGGGTGGGGGGCAGAAAATATTCATAGAAATAACAAACAGCAAAAATCGAATAGAAAAATAATAATTCATTCAATATGATAGAGGTACACGCCCTTACCTCGGCATTTGTAGACAAAGAGAATAACTACTTCCGCGAAAAATTCAGAAAATAAATATAATACTAATTATTTTTTTATGAAAGAAAATGTTTATGATTACAATTTGAAAAATTAATTTTTTATTTATGGTGTGATGTGCAATCCAGACATATGAGTCCAGGGAAAATGATCTATAGAAGCAGATTTTTCGACGGATTTCCGAACAGATTATATCTGTGGGTTGTGCGGAAGAGCATCGACATTCAGGCTTATCTGACAGATATTAGTGATCCGCCGTGAATTTTTGTTGAATATTTGTCGAAAAATCCGCTCGTGTATGACGGGCTCATCTGAACCTTTATTTTGAGCACAAACCGGTCTCAAGGAAAATTCCTTTCTTAGGCATTAAGGTTCAAATATTTTTGACAATTCTTGAATATCAACTACAATACATGAAAAACTCCATCCAAGAGCTTGTTTATTATGTTGTTTAAAATATTGATTAATTTTTTTTTGCAACGCTAAAAAAAACAAAAGAAGTTTTATGGGCTTTTCCATTCACAAAGAGTAATATTAAGAAATGTTTAGCAACGCGTCTAATAGTTTCTTCATAAGTCCTTTAACTGCCATGAGAAGATAATATGACAACAGTATTTCAAGACAAAGAAAGCCACCCGAGCAAAAGCCAAACTGATCCTTATTAGGCCTACTCCAATTAGATAATTGATTTCTTGCCCGCGGCCCCCAGTTATTCATAATACTTGTTTGGCGTGGTCAATTGGAATAAAATTGAGCTAGAGGATCTCCAAAGAAGAATAAGGGTGGTTACGCCTAAAACCAACTAATCATCTAAAATTTGTAGCAGCATGAGTAATAACACTACCAAGTGTGTCGGAGTTAATACGGCACGAAGGAATCATTTGCTTGGGTTGCCGGGAAATTGCTTTTTCGGCTACCAAAAGATCATGAAAGTATAATTTTTCCCTCCTTTTGGTGCCATTTCACCAGTAAATTAAAATAAATATTACGTACAAAAACGTGGATATAGAAAAATAGGAATGTGACTTTGACTTTTGAAATTGCCCTCGAATAATATAGAGGTAAACGTTTGGTTTCATTGAGGAGAAAATTCGACGTAAACTGTGTATTAGTGACACGTTTCATTTTACTCAGTTGTATACACATGGTACTGCATCACAATACAAACTGCGTCAAACATTGAAGATTTATTATTACAGTATATCGAAGTCTCGCACTTTCCTCCGTCAATAGCCTATTCATGACGACATAAAAGCATACGAATATAAACAATTCGTCGTTTCTAATTTCTCCCTATACTTTTGTTTACAGGGGTCTCGCTACATTATTCAGTATAAGTTTTTTTTAAACTTTATAGGATGAAAAAGCTACCATGAAACTATAAGTTAGGTACCTACATCATAATTTATTGAGATGGGTCTGCGGGGAGAGAAATGAGGTGCTCAAATTCAGTCCGGCACGACTGAGAAGAAAGACAAATTTTTTTCCAAACAAAAAATTAATTTAATTTCTTACTGCTCATATTAGTTTTTGAGTCACCGTTGGGACTAGCATTATAATATTCAGTACCTTGGAGTGCATTGAAGGTTCATCGTAAGTTTACAAACTGCAGTCAAGGTGAACACGGTAAACCACTTTTGAGAATTTTCGCGTAAAAAAATATAACACGAGTTATTTATTAATTCTGATAGTTTGTTTTCTCTACAAAAATACAAATGATAGTCTAGATATCATTATTCTAGTTTGCTGCAGTCGCATAACGATACATAGGTTTACCGTAGTTACAAAGTAGCCTGCAATAATATAATGCTGGCCTACAAACAAACAATGCTTCTAAATACCTATTTAAATTTTGGTTCGCGACACGTTATTTCAACAACTCGTCGTTCGTGAAGAGGACTTTGCTCAAGACTCTATGCAGCCAATAATATCAAGCACTTACCTACCACATTATATAGTCAACAAATTTTAGAGAAGAAAATTGTCGTAAAATTTTTAAAGATATAAATATTAAGCTACGTATCATTATAATATAATGAATTTTCGAGAGGTGAAGGCGTTGGTTACATGAACGCAACAAGGGTGGGTAACTAATACCGTGGCACAAAATGGGAATAAATAAAAAAATTTTATCGACTATTGTATTTAGTTACTGTAGGCAGTAAAATATGACGAACGAGCGAAAAGTCGAGGGTGAAAAACAATCTCTTTCACCATAAATTACAGAAGTAACTCTCACTATGCATCACAGCAGACAGTTCGCAGCAGCAGGCAGCTCTTTCCCAAACATGCAGAAGTGATCTAATACGCGTTCTTCATATTAACTATTTTAACCTTCGATTGAGTTTTTCTTACGTCGTTTCGGAGGTTTTAATTTAAGTTTTACAGGTTTCGTCAACTCTCTACATCCCATAAAAATCCATCATTGTTTGTAGCGACATTCATCAAACCTCAGGCTTTTTCAGAATCATCGAAGATTCAATTAACGGGTTGTTTGAAGACGATTGTCTCGACAGAACGAGTCAAATATTTCCTGAAACTCATTACCAGGTGAAATGATTTATGTGCAAAGGTGTAACGAATGTGGGGAAAAAACTGAAACCTCATTCGTTATAGCCACGCCACTGGAAGACTACTCCACAATCGCTCAACTACAGAAATTCTGCAAGCCTTTTCTTCCTGGCATGCAGAGCTCAAAGCTGAAATAATAATTATATTACTGGCCTGAATAGTGGAATACGAAAATCTAGTCGTATGAGGTCTGCGATCCCTTCACCTCGGACATGCAAATACACAAAATGATTGAGGAACTTCACTTTTCAGGCCTAGTAAGATATTTTTCAGGTTGAAGAACCGAAAAGAAAAAATCTGAGAGGTCCAAAAAAACGTACTTTCCGGACCTGAGGTCTGAAATATTTGTTAAGTTACTTTTCACACAGTAGCTTTTCGCTATATGAAGTCGACAAGAACCATAGTTTTTCTATGTTCCGATAGTCAGCAAGGACTAATTTTCAGGACTGGACGGCGAGCTCTCTCCGGCCCAATATTGTTTTGTTATACGTCTCAGTGATGAATAACAGGAGTCTGAATGGACTGAGAAAATTCGGAAGGGATCTGTGTTCATATTTATCGGGTCTATTTCTTTGACCTCCCTTCCAGTGGGGATGATGGGGCCGGAAAACAGGTGAAAAACTTGTGCTTAATTTGTGCTAATTGTGCCCACAGCAGGTTACAGAATTAGTGCTGTGTCTCGTTTTTGCAAAAATGAGGCGGAGACTAAAGAGATGTCGACTCTTGATATAATATATATATATATACCATGAGTGGGGCTTGGAAAATATTCAGAAATAGAGAGAGTGGAAGAATATAAACTCATATTTCTTTTATAAATATAGGTAGTCCGAACGCAAGCAGCTGCTGATCTCTCGCAACTTTTACTCTCAGAGGGCAAAACCAACTTTTTCAAACCTAACACACACCGGCAAATAAAGACTGTTTTCTTTCGCGTATCTGCAGCACACCTCTTATAATTTAGTACAAATACATCTTTCTACAGTGTCCTGAATAGGCATCATACAGTCACATTCTAAGCTTCCCCATAGAACTCACAACCACCCTCTTACTCTACCCAGAATTCGTAACTAAATTTCTTTAATCCACAAATTTGAATCTGCATTTCCGAGTTTTTGGCCTCTGCAGTTGTACACAGCGTGGATTGAATGATAAGTAAATGAACTGGGACCGGTATCAACAACAACGATTAAAGTTACTTGACAACCAATTGTTGATTTCCTTCTAATTACCTGGCCAAACTGGACTACTTAATCTCTAAAAACCTCCGATTGGTGATTTTTTCACCGAAATCGAACGTTTTGTTTGTAAACCGAACCTTTAGCTGGCATTGAACCACGGATCTCGGGATTACAAACAAGTATTTGCACTGCTCCACCATTGTAGGTCTCATTCACAAAATTAGTTCCCCTCTATTCTGTAATCTACGTATATCTATCTGTCAGTTTGGTACATTCGTACCTATATTTGATGCTAATGCTATGTTTTGTACCTACGTCGTTTTTTGTTCGGAGCGAAACTATCAGCAGAAATATTGCAAAGTGTTTTGATGGGGGTCAACAAAGTCACTCAAAAGTCGCTCTTCTTCGTCCCCTGTAAAGTAGCAATTTTTCTCGTTTTCTCTTCTCTACCTTTCTTCCTCTCTCCCCCCCCCCCCCCCCCATTAGGAAGGAAAATTGGTCCATATATTCTTTTGTGGATCTATGTGTAAACAATGTAGACGGTACAGGTGGAAAGTTCCGCGACAATGAATCGTCCAATTCGAGCGAGTCCGTACGCACGTTCTAGATTCGTTTGCACCATTCTTTGATACTGCAGCACAGTTTACATCGTTTCTGCATTACACCTACCTGCTCCCGTAACAAAGAATAATCTGACGTACGTCCAAGCAGCGACTGCCGGATCACGATACTATACGTTGACGCGTATGAATAAATAGAAACTTTACTCACCTTTGCGTTTTCGAGATTTACGGGTAGAATATCATCGCAGTAGAAAATGAGCAGCAGCAGCAGCAGCAGCAGCAGCAGCGGTTACGTATGAACTTAGTAGGTATACGAATCTGACGAGGAGATTCCGGATTTCGATTCGAGAGCAGAAAAAATACTTTCGAAGCTTTCGCGGATCACTCGAGTGGTAAATACGTCGCACTGGCACTGATGAAGAGTTGTTATTAAGAGTATCATGTTTTGCATTGTCCGATCGCGTGTGTCATTATCACCACGTGACAATTGCGACTTTGGTGCGCGAACACGTTTTAAAACAAAGACCCCGACCACGACGGCGACCGACTGGTTCGAAAATCCTATCCTATACCTACGCCAGAATTTACAATTATCAGCTGGTGCTGGTGCTGGTGCTGGTGCCTTGAGCGGGGCAGAGCGGTGCTTCGCTGCGTATCGTTCGTTCGTGGCGCGCTAACGTCCGTCGCGTCGCGTCGCGTCGCGTCCTAGTCAGCGCTCGGCGTCGCGTCCATCCTATTTGTTTTTTAGTCATCGAACCTCAGTTCAACCGGAAGGCTGTTGAACTGTGCTGAATTTTTTACGCGCGTACATTCGCGAGTATAGCCTATAGGTACGCCAGTGTTATTGTTTCTGCAGCCCAGATTACGAGTGCTGGGTATAATTTCCAACTTATTTGGTCCGACTCGTAGATCATTTGTGTGTGTGTGTGTGTGTGTGTGTGTGTGTGTGTGTGCCTAATGATGCGAGAATAAAGTTTAATTATCACGGCGCGGTGGCCTGAATATATAGTACAGGCGATAGAATATCGATATACGTATTTATTTTCCTATTTCTTCTCTTGAGGAGGGAGGAGGGAGGGGGAGAGGAGCCGCAAAATTTCTGAAAATTGTAGCATCGGATGCCCAATACCTAAGTACTAAAAATTTCACCACCAAACTTCGAGCTAAATTCTTTGTGTCCCGTGTTAGACCCATCACAAAATCAGTGAATTGAAGGCCTCTAATGAAAAATATTCCTCATGAAATTCTGTATGAAATCGTTCTCATACAAAATGTTCGTACACCTAATTAAAGAGCCACAACTGAACGTGAAGGGCAAATTGCTCAGAAAGGATCTAGGTGACTTACTGAGCGTGGGGGCCTCGAATGTAAGAATAATACGTGATGTGGCTACGCCTTCTTATCGTAGTCTGAGATACCCCGCAGCTGTACAGTCCGATTCCCGGTGTAGAAATTGAGACTAAATGTTACCCGTGAGACTTTTCACCGATTTTGAATGTCATTGATAGCCAGTTGTCAACCGGTATCACCGGGAGATTTAGGGGTAACAAATGGGAAATGTGAATGCGGTCACCCAGTAGATACCCGTCTCACTCATGAACGGGTATCTACTGGGTGACCTTCCCATTTGTGACCCCTAAGTCACCCCTAAGTCTCCCGGTGATACCGGATGACAACTGGCTATCAATGACATTCAAAATCGGTGAAAAGTCTCATGGGTAACATTTAATCTCAATTTCTACACCGGGTAATTTTAGTCTCTGCAGTCATCTCAAAGGTCTCTGAGCCAGTGAGAAAAATTCATTGTTTTACTTCTCCCATACAAGCAGCAGCAATTTCGTACCAACATCATCATTCATTCGCAAATCGTTTGTATGTGAATACGTCTCCGCGCAGTCATTTTCGCGCTGCATATAGGTACAATTTTGTACAACGGCAACACCATATACATTCTAGGAGTGTCCGTTTCACATAATCGTGTGAGCAGTACCGAATAATGAATACTTAGAAATAAAAAAAAAAAAAAAAAAAAAAAAAA
>ENA-UOVY01000719-UOVY01000719.1-plant-metagenome-genome-assembly--contig:-NODE-719-length-11752-cov-942.793793_pt1 | contig 11752 bp, 16 predicted proteins | sample MGYA00249840_ERZ761561 | MGnify/ENA primary metagenome ERZ761561 (study PRJEB28882, sample SAMN05720143) | plant metagenome | isolation source: Guanajuato, Mexico | place: Mexico:Guanajuato, Mexico... | reverse complement strand
TCTAAGGGTTCTTGACTGCCCACACCTGAAAACGATCTGTGAGCGAGGCTTTCCTTACACACGGATTATCTCACGCGAGGAGCTTTCATCGAGATACATCCCCATTATATCTGAGAGTGTTGAACCTGCCTTCTTCAGCGCTCCGAAGACGCAAGGCGACTACATTCTATCGATAGAATTCGATCACTGGCAGGGAAAGTGTGAAAGATCGATCCTCGGTATGGTCACTACACCAAATGACGGCAAACGATATCTTCTCGACCTGTAAGACGATTCTCTCGGGATTCATTTAAGTCTGGCGGTTGCTGAATCGTTGAAAAAGGTACTCGATTAGATTCCTTCATTGAAGATCAATTCGATCATCAGCGATTTAGCATCAAATTGCAAAGGAGCTCGAGAACGTCTCTTCGAAAGCAACGAGCATTCGCGCATCATCCAGCACCGATGTTTCGCCCATTATCTGATTGGCAAGAGATTTTCTGAGGATGGTTGCACAGATTTTCTGCTCGAGTGCTACAGGGCTGTCGAGCTACATATCTAACAACACGCGTTTATTTGTGATTATTTTCAAGTTTGGGGCGTCAAAAAATTCGAAAGCAGTCGTGAGATGTGAGCGAAAATGTCCATATCTGTTTTTTGGACACCCTGTATATTCTCTCAAAGCTGGGAGGATGAACTTATTCTTGGCGCAATAAGTTCATTTCTGTCATATTTTCAACTCAAAGAAGCTCGGTAATGAACTAGGATAGGTGCTAGCAGCCTATTTTCTGGACAGACGTTACTCCATGAATTATATTACCAAGAAGGGCGGCGCTATCATTATTCGAGCGCAGGTTATGATTGCCTAGAAGATGAAGATGGGTAAGGATGTGATTGAGAGCATCCTCTTCAGAGAAGTTCTCGGCTGCCGTGAAGGTAGAGAAAATTTCGACATCCCAGCAGGGGCGAAGGAAAAGCCTCTAGATCGGTGGGGCAAACAGCCCGAAAGTTTTCTCAAGACCATAGCCATGCGCCTTCCAAATCTCAGATCTTTTTCAGCCGATATCGAGCGAACTTTCGTTATTCTGGGGCTCATTCAGGCAGAGAGGCGGATGAATTTCTGGATGGCCAGCCTAACTGATTTGGCTAGGGCTAAAATATCCATGATTGAATCGAGGAAAGATCAGGAGCTACACGATTCAATTCATCCCGAGGATTCTGAGCGCCCCAACACTGCATGTTGGTCTGCCCCTCATGGATTCCGTGACATATGTTGGGAGGACATGCTACATTGGACAGCTAAATTAGTACTACATGTTTATTGTAAGTTTAGCTTTCTTATATATGGGGGTGCCATCTCTTTCATGCGCGACATAAGAAGAGGTGGCACTGATATTGGCAGGTTTACATTATAAAAACCAAAAGAAAGATTCAAGTGACAAAGATATGACGATGGTAAACAAAGAGAGTACATAGTTACCGCTCTACATCCCCTCTTAACCATGTATCTCTGTCTCATCTTCATTTGGAGTTGGCGGTAGCGGTCTCATATTTACGTTCGTTCCCTTTCCGAATAGTTTCCGGTACAATGTTATGGTTGAGCATACTACTTGATAGCGAGAGAGATACCACCATCACCAACCACCAATTAATACTGACACCATTCTCTATGGGCTCTTTCAGAGCATTTGTTACACCAAAATTGAATCTTAGACTTGTTAGTGTGTTTCCTTCAACCCTAGCTACAGGCCATACTGTTATAGTTGGGTCTATCGCTTTGATTTCGGCAGAGTTGGGCAGCTCACCTAGCTCGATCGTACCCATTATACCTTTCCGGTATTATGATGCCATGTACATGTATTTAACAAGGTTAGTCAGAATTGAGTGCAAAAACAGTACCTTAGGTGCCGAAATTTCGACATTTTCGGAGGTCTAAAAAGGGGCGTGTCTACCATTTCCGGCCACGGTGATCACGAATATGCAAACCATTTTTCTCTACGACCCCCGGAACACCTTCGTACCTGGTAATTTTGGGACACCCTGTATTTAACAAGGTTTGGTTAGACCCACCTTCGTCTGGTTCAATTACGTTTTCTTCTTCAAGCGTTTCTTTATCTTCAAGAAAGCGCCAACCTTGGTTCTTACAAAGTCCTGATGGACCGGCCTCGCAGTCAGGCAAAACATTTGGTGTTTCTGTTGGTGGTGGTATTTGATGGCTTTCGATAGTTGTCGGGGCCTCTTCAGTAGCTAGTGGGGCCAAAAAGACCCATAACACGAGATAAATTGCGAATTTCGTCATTTTTGATGTTGTTTTGTCACTAGTCTTGCCAAGAATGGTCTCTCTCACTCGATACGTAGTCTACACTCTCGCTATGCGCTGTAAAGATTAAACTGGGCCGGGACCCAAGTACGATCTAAAACTTATGAGGGAACTGAGGTAGGGCTTTGCCCTACCGCTTTTATTTATGCTCGGAAGGGTGGGGGAAGCGGGAGCTCCCCTGCCCCTTCACATCACTCCCGCACGGGTGGAGGGCGGTCCCCGTCCTCCTATGGGGAGATAGAACGGACCGCCGCCTCCACCCGCCTACTGCAGGGGGGCAGGTGTCAAGCCCGCCCACACACCTGCAGCAAGACGCATGGGTGCAGGGGAGGCACACAGTATCTACCCCTGCACATGCAGATGCTGCACTCAGGTGTGCGGGGCGGCGGGCTACCTGCCCCTCCGTCTGATGCTGCCGTTGCTGCTGTTGGTGGCGGCGGTGTCGGCTGCGGTGGCGGCGACGGCTGCGGTGGCAGTGGTTGTACAGGTGGTGTTGGTGGTGTGGGTTGTTGTGGCTGTGGTGGCGGTGCGGCGGCTATCTATCTCTCTCTCTCTCTTCTCTTACTCTCACTCTCACTCTTTTGATTCGCCTATACTCTTTGTAGCTATCCTCACTTATCTCACTCTTAGATAGCCACTTCTCCTCACTACCCACCACACACAAAAACCGGTACTCTCCTCTTACTCTGGCACTCCTTATAATGGAAACCATGTTGACTGGCTGATAAACGCAGACCGGTTTTAAAATGTAAACATTGTTTACAAGCGGTTCCACGTGTGCTTCACAGCGCGTCATTTTCACTTGTTGCCGCTAGGCGTCTTGCACATGCGCGCATTTTGAAGGGGGGTTGTTCGTTTCAGGGCCGATGGCGAAGCGCAACCAAATTTCATGTATGGCTTGCTCATGACCTCAAATGACCTATACAGGTGGACCGGAAGTGTGGAAACGTCCGGTTTTCGAGATACCGGAAGTAACCTGAAAACACCGAATTAGGGTGTCAGAGTACAATACAAAGTATTTGGCAGCACCACAAACCCAAATCAGCTCTGTAACACGTGCAAGTCGGTCGTGGCGACCCTAGAAATGACGTAAAACGTGTTTCGGGGACACTATGGCGGGGATTCCACGCCGCGCGCGAGACAGCTCGCGAAGCAAGCTGAAACCGCACATCGCTTGGCTGCTCGCGTGCGCGGGTCATGATCAGTTGGTTGTGGGGGGTATTGACACACTGGCAACTCTGACACACTGGCATGGGGTAACCGCGCGTATGGCACTGCATGAATCGGTGAATTTTCCCTGACAGAGGGTCAAGAGCTTGAAGCCCTGGTGGCGACATAGAGAAACTGTCTGCGGGAAAATCACAGAAAGTAGAATATTTGGCGTATTAGCGTGAACTAGGACATGATTTATGACTTGAATTACATTGTATTTGCAAGCTCGAGAACTAGTGTTTTCCTGCTGATTGTGATGAATTCTGGCCGGACATGAGCCGTTTTGGACCATCGCTAGCGGAGAGTCTGCCACGCCCACCTTGAGAGTGAGGAAGATCTCAGGTGCCGATGCATCTGGTGCCAAACAAATGACATTTTCTAGCTGATTAGATTATTTTGTATCTGTCTAGACATGCGTCGCACATGAATTCGACCAAAAATGCAACTTCTATACCGTGCATTTCCGCACTCTGGGACCTTCGAAAACGTTATTTTGACTCCATAGAGGGGGTATTGTTCGGTATTCGACCGGCCTTCGGTCGGCCTTGAAACGAACAACACCGAGCAGATCCGCTGGAAGCTGACTTTGGAAGGCACAGGAGATGAGATGGATAAAGGAATGATAGATGACCCATATAGTGAGGCAATTGGAAACCTCATGTATGCAATGATTGGGATCAGACCAGACATCGCATATGTAGTGGGAGTCCTATCGCGATTCTGTGCGTCACCACAAATGAGTCACTGGAAAGCAGTGAAGAGAGTCCTCACCAGGAAACATACCCCAAATGAAAATGAAAAATGGGTTTTCACCCTAGAATTCTTTCTTCACATACCCTGATGTTCAACATCCTTGCATTTTTTCCCCCGTCTTTTCGTTGTGTGCCGAGATGATTCCATTCGTTCGTTTCGTATTTCCCGCGCTTAATCTGGCGAGGCGGATATCTAGAGAGCTCCGTTGAAGTATGGTCTTCAGATTGCGTATCACATGAAAATGAATTTAACAATATTAAAGCTTCTGGTGCTGCTGACAAGGGTGAGCTCGGTTGTCGGACCACCTTTAACTAGCACACCGGCATATCAGCCCGTGCTAGCACGTCCAGATGCGGCCGGAGTTCTCGATAACGAGAAATTCGAGTTCGCAGATCTCAACATAGTTGACAGCCAAGCTCTCTGCGCCGAGCTCCTCTTTCCAGGTGGCCCACTCACGAAAGAAGATGCCATAAAAGTACTGCAGCAAGCCCTCTCCATTCTATCGGGGAACACAAATCGCCGTCGATCGTCGTTCCATCTAGACCTGGCCGAGAATCTGGTTCAGACAATGGTGGGACGTGATTATGTATCGCATCATGCGGACGACTCATCGATTGCAGCGACTAGTGATGAAGACTACTGTCCAGCTGATCAGACAACAAATAAGCGTCGCAAATATACACCTGAAACGGCTCGAATAATTGTAGGGATGTATGAGCGAGGGGCTTCGATTAAAACGATCAAGGCCAAGGACAGATGGTACCAGCAAAACTATCTCCCAGCCTTGAGGAACGGTATCGCAGGCGGTTCTCCAACGAGCAAGGCCAAACAAATCGATGAATACGTTCTGGGGCAAGCTCGAAGGACGAGAGAGGAGAATAAGATACTCCGTGGGTGGATGCTGAAGAACTGGGCGATGCAGAGAGCTCTCGAGATCGACTATTCGAGTTTTAAGGCCAGCGAACATTGGTTATACAAATTCAACAAACGAAATGGACTAGTATCACTGTGTCAGAAAAAAATGCGTTTCCGGGCAAAAACCGAATTAGGCAAAGGTATGTTTCCTGGTCAGATATCTCGAAGCAACTGCAGGCGTTGGGCTGTTGCATGGAAACACAAATGACGAGCTCAATCTACAGGGTGTCCCAAAAAAACAGCTCTGGACATTTTCGCTCATATCTCACGATTGCGATCGAATTTTTCGACACCCTAAACATGAAAATAATCACAGATAAATTCTTGATAAATTTTAAAAAAAATGGCCGTGCGGCGCAGCCTCAGTGAATTTCTACACGGGCTCAATGCTGATGCGGTCATAAATGGTGTCAATAGACTCGACGTGGTCTGTTCAGTCAGAATTGAGTGCAAAAACAGTACCTTAGGTGCTGAAATTTCGACATTTTCGAGGGTCCAAAAAGGGGCGGGTCCACCATTTCCGACCACGGTGATCACGAATACGCAAACCATTTTTCGATCCGACCACGGGAACCCCTCCATAGCTGGTAATTTTGGGACACCCTGTACATTGTTATACTGACGCCGACTATGCAATGGACACAGAAACCCGTCAATCAATCACAGGCTGTGTATTGATTTGCGGTGGTGCACCAGTGGCTCAACAAAATAATCTCAAGTTGCCACCTCAACAACTGAGGCAGAGTATATTGCAGCAAGCACGGGCTGCAGAGAAATACTTTAGGGCAGACAACTCCTGGCCGAGTTAGGTTGGAAGCAGGCGAACCCAACACCACTGCACATGGACAGTCAAGGAGCTATCAAGCTCATAAACAACGCCCAAGTGCATGCCCGCACAAAGCACATAGATGTGCTCTACATGTTCGTCAGAGAGGCACAAGCAGAGGCTAAGATCAGCGTTACATACGTTGACACTGAACATCAGCTAGCAGATGCATTGACGAAACCACTGCCGAGGGACAGATTCGCAAACATTAGGCATGCTCTAAGCATGTGCGCAATCGATTCAGGCAACGTACATGATCAGACACAAATCATACGTGACGATTGCAATCGTACGGTGCATGAAAAATCATGCTGTACCAAGGGGGTAAGACGACTCAGGGGTGACCTTTGAGTCATCAGAAAGATGATACCAAGGGCAACAGGCGTCACCAGACGCCACGGGCCGGATGCGGCATCCGGGCGCGACCCATTGGGGTTGATGTCGATCGCATCCTTGGTGATCGCCTTGGCATCTCTTTGGCACGCTTGAAAAGTTGCCAAGATGCCAAGAAGATCACCAAGACCAGCCCTAGAGCCCCAATGGGTCATCCGCCGAATCCTGGCCCGCAGGATCACCATCAGCCCAGAGGAGCCCTTCACTCAGTACATGGAGTACATGATCGAGTGGGAGGGCTACCCCATGGCTGAGGCTACCTGGGAACCAGGATCCATAATTGCACTCGATGCTCCGGCGGCTATCACCCACTTCGAGCAGCGGCTCACGGCAGCCAGGTGGAGGTCCCAAAGGAGGACGAGTGGGAGTGTTGGAATGCCGCCCTCCAATGGAACCGGCCGTCCTCCGCGTGTGAGCGAGAGCGAGATGGAGAGAAGGAGCGAGAGCGAGATAGAGAGAGAGGGAGAGCGAGTAGAGAGGTGAGGAACGATCTCAAAATCCCGGCAGCGACTATAAAAGTTGCTGCATATTGCACTTAAAGTGACTGGTTGTATATTGCACCTTAATAATAGACATCTACCTCAGGTGCCGAAATTCCGACATTTTCGGGGGTCTTAAAAGGGCCGGGTCTACCATTTTCGGCCGAGGTGATCACTAATATGCAGGCTGTTCTTCGCTCCGACCCCCTGCACACCTTCGTACCTGGTAATTTTGGCTCACCCAGTACAATATATGACAAATCTAACACAAGCACAGATTTCAGAAGGGGGGAAGGCCCGCGGGCACTGGATGCAGGCATCCTCCACCCAACACTAGAATCCGCAGGGGATACTGAAGTGTTTTCGGTTTATTTGGGGCAATGAGACTGAGTGGCCAGATATCGATGGTTCGGAAGGTCAAACCATCTGTAGGACAACTTTGAAAGTAGAGTTGTGTTCTCTCTAACCATCAATTGTGTGTGTTGGGTTTGATTTCGAGCGCCGCCAACGCGGTGCCAGCACGCCCTGTGGTCGGTGGATGGCGTGTTTGGTTTCCAGTTTGGATTGTCAGAAACCCAGGCGTGTTCACACCGGTACCATCAAGTGACATTTGGTAGGTCGGCAACCATCGGCGGAGTGGAAATTAAGGGTGAGCGTGGTCTTCAGGAACTTCTTTGCCAGAAGTTTCGGCACTTCTGGATCATTTCAAATCTCATCGGCGCCCCATAAACAGACGATCGGACAGGAGGGTCGACACAAGATTCTACCTTCCCCTCCGAATCAACAGCCTTCTAACAAGTTGTAAGTCGTTATAGATCAAGCATCAGTGAATGATTCAGAGGAAATCTCGACAGGTAAAGGGATGGTCGCCAGGCCGAGATACCGACGAAAGAAAAGAGGTCAAAGCAATTACAGGACCCTCTGAGCCGAATTGCGTCGATCAATCAATCCGACACTGTGGGCCTCGAGCTCTGTGGGACTCGTTCTACTGCCTGGCCACCGAATAGAACCTTTGAAGAGGCAATCGCTACTTTCGTCACAGGTATGCACGCGCTTTCCAAATCTCGTTGGAATCCCGGCATGAGGGATCCAGGACGAATACTTCACGAAGATTTATTCATTCATTTGTTCCTGCCTTCTGTTAAGTTGGCGTTAATCTGACCTCGGCTTCACGAGTCCGAACACTACCCTTTTGGCTCGCTCAGTACTTCCGAATGATCGGATGACTGTGGCGTCAGTTAACACTTGGCTAATTATGGCGAATTTTGCATCGGAAGCGATTTCTGTCATGAATGTCCGATCTCATTGTCGAGCTGGTGGCAGACTAATGTAAGCACTGAGAAATGACGGTTGTGAGATGTAAGCTGCCTGAGTGAAGCTTGTGGGATCAAATCGGCATCTATGGCCCGTTCCAGCCCGTGAAACTACATCGCCCGTGTACATTGTCAGGTGGCATGACCATGCCCAGGCCAATGTATCTGTCGTTTAGCATTGAAGTCAGGCTTGATCCTTGCTCAACCGTGCTGGATACACGCGGATGTCAAAGGATTCCAGAGTCCTGTCTGGACAGCAGTGTTGGTGAAGAAAGCCGCAAATCAGTCTGACTCTATGATTGGGAGGGGATTTGAGGTAAAAAACAGACGCAGGCGAGATAAAGTGGTGTTTGAACTGTCTTGAATGATTCTCACTAATCCAAATTACGATACACCGATGCGGCGCAAGATACTGCGCGATAGATCCTGATCGAACATTGAGCCTCGAGATACGCGTTTGGATATACCTGCCGTTCTGGATCTGAGTGTGCAACGGGGATACTCGCAACTGCTTCTCATCATCCACGATGCTCGCCGAACGAGAGCCTTCGCGTATGCTCATGGACCTTTTCCTTTCTTCTTCTTCTTCTTATCTTTTTCCTCCTTCATCTCCTCCTTCAGCCCGCTTTCTTTCCTGACGGTGACGATGGATCGAAATTTGAATTTTGGAATGAATGTTAGCTTATATCAACTGAAGAGTTGAAATCTCTCCTTTAGTAATCTTTCAGTCCGATCAGAAAAGTCGTGCTATCGGCTGACATATCGCGTTTGTGAGAAACCATTGGTTCAAAGCCTCAATTTGGAAATCTGATGTATCAACCCGAAGGCACGAGTACTCACTTCTTTGCATGCTGCTCTTTTTTCTTCTTGAGGCCCTTCTTGAACTCCTCCTTTTTGAATTTGGAGAACTTGTCCTTGCTCGCTTTCTTATATTGCTTTCCAGATTTGTTTTTATTCTCGAACTGAAAGATGGTGGTTCAGTCAAGTGAAACATCAAATGAGATCGTTTGAATAATCGCTGAGATTCAGCGAGCTTGAGCGTAGCTGTATTTACCTTCTTCATGTGGTCACCTTTATACTTCTTGCCCTTCTCTTTTTTCCACTTCTTCTTCCACTTTTTCGATTTTTCGTCCCATTTCTTCTCACGTTTGATGTCGTGCCACTGGTACATGGATGAGAAACGAGCGTTAATAATATCTAATCAACTATGCGGTGCTGAAAATGGATATAAAAATTACCTTGCTAGATTTGCCCCATTCTTCTTTATGGTAAACCGTTTTGAAGCCGTTGTTCTTATGTCCTTTGTCGACCAGGAATTTTTTGCCCTTTTTGCCTTTCTTGATACCCTTGCCTCTCTTGAGTTTTTTACCCCACCTCAGATTAATCGAGGATAGGTTAGTAGAGGTGTATGGTAGAAAGATATGGTGGTCCAAGAAAAACTTACTTCTTCTTCCTAAATTTGCCACTCTTTTTCTGGCCGTGGACCTCTTTTCCCCATTTTTTCTTTTTTTTCTTACCTGACAAAGATGAATTTAGGCCGATAGAGTTCTGTCAGCACATCCTGAGATCAAATCTTATGTATTCGCTCTATATCTACTCACCCTCTTCCTTCTTATTCTTCGCCGATTCTTTATGGTCTTTCTCCATTGCTTTTTTCTCTGACTTTTCTTTTTTGCCCCATTTTTTGAATTTTTTCTCCGATTCAAATTTTTTCCTACCCCTTTTCTTCTTAATTTTGGCTTTGTTGTGGCCTCCGGCAGGGATGAGCTCGAAGTCAACTATCTTACCAGCGATGGTCTTTTCAACTGAGCTGAGGTCACCCTTCATCTTCGAAGGGTCTCCTGGTGGATTTTTCACCATTGGGTACATTTTATTCAAAATACTGCAAAAGCAGGGTATTAGAGGGAGCAATCAGAAACGTTGGCCGGACTTCGGGAGTTGCATACGATTGAGCCGCATTATGATCGAACTAAAATTTGCCGCATAGATTTTCAAGAGCGACCTACGGAAATGTTTCATGAATGTAAGGGAGTTTCGCTCGTTCTTAAGCAAGGTTCAGGCCAGAATCTATTGGGACAAATGCCGGGTGGACCAGAACCGAACGAAAGAATGCGCTCGCATCTCGTTGGCATACCCGGAGGGAAACAAAGCCAACGTCGTAGGGTAATTCAAGACATGGCACAATGATTGTTACACTCGTTGAAAGGATTTCGTCTGAGCCTTGCCATTGAATTCATCCACACCCGGGGACTTCGTAGAGGGCAATATTTAGTGATCATTTGAGAAATCAGGAGTCAGAATTGGTGCATATGAAGCACTAGATAACTAGCAGGTTGGAAGAGGGTGGCGAACTTTGACAGTGCAACCAAGCGATCAATCAACACACGGAGCTGGAGTCGAACACGTACACGTCGGTTTGAACTCGATTCTGAATAAACAGATCACGTCGAGTCCATTGACATCATTTTCAGTAGATGCACAACTGTCAGGTATTGAACTATCTCACGGACAATCAGCTGACTAAACAGTTTCTGCCGGGCGAGACACTTTTGCTTCCCGATCAGGTTCTCATTCTTAGAAGTTAGCAGGATAATATGAGCGGTCGTGCGCTCGAGTTCTAGAGCAGCAGCGGCCACCTTCTGCATGGACACTTCTCGCAGAAACCCACGTGTACCAAGCGAAGCCGGACCTCATTGGTGGCGTGTTCACCTCTTGGTCAGCGGTATGCAATGCGAGTTAATGAATGTGTTAAATATTGATCACTCCAACGTGATCTATGCTGCTCTATCTCGCCACATGCGATAAGGCATGGAGGTGCAGGACTTACGCGGAGGTGCTGACATCTGGTGTGGTAAATCGGATATACCGCATACAGGAGCGCAATGACCCCGTTCAAGGACGCCAACTTTGTGCATGGTGTCGGAATCATGATCCTGGTGTCGACGATGAAGCGCGCCTCGTGTGCTTCGTACGAAGGCACAAGAGCTTTGTGAAGGCGCCGCGTACAAAAATGAGCGCGTTCGTACGACGAGCATCAGTTGCCGTTTAGCGATTGTGAAGTGAACTTCAACTAAATTTCAACTTCGTTTTTCTACACATGTGCCATTAAGTGAGACTGGTCCTATTAAGATATCGAAAGGGGTTTTGATTTATTACAGCTTAAAACTGTCATCAGAAGAAAGACATAGCGATTTAGCTACGGGGTGGCCCAAATGTACTGGACTTTTCGTCTCATATCTTACAAACCCGACGTGCTATTTGAGAACGTTTTCCCCTTGAGTACTAACAATTTTGGGCCACCCTTTATGATTTGAGGGACCTGAAGCAGACCCATAAATCTGTCAGGGAATCCACCCGGCCTTGAGCAGTGCCTTGTACAGGGTGTCCCAAAAAAATCAAGTAAGGACATTTTCGCTCATATCTCACGATTGCGAACGAATTGTTCGATACTCTAAAGGTGAAAAAAATCATAGATAAATTCTCAATAAATTTTGAAAGAATCGCTGTGCGGCGCAGTTTCGGTGGATTCCCACACTGACTCAAAGTTAGTGCTGCGTACTTA
>ENA-UOVY01000718-UOVY01000718.1-plant-metagenome-genome-assembly--contig:-NODE-718-length-11774-cov-592.474870_pt1 | contig 11774 bp, 8 predicted proteins | sample MGYA00249840_ERZ761561 | MGnify/ENA primary metagenome ERZ761561 (study PRJEB28882, sample SAMN05720143) | plant metagenome | isolation source: Guanajuato, Mexico | place: Mexico:Guanajuato, Mexico... | reverse complement strand
TCGAAGTCCACTTCGAACATTCGAATATGCTTGTGTAGATCGGCTGATGGCCAGCCATTTAGGCGTGCATAATAAAACTGCAAATCGTACAATGAGGCTTCCGATAAACTAATCGATGAAACCTGAGGGTGCACGGGCTGTCCTGTCGGAAGAGGCAGCACTCTAAGAAGTTTGCTTTGGACTACACATGCCTGAATATTGCGCTCCCGGTGTTTGGCGGACTTTGTCACGGCCCCATGATGGGCGACACGCAATTGGATTAGCAAATTTCACACGCATGCGCATTAAGTAAGCACACAAACAATCCTCATTAGGTCATGACCGGAAATAGGAGCCCGTCACCCGCCAAAGATTCAACAGGTTTCATACAAATCCGAGCCTTTAATTGCCTTGAGCAAACGAGAACAGGTCACAGTTCACATGAGACGCGGCAAAGAATCTAGTCGCGATTGTTTGTGGGCTTCCAGTTGTTTGATCAGCACTCCAGGATGCTCACTGAGTCGCGATTCAACCGAACATACCTCCCATCGGGTTGTTGTAACTGTTCGGGTTGAACGGGCCACGGGTTTGGGCCCCAAATCCCTGTTGGAATCCTGGAAAACCGTTCATCCCTTGGCCAGGTGAGTAGGGACTCATTTGTCCAAACTGGCCCATTGGAAAGCCGTTTGCTCCTGATTGTCCGTTCATCATGCCTTGCATTTGTTGTGGCCACAATTGGCTGCCCATTTGCGGGAATTGGTCGTTCGTTCGGGCAAAAGCGCGAAATTGGTTCATGTAATTGGCCATAGGATGTTGGCCTGCTTGCTCGTGGAAGCCGTTATGCATTTGGGCTTGGCCGCCCGAAAGCGAGTTTCTTAACCCACCGAACAGGCCGTTTGTTAATCCAGATGTTAGACTGGAAGTTAAACCGTTGACAGTATCCTCGAGGCCTTGGGGTGCTGTTGGGAGATAATACCGCTTAGAGGCAAGTTTGTTGCAGCTCCAATAATCTAGTTTGAATCTTACCTGACACGGCGAGATTTGCCGAGAGAAGAGTCACCACTGCGGCAACAACAACAACAACACCAACAACATTCGAATTAGTTCTCGACATTTCAGATTGCTCTCAGATTCTGTGTTCACTAAATATGGCTGTGGCGTTTTGTCCGAATGATACAGATTGGGCCGATATTTAAGGCAAAGTTGGTGAGCACGAGCTCAATCCGGAAGAGGCGGCAAGCAAATCATGAATTAGAGGTGTAGAAGAAGGAGGCCACTGATTTAAACATGCTGCACCCTGCTGACAGTATTTCATCCACTAAGTGTTGAATTATGTAGCAGCCTAGTGATCAGTAATCCAAATTGCGTTCTCGCTGGGTTCTAGCTCAAACTGATACATCGAGAAACAATTAATTCGAATTTGTACGGCTAAAATTGTCCGATGAAGCAACATTTTGCCTCATTCAACGATTTTCACCTGAAAAACTTTGTTTGTGTTGGTGAATGATTATGTTCCGAACTTACAGGCTGACTAGCGGCAATAATTGGATTCACTCATCTTCCAAACATAAAGTCTCTCTCTCTCTCTCTCTCTCATTGTCCATTGAAGCTCTCGTGTTTTCCTGTTCGTCGATTTGCCATGGAGCCCATGACTCTGCTTGGACTCGGTCCGCCTATCATCTGAAGCCCAGGCTTAGAACTAGGCTTGAATCTTGACCCACCCTCTTCTTGCCTCGACCATGATTGAAGAACTCGGATATTGGTAGCTAGTATGAAGAGTATGAAGTTACGACAAAGGCAAACGGATAAACGATGTCATCTGAATTTTATCTAACACTCAGGGATGAAGGCTTTTGCCCTTCGAGCCAAACAGTCTGCATTCTATCTTCTATACTTACAACCTTGACCTCCCAACTTTACTCAAAAGTTGGTCCTGAGTGCTAGATAGATCTAATCAAAAAGTACAGTTCAAAATACTAAGTGAAACGAGTCATACCGGAAGCGCATGCATTGGGATGACAGCGGACAAAAGTGCACAAACAACGCGAGCCAAGAACAGACATATGGGTTTTCAGTATGTTTATTCTAATCAACAAGTTTTGGATATCCTACCATCAGTATCCCGAGGGATTACAGTGCCAAGATCAGTCGATAATTGGTCCATTCGAATTAGCATAATCGTTGTTGCCGTAACAAGCAGACACGTAAGCGAGGTACTATAGCCAACTTAAACGGCGACTTAGCATCATTGAAAAACACAGATAATGAGCAATAATATTAGTCAATGTCGTGTTATGGGGTTATAATAATGCCTTGTGCTAACGAGACGTTTTTATCATCGGACCCTATAAATAGTATTGGATGAAATGTAATTATTTCGAACTTATAGCACCTACACTCTTCATGTGTCTATTCCGTGGGATTGAAGTGTGTTTAGACTAAGCAGTGAAATGACTGTGAGTTGCCTGACCCTTTCGGCTACAATTGAGGTATGTGCAACAAAAACTCGATGATTCAGGGTATTGAAATCCAATGGCCATTCGAATGACATACAAGTATCTCTGTTTCGATTATATTATCAAAGCTTATCATTAAAATCACTGTCATTATCGGTATTATCAATGATATTTGCATATCGTACTATGTCCTAGAGGCTGCTCATCTTGGCTCGTCCTAGTTGGTTGCTGTCAAGTCAAGCCGTTTTGTTAGCCAGAGCGAGTGAAGGCCGTAGTTTTTGTGTCATTCGGTAACAGGTGCAACAATATAAAGGTGAATAAATAGAGCTAAAAGCATGGCAAATACGGTGAACAATACGAGTAAGAGGCCCGCAAACTTGGTGTCGCTATATGAGGATAGCGAGTTTTGTACCAATCTTCCAAGCATTGAGAGAACTTTTGTGCGAAATAGTTTGAATAGATTCGAGAGCTTGATTGGCTGCGAGAGCGTCTTGTTGCAATTACTGTTGCTATGACTAGATGTATTGCCGCGCGATGCGTTTTGTGAACTAGACATGCCAGCTGTTGATAGAAGGGCCGCAGCTTCCTCCTGAGCTTGAAGTCCGTCATCCTGGCTTCGCTGTTGATTTGCACGATTGTTTATGGAACCCTTTTTGCTCGCTTGCTGGCCTGAATTTGATTGTGAAACACTAGGTAAAGTTACGCTTAGAATTTCACTCACAACCACATGCTCATCGGTCGATTCGGTTGGAGTGACTCCGTCCTTCCCTGCCGTTACGAGGGCAGTTCGCCGAACTTTAAAGTGGTAAATCTTCTCGGGCGACAGGTGACCAACGCGACAGGTGAGAGCGCATCCTTGGTAGACGATCTTGGGTAGAGTCAGGGTATTAGTGCCAACGTTCTTCGTGCTTGATAGCTCAACTACAAAGTGGTCCATGAGCAACGGGTTTCTACTAGTCGGATGATGGTGGATTCCATATTTTTCGGCAAGAGAGGGGATGTATGACCAGCGAAGTTGTACAGAAGACGATGTCACGGAAGTGCAGTTTAGATTCAGCAAACGAAGCTGAGGCATTGAGCTTAGCTTGACCTGCTTCTCATTCTTCACGCTGGATCCCCTTCGCTTGTCACCCTTTTTGGTGCGAGTTGTGTCTGTAGCACTGATCACTTGCTTTGCGTTGCCACCATTTACTGTTCCGGCTACAGCGGCTACCTTTTGAGGTGTTGTTTGCGTTGATTTGACCGAGCTGTTTGATGTATCGAGAGCTTGAATGTTAGTCTCAGACAAACTTGTTCGCATTGAAATAACTACCGGTGATCGGGCGTTAGCGGCGGTTAAAGCTGGTGAATCCACACTAGTCAGCACTAAAACATCGTCCGTTTCGAGTAGCTTACTGGCCAAACTCTCTTCACTATCTAAAGCTGTTGAGGATTCATTTGTTCCTAGATTTTTTACGGAATCAGTAGATTTTAAGTTTGTCATCCTTGGAGATTCAACTTTGCTTGCATTAACTGGAGAGCTGCTCTTTGATTGATGCGAATCTAAGGAGTAGGAAGATGGTTGGCCACCGACCCGCTTGCTCTTGTGTCTAGGCGCCTGCTCGCATGCGACATCGAGTTGATCTAAGTTTACCGACGACCCGTCATTCGAGTGCCTTCTGGATGTTGATTTAGCCGGGCTTATCTCACCAGTGTCACAGGATGCCTCCACATTTGCGACGGGAGGAGGTCCATCGCTGACAGTTTTTTCACACTTTTCCTTCTCGCCATTTTCACCGTCCTCTATCTTTGGCAAGTCTCCACCTTCGTTCTCATCGAAATTCGATACCTTCCCGATTGTAGTCTTGCTGGAAGCTATCGATTGGGTGGACTTGCTCACTAGGGCTGCTTGTTTGTCGCGGTTTGTCCGCTTCTGGCTAACCTTCGACTGTTTCAAAGACAACTCTCGCTTCTGTCTGGACTTACTATCCGGCCTGACAGTAGCTATGTCTGCTTTATCATGTGACGCTAAGGAAATTTTATCATTGTTTTCAATGGATTGACTAGCTGTTGCAACTTCTCTGGTGGGACCGCCTCTTTCTGAGGCTCGATCAGCACTATCTAATTGTTGCTTATCTTGACGATTATCATTGGGTGAGAATTGGCCCTTGCTAGCCAAATTTTGGCACTTCTTTTGCTTACCTCTACTACTTCTGGAATCCATGTCAGATTCGTTGACTTTAGAATCACAATTGTCGACCATATTAGAATGTTGCTGTCTATGGGTACTTTTAAGCTCTCCATGAGCCTCTAATGGCATCGGTGCATCATGAGTCTGGTTCAAGGTTTTTGCCTTTGGAGATTCTATATTAGCTCGCGGGTTTGAATTAGTTTCAATCAAATCTGAGCCTGAGCTGATGATTTTGAACTTGTTATTGCCACTACCTTGCCAGGCACTCTTGTGGTTGCCCGTTGATTGGTGATAGTAACCTGTGGTGGTTGTAACGTGGGTGTTACTGATATGTTTTGGAAATTGCACAGCGTGGTCGTGGGCATATATGTTCTTGGCTTTGTTATGCGACGAATCTCGGCTCGATAAATTTGTATTGACCGTTTGGCTAGTTGACACGGAGCTATTGTCCTTAGATTCATGCACTGGACCTATCTGGTTGTTGCCATAATGACCCGAGCCTCGAGCGCCGTTTGGCTGATGGTGTTGGGGTGCTGAAGTTCCTTTCATTCGCGATCTTAGGGGCGATACAGAGGTACCAACTTGGGATTGAATGGCCGTACTGTTGTTGGTCAAGTGGTTACCAATCATTGACTTCATAGGTGCTGATGCAAATCTGTTGTTATGATGACTTGCATTCTTGTCACCAAGAGCTTGTCGTTTATTTTCATTATGCTGCGATCGAGTACTGGAAGGCCCATAACTGTTGATCGACTGACTGTAGCTCAATTGATCCCTGCCTCGCTGCTTGCCGTAACTTTCACCCTCGGGTGTTCTGTAAGACATTGGCTGTTGTTGATGAATAGGCTTGTTGCTTGCGATTGCAGTGGCCACCGTTGCGGTCGCTGGACTGTAATTTTGGTAGCCATGGGAGTAATTTGGTGCCATGACAGCACCTTTATTGGATAAAAGAGTTTGAGATTTGAACGATCCTTGCGAGTTCATGTCGTTCGACTGGTGGTAGTGGTGTTGGCCTGAGACGATATTGTTATATGAAGGATGACTATGATGGCCGGAGTAAGCTTGTTGCCGATCGTTAAGTTGGCCATTGAACCCAGAACCTGTGGCAGATTTATGCTGCTTGTAACCACTATTGGATCCAGTCCTACTTCCCTTATTTGTATGGCCTATGTGTGTCTTACCACAATCAGTCATGTGACTGAAACCACCCTGAATTGGGAAACCGTTCTGACATACCACTCCAGGCATTGGCGAAGTACCAAGGATGGGGCCAGTTGGTGGCACGCTGATTGGTAGCGATATATTGGGTGGCAGTTGGGGACTTATGATCTGGCCTGGATAAGCCATAACTCCGTTAGCAGGTTGTCTATTGGAGGCTCTGTTGCCATTATTTGCGTGCTCTGACGGTACAATTCCGTCTTGCTGACAAGTTGCAGCAACTGACTGACCACTGTTAATAGCCTCTTGTGGATCGCAATAACAACAGCAACAGCAAGCAGGATAACCATAAATCTGATTCTCGGCACCAGCAACTATGGGAGTTGCTGTGCTTCCGCTGGCCATGTCTATATCCTCTCCAACAACCTGATGTGTCGGATAGGAGGTATCACTCATCGAGGTCGCAACAACCATTTGCTCAGCTTCGGAAACTCCCTGCTCAGAGCCGACAGCAAACTGCTCCTTATCAAGTTTATCAGACATGAGTTCAGAGGCAGGATTGGCATGGCTAGAATCTGTGAGTGTTGCTCGAATTTCAAGGGCCTGGTTTTCGCTTGCGACGCTGTTGCTTGGATCGCTGTCATTTGCTTGGTTTGTCGGTTGCTTCGTCCCAGTAGATAAAGAATTTGACCTTGCGAAGCGTTTACCCTGGAAATCTGCGCTATTGTCGCTCGTTATGGCATCAACCGATGTTGCGGCCTGGGGGTGGCTTGAATAGCTTGTATTTACTGTAGGTGGGCCCACTGTGGGTGCGGTCGTGGCAATTGAATCGGTCAAAGCTGTTGCATCATAAGAAACAGGGCAACCATCATAGTTGGCAAAGTATGCTTGTTGCGGAAGAGTTGTGAGGGAGGGGCCATCACCAGCTCCCGTGCTCACTAGTTCTCCATGAGAGTCGATACGGAAAGTGCCTTGTGGTAATGTGATAACAGTTGAGTCTAATTGCGAATTGTCCTCAGCATTCATAACAGACAAAATGATATGTTTTAGAGTGCCATTTTCATCAGCAATCTGGTGAATCATGTGGCCAGGTGGTACCTGATTAAATTGATGAGTTGATTGAGTGTGTTAGGATTTTTTGGTCTGATTTAGAGATGATCAAGCAGTGTATGGGGTCTCAAGATTGTTAGCGGAGATTATGATCTCTATGATCAATGAGATCATTCGGGAGATTACCGATTGATTGTCAACATTGCTCTAACAACAAATGGTGGAGAACCAGTGTCATTAGGTGCTAACATATCATGTTGCTAGATCCCTGAAGACAATACGCATGAGTTGATTTCATCTGTCATGTCAAGTCTATCCTCATCTCCGCTCAATAATCATGACAGAACATCAACGGGATAACCGTACTTACTTGCACTGGTATAGGAACTGGTGGGGTCTGTTGCTGAGAAACCATTGTTATGGTGGCTGGACCCGCAACAACTTGTTCTTGCCCGTCTAGCAACTGTAGCGAGACACACTCGCCGGCGTTAACGTGCAAATCGACATAGTACGGTGGCCCAGAGGTTTGGGCGCGCTGGCCTGTCGTAGATGGGGTCGTTGTGTTGACTTCAGAGAAGGTTTGTGACGACGAGGAGTTGGCTTGGCCAACGGTGGTCTCACTATGGGTCTGCTGATGGTTGTTGTGGTGGTTTTGGTTGCTGTGATGCTGATTGTGATTGCTGCCGTGGCCCCTTTGGTTATTGCCTGACCTGGCCGCATAGCTAATATTATGGTGATTGGTGCTACTGTTGTTGTTGTTGCTATTATTATTATTATTATTATGGTGGTGGTGGTGATGGTGGTGGTTGAATTTTTGAGAGTGATAACTATTGCTATTATGGAAATTATGCTGTTGCTGACTGTTGTGATGATGATTGGGGTAGTTAGAGGTTATTGAAGTTGTAGCAGTTGTTGCTGTTTGGCTTTTAGTAGAACTATGGCCAGTGGTGGCGGTGTTGGTGGTGATTAGGTTTGTTGCTGTCGATGTAGTTGTAGTGGTTGCTACAATGTTGCTTGATGCGCGATCGTGCTTGTCATTCTCAATATTATGCGATGAAGCCGAGGAGGAGGATGATGGTGAGGTTGAGTTTGCAACGACTGATGAGCTGGCCGAGGAGCTCGTAGCTAGCAGTAGTGGGCCAGCATTATCTGACTGCTGATGATGGAATTGGGGCGCCATTGTGTTCAGCATGGTTAGTTGGATTAAATTTGGCCTAAAATTGCACTGAACCTCGCTAGCTCGCTCGAGCTAAAACTATAAGAGTCCAACTTGTTCCCTTCGCTCTAGTCTCGTCTTGTCTGGTTGTCGCACTGAGCGAGAGAGAGAGCAAATGTCGTCTCGCAAGCCCGACCAATAGTTGCACTCAGCCCTGGGCCAAATTGCGACTTAAAGAGCGCTTGAGGCCAAGCTCTTGAAAGCTCGCTGACGGTTTGTTGGACAACAGGTGGTTGGCCGAGAGGTTTGATCTCTCGGCTTGTTTCGCCTCCTTGGAGGGTGAATAATTTGCCGCTGGCTGAGCTATCTCGCCGCTTGCGCTCGGTGTTGTCGGTTTGGTATATTAGTCTATAATTGATGATGTTGCGACAACAGGCAATAGATGTTGCTGTTGTTGGTGGTGGTGGTTTCGGTTAAAATAAGGATAGTATTAATAAGTTTTGCAATGGTTGCGCTCTGATGCTGCCGTCTGATCTCTGCCTTGCGAGCGGCCGCTTGCTTGGGTCAACTCGGGCGAGCAAATTCAGATGCAATAACAGGAAGGACTTGATCCTGGCGAGAGGGGAGCCAATAATATAACCTTTTTTGATTGATCCACAAGAGTCCCTCTCTCAGTCTCTGTCTCTGTCCCTCTCCTTCTCGCTAGCAGTTTATCGCTCGTTCGCTCACTCGCTCGCTCGCTCGCTCTTCTGTCAATTTTCGCAAAGCTTAAGCGATTCTCTTCTCCCTTCTTGCTATAGCTCACAGAGTGCTTGTTAGTTTTGCATTTTGCTATGATATTAAAAGCAACAAGTGACATTTTCTGTCTGGTTCGCTCTCTATATTTTATTCCTGTCGCAGTTGGTGTTTCAATCTGCTGTCATCATCATCATCATTGTTGTTCTTGCTGCTGCTGCTGCCGCCGCTCCTGCCGCTGTTGCTGCTGCTGCTGCTGCTACTGCCGCCGCTGCTACTGGCGCCACTGGAAGCGCGGCCGCCGCTGGCGCTGGCGTCACCAATACCTCTGCTGCTGTTGCTCTTTCTACTCCTGCTGCTGCCGCTGGCGCCGCCGCACATGCTCTTGCAGCCGCTGCCGCTACTGTCACTTGTTGGTTGCCCCTTCCTCGCTACCTCCGCCAAGATGACAGTTGCCGTTCAGCTCCAGCTTCTTGTTTATCTAGTTCCGCACCGACCAACCCCAAAACTGCACCACTTAGCCTGGCGCGCAATTAGCCCGGCACACACCTCGCGCCCCCCAATGATCTGTTGTTGTTGTTGTTGTTATTATTATATAGATTCGCCGCCTCCGTTCGCTCGTCGCCCTGGGTCGCCTGTGGTTTCTGCCTCGCTCTCTGCCTGTCGCCCCGAGCTCACCAAGAGGCTTGCAGCCGCCGCCGCCGCCGGTTATGCAAACCAGCCAGCTTGAGTGGGGGGGGGAGGGAGGCAGGATTCTGGATTAGACTTTGACACTAAACTCGAGCTCCGCTGCAAACTCCAGACTGGCTCGGCTCGAATTTGGGGGCGGGAGGAGGCTGGAGGCGGGGGCAAGGGGAGCCAGAGGAGGAGGAGGAGGAGGAGAGGCAAAGCCGAGCTCGTGCTCAATTCATCAATCAAGCGCGCAAGTCAGTTCTGCCCCACTGGTCGAGTTCAGACTTGCCAGAGCAACCAAAACGCTCCCCGCTCGCCCTCAAAACTAACTCGAGCCGACAAACAAACGGACTGACTAACTATTACATCTAGCGCCAAGCTTTGGGCCTTCAAAAAGTATATTGTGTTTGCAGTGATACGAATGTTGATAGTATTAAACGAATTGATAACCCGGCAACGAGCACTAAACTGTTGATGGCGGCGAGAGATTGAGCTTGGGGCTGCCGCTGCTGGTGGTGGTGCTGCTGCCGTTCCTGCTTGGACTGGCCCGATTGCTGCTCTATCTCGGCTTTGAGCTGAGCAGGGCAGCCTGTTGGTTCGATTGCTCTCCGCCGACCCGAGCCTGCCGCCGCCGCCGCCGCCGCCGCCGCCGCTCTCGGTCCGGCCGGCTGACCGAGCGGCCGGCTGGCTGGCAAGCGAGCGAGCGAGTCAGCGGACAGGCCGCTCTTGGATGCGCATAGGTTGGCCGCTTTGGCCGAGCGGCCCAGCTCGCCAGTGTGTTGCCATTGCAATGGCAATATTTTGCGCTGTTATTGTTGTTAGTTTTTGCCAACCAAAGCCGGGCGAGATTTCGATCGCACACAAGCGGCCGATGGAATATCAAGTCTGGCTGGCTGGCTTTAAGAGCAAAGAGGGGGGGGGGCAGGGAGAGCCAATGTAAAGTAATCGTGGTGGTTGCAATGTAAAGCAAGCGGTCCAAAACGAGGATATGAATTGCATGCTGCGAGCGGCCAACACAGAGCCTGAATTCTCTGCCTCTCTCGCTGGCTGGCTGGCTGGCTGGCTCGCTCGTCCGCCAAGCTAGCAGCCAGCTCGCCGCCTCGAGCCGAGGAGCCTGAGCCAGCGAGGCTCGGGCAAAACCTCTCCGCTAAACTCGGCTCAACAGGCTCCACTCGCTTGCTGGCTGGCCTGCTCGCCGATCCAGCTAGCGCCGCCACCTTGCTCGTCCCGCGCTGCCGAGCTCGAAGCCGGGCCAAACACTTCTCACCTCTCCGCCGGGAGCGCAACATGCGCCGCCCGAGCCATTGCGGCCCACCGAGTGGCTTGGCGCGCGGAATCAAGTTTGGCCGGCCGAGCGGACGGGGCGGCCGTTACGCTAGGGCCGCCGGCCGCCAGCCGCCGAGCAGCCGCCAAGCCGCCGCCTCTCCCACCGAGCGCCAGCCAGGCCAGCTCAGCTCAGCTGGCTTCAGCTCGGCCCAGTCCAGCGCAGAGCAAAGCTCGAGCGGCCGAACTCTCACGGGCGGCCGCCTTGCACAGACAGGCGCGCGCCAGGCAGCCTGGCCGGCCAACTGGCCGCGCACGAACACTATCGGGCCTTCGAGCCGATTGTGTGGATCAATGGCGCAGCTAGCAAGACCAGTCTGGCCGCTTTTTGTTCAGCCCGGCCGGCGCCTCGCTGAGCAAGCGCATTCTGGCCAGCTCGTCGGCCGGCAGCGCCGAGCTTACCTCTGGGCCAGACTTTGCGGCCGGCAGAGCCACAGCGAGCGAGCGAGCGAGGAGCAGCTCCGCTCTCGATGGGCTGCCTGTGCGAGTAGGGAGCTGGCTCCGCGTGATTGGTCGCAAGCTCGGCGGCCAGCAACCATGGACTCTGGAAGCGGATCGGCCGGCTTGTTGCGCACGCAAGCACCTTCCCTCCCCCCCAACCTGCTCGCACCAAAACCGGCAGCCACCCCCACTTGGCCGCCTCCCATCGGCCACTGAGACCTTACCATTGTTGTGTCGCTCAGCAGTCTCATATTGTTGCTGCTGCTGCTCCTCTTGTCGGCCAGCTCGGACGGCCGACGCCATTCCACTGGAGGCCGCTCGGCTAGCAAGCCAGTGGCGAAGGAGGTGGCAGTGCTGTTACGGTGGCGCAGGCCGCTGCAACAGCAAGCGCTTATTTCGGACGCCTTTGTTGTTGATTTTCAGGCCCATTCAATGGATGAATGTGAGCCGCACGACCGGCGAGCTCTCCAGGCGTCTGGAGTGGAGCTCTGGCGATGGGGGCTGGCAGCGGGTGCGCGCCCAGCAGGCGAGCCGCAAGTGGCTGCCGCCGCCGCCGCTGGTCTTGCAGCCGCCGCCGCCGCCGCCGCCGCCGCCGCCGGTAGCTCGATTGGCCAGCAGCGAGCCAGATCGGCCC
>ENA-UOVY01000716-UOVY01000716.1-plant-metagenome-genome-assembly--contig:-NODE-716-length-11813-cov-18.739837_pt1 | contig 11813 bp, 4 predicted proteins | sample MGYA00249840_ERZ761561 | MGnify/ENA primary metagenome ERZ761561 (study PRJEB28882, sample SAMN05720143) | plant metagenome | isolation source: Guanajuato, Mexico | place: Mexico:Guanajuato, Mexico... | reverse complement strand
AAAAAAAAAATTTTTTTTTTTTTTTTTTTTTTTTTTGAATTATGAGAAAAAATTAGAAGCCGGGCTAATTTTTTTTATTATAATAAAAAAAAAATGACAAGCACCCCAAGGGAGAGGCTCCCCTAATAAAAATCTAGCATACCCTTCAGGGTCAGCACAGATTTTTATAAGCATCCTAATATAGAGGCACGCCTAGGGGATTTAGTGATAAGGGGGGTGGGCCGCTTAATAAAAATCTAGCATACCCTTCGGGGTCAGCACAGATTTTTATAAGCCTTTAAAAAATAAACTGCGCAATGGCACTAAAAGATTCTTTAGCTTAATCGGTAAAGCGCATTCTTGATAAGAATGTGATTCAAGTTCAATTCTTGAAAGAATTAAATCTGATTAGCTCTTGAGCTAAAAACCGGCTACTACCGATTTAAGCCCTAATTCCTTGCTTAGAAGCCGCCCCCTTTTTTTAGGGGGGGTCAGGGGGATCAGGAATTAGGGCATGCATCCCTATCCTTTCGGATAGGGACGCTATGTGTTTAAGTATAGTTGAAATTATAGTAACTATCTCCACGGATTAGGGCTGGGTTGGTAAGGCGTCCCATTTGGGTTGTAGTTTTATATTTAAGTCGTAATAAACCAAAATGAAAAATGAGTAGTGATATAGTGTATTGGATATAGAAAAATATTTATATAAATATAAGTATACAAAGAAACTATTAAGGATCCCTCGCTATGTATTAAAGAGTATTTTTAAGTTATGAATTAATCAAAACATATAAACTCTTAGAGAAATTAAGTAATAAACGAAAGCGAATTGAAATATCTTAGTAGCTTCAGGAAAAGAAATCAAACGAGATTCTACGATTAGTGTGAATGAAAGTAGAGCAGCCTATATACAATATGAGTATATTAATAAGTAAAATGGATGAAAACCTGTTTGAATATTAAGGGGAACCTTCCTCTAAGGCTAAATATAATACATCAGCGACAGCGAATAAGTACCGTGAGGGAACGGGTGAAATAGTGGTTTTATAAGCAGCTCGAGCTGGTTAAAAAGTAAGAGCGTACCTTTTGCATATTGCGACAACGAAGTCGTTGTTAATAATGGAGTGAAATACTCTCAGGATTACTCTGTCCTGTACCTATCCAGACATGCGTCCGAAGTAATTTGGAGGTCTGAAGCTCTGGAGAAAATGGCGAAAGCTTAGGTAAAATGTGGTCTATGGTAAACGTAAGTGAAGATATGGTTGAGGTTTCGTAAAAGGTGCTCTCATGAAGATGAGAATTTGGATTTGGTATGAAATGTCTATGCAAGGAAATCAGAGTCGAATAAATCCACGGAATATAGTATCTACCTAAGGACCAATATAAATTAGTATTAACAGCGGAACGTGGTAAGCCCCATAGTCCCTTAATGAAATAATTTGCATAGACCAAATCACTAACATTAAGAGGCCTGATATAAAGGATAAGGAATAGTGAACCTCCTTAAATGATGGTAACGACTAGGGGGTATGAGAGAGGCCAAAAAGCGAACGCCCTGCTGTAATGGCAGGGATAGGATTTACGTAATCCACACTGAAAGGTGGCAGACTTGGTCATCAGTGTCCTGGCAGGATCATTGAATAAAAAAGAGAATAAATTTCCAGCCCGGACTCTAGTGTGTTTCACGGCATACAAGAGAGACAAAGCAGTACGGTGAAAACCGCGGAAATCTCTAATAAAAACAATGACTTTGAAAAGCGTGATCCTTAGGGATCCCAATGAATGAAAAGACGACTCCTCGAAACGCAGGATAGCAAAGTAAAACATTGCAAGGAGGCTCGAGCCGTATGCGTTGAAAGGCGCACGTACGGTTCCGAGGGGGGAAAGGCTCGTGAGGGCTGGACCTACCCGGTATGGGTCACCAAGTTAACATTAGATGCGAGCGTAATTGCGCGTAGTTAAAACGATGATCAAAAAAATGAATTAGTGTCTAAAGTTAGACCCGAAGCTAGGTGATCTTACTACAATCAGGATTATAAAAGTCCGAACCGGTTATTGTGGCAAAAATATCGGAAGAATTGTGGTAAGTGAGTGAAAGACAATCCTGACCTAGATAGCTGGTTTTCTGCGAAACCTATAATAGTAGGCAATTTTAGTAACATCTTAGCAGGTACAGAACTTCATCTCAGACAGGATGTAGAAAAAATTATGTTATAGGTTTAGGCGTATCCTAATCCCTAAAAGGAAAGGGATCATAAACTTATAGTATAATAAACATCTTATTTTGTACAGATCGGGGGATCGTAGAGATTTTATCGGTGAGATTGTAGACTCGGAATGGCAATAATGAATACTGAATTATCAGACATAGAATGATAAGGTTGTATGTCAAAAGGGAAACAGCCCAGAACATAGGTTAAGGTTCCTAAATCGTTATCAAGTGAAATTAAGAAAGTTTTTATTTAAGCCGACAAGGAGATGGGCTTAGAAGCAGCCATAATTCAAAGACCTCGTAATAGAGCGCTTGTTAATTTTTTAAAAGCATCGAAAATTTAACGGATCTAAATAATGTACCGATACCTTGTCCATATTAGATTATAATAGAATAATATCTTCATCCCTCCCCTCCTTCGACCCAGGGCCAGAACCCTGGTTCTGGACCGAAGGGCAGGGGGGGGGGGATGAAGATTATAATCTTTTACTGGGGTAGCAGAACATTGAGTAAACATGAAGCATTATTATTATTTTTATAATAAATGTGTTAGTAAAAAGTTTAAGGCTTTTTATTTACAGTATACTCAAGAGAGAATGGTGACATGAGTAACAAAAAAGAAGTTTGGGGGCTAAAGGACGCATCCATGACGCACGGCACGCGTGCATCATGATGCACGCGTGCCGTCATGGATGCGTCCTCCCTGAGCACTCGCCTAAAGCTTATGGTTTTATTTAAAGTAACGGCCTCTAAGTTATCACTTCCAAAGGTTGAAACGATGAGAAAATCTTATTACTTAAATGACAACATTTTTGACTAAGTGGAAAGTGTGCTGGAAAAAATAAGTAATATATCTTATTAAACAATAAGATGAATAAAAACCGTACCTAGAAACTGTGACAAGTAAGCTAGTGTAGAATACGAAGGCGTAAATGAGCTAACAATCATAAAGGAACTCGGCAAACTGACTACCATAACTTCGGGATAAGGAGGACTCAGTCGCTCCGTTTTGATAGTTTTACTGTTAAAATGGTTACGATGGAAGGAGCATGAAATAATGTTGTACGACTGTTTAATTAAAACAAAGCACTTTGCATTACGACTTAAGTCTAAGTATAGAGTGTGATTTCTGCCCGGTGCCGGCTGGCTAACGAAAATAACTAACTTTAAAAGGTTTGGTACTGTAGGAACCCCCGGTTAATGGCGGCCTTAGCGTGAGGGTCCTAAGGTAGCGGAATACCTTGACTGTTAAATGCAGTCTTTGCATGAATGATGTAACGATACAACAGCTGTCTCTATGATTGACTCAGTGAAATTGGCATAACTGTGCAGATACAGTTTACCTCTAGTTAGACGAGAAGACCCTATGCAGCTTTACTGTTACTAATTATTAGGTATGGTTGGGGACAAATTTTAGTAAATAAGGTAATTGATCAGATACAAATGTAATACCTTTATTATGGGGATCGTATTGTGAGGATTATTTAATCCCCACCTTTTCCTAACCAGAAAAGAGTGTAACCTTAGAAAGGAAAAATTGCTAGGAGACAGTTTATGCGGGGCACAGACCCCACAAAGAGTAAATGGGAGTGTCCAATTATGTTATATGTCTGTTTTTATATCCCTGTACAGGGATAAGCGTAAGCTAACAGAATGTATCACGGAACAAATAACCTTTCGCCCAGGACTAGCCCTGTGCTAGGCCGAAGGGTCAGAAATTTTGGTTATTTTTTTGTTTGTAATATTAGATAGCATTATGCTATATTCTATCATATATATGTATAGATGTACAAGCTAGACAGTAATATGTCTAAATATTGGCGTTTCTGTATTTAGATGCTTATAATAGTGTAGATTTACAGGGTATTAATGAGAAAACCAATTTATCGTAGGTAGGATTTTAATTATTGTGGAAATAATTGTAGTTGAGATATTACGAAATATTATTCTATTATCTCATTAGTTATTGCATATAATATGCAATAGGTTATGTATGATACTTACCAAGTTTAATGGCTAAATCTTGCTTAACTGTTTGACCACCAACAAGTCTTACAGTCGCGTAAGCGGGGCATAGGATCACAAGACACAACAAGGAAAGGTCTTGGATTATTGGAAAAGCTACGCTAGGGATGTTTGTCCTTCAGTGTACAAAAGATACTAAATTTGGCCTTACAAATAAAGGTCAATCCTAGTAATCTTGAAGTACATTGTGATTTAATTGGGTAAATTTCAAAGATTACTTAAACTTAAACCCCTAATGCATTAAACCCGTAATTCCCTGCTGTATTTTTTTTTTTATTAATGCATTAGCCTTAATAAAAAAAACAGGACTAGTAACCGACTAGTCCTGTGCTAGTAATGCATTAGAAGGGTTATGAGAATAATTCAAAAAATTAGAAAAATAACCGGGGGCTAAGGCATTAAAGCTCGGGGGTTTTTTTGGTGGTAGTTTTATCTACTACTGATATCTAAGTTAATTTGAAGCGAAATTTGTTTTAGCATAGAATTTTGAATAGCTTGCTAACCTAAACCAGATCCCCTGATCCCCTAATGCAATAATCAATGCATTAGGGGGGACGTTTATCGGATCAGTGGTTGTTAGGTAAGTAAGGAAGAAATAAAAAAAAAACAAAAACGTTCAACGACTAATAGGTGAGTTATGCTAACAATAAACCTTGTTTAAAACCCAACATTTTTCATTATGTATAGGGGGGAGTGCTGTATTTTTTTTTTTTATTAAGGCTAATGCATTAAAGCTCATAATAAAAAAAATTAGCCCCCTCCGGTCCCCTAAGTAATGCATTAATTCAAGCTTGAATTAATGCATTACTTAGGGGACCGATAAAAAAAAAATTTTTTGAATTTATGAATAATATTATGACACAACGCGACAAAAAAAATAATCAGCAGCCCAGTACGTCCTTGGACGGAGGAAGGGCTATTATTTTTACGAAAAAAATAAATACTCATTATAAATTAGTACCTTTTAACATAGTAGAAAATCATGTAGGTAAAACTAAATATTTACCCGCGGTTTCTAAAGAATGAAAAAACAGTGTTTATAATTATTCTCCTAAGAATAATATAAATTTCCCTGTATATGATTTAAATATAAATTCTTTAATAAGAGGTTATTTTAGTTTATACTTTAATAATAAGTTTTTACAACACAAATATATATCACGTAGAAAAAAACGTAAATCTTTAACTAGAATTTTTGTAAGTAAAGCGGAAATAAAACATACTAACGAAAAAGCTATAATTACTCTTTATGTTTATAATAGAGAAAGGTTCGTTTTATTGAAAAAAATAAAAAAATTACAGAAATTTTGAGGATCCAACGTAAAAAAAAAAATTAGCTTTCTGGCAGATAAATGATGAAATTTACTTTCATTATTTACAGAGCAAAGTTCTTCTAAAGAGCTTGAAAGTATAAAATATAATAATAATTATTTATCTTTACTACCTAGATTAAAATTTAGGTTTGATCGTAATAACCTCCAGATAAATTCTAGATTTTATGCTCGTAATAAGCGTTTTTTCAAACAAGTAAAGGAAATTTTTTCTACGATTAGAAGATTAAGATTAAGATTAAGTTTAAACAAATATAAATTTGAAGATAAATTTATCTTCAAGTTAAGTCAGTTAATAAGTCAATATTATGGTAAGAAAGTAGAATTTAATATAGTTAATTTAAGATCTGTAGCTTATAATAGTGATATATTTACTGAAATATTAACATTAAAATTAAGAAAAAATAAATCTACACCTATGGGTAGAATGAATTCTTTACTTTCTAGAATTCATTTACCTAAAGTAAATAATATTATAGAAAGGGGTAGACTAGAAAAAACGGTAGATTTCGAGTTAATAAATAATAAATATAAAAATCTGAATATAAATTATATATTAGGTAAAGAGGCAAGCGCCCAGGGAAGCTCTAATGAAGATAATTTAAATAAATTATTATATAACATATATTATAAAACTATTTTAACTAACTCTGTTCTTCCTGATTCTCAGGGGGGCGAAGCCTCTTCGGACCCAGCAGGGAATTCCTCAAGGGGGGCGAAGTCTCTAATCCCTAAAGGGAGCGAAGCCGGGGTTGCGTCTTCCAATAAATGAGGATATCAGGTAAACAAAGCTTATTTTTTAAAATTACGTGATATTATATTTGAAAATATAAAATATAAAGCTATGGGTGGTGCTAGATTAATAGTTAAAGGAAGATTAACTAAACGTTATAGAGCTGATAGAGCTCTATATAAATTGAAGTGGAAAGGTGGTCTTAAGAACATCGATTCTTCATTTAAAGGGTTGACAACAGTACACCATTTAGGTTACCAAGATTCAAATGTTACAAAATCTTCTATGGTTAGCAAGAGAAAAATTGGAAGCTTTGGTGTAAGAGCTTGAATAAGTGGAAAAAATTAATCTACTATGAGTTCCCTTTCTAATGCATTATGACCCCTTCGTATGGGGGGATTAGCCAGGCTAATAAATGGATAATATATCGCATGAAATATACATAAAAGAAAAATGAAGAAATAGTCTGAACCATTTTGTGAAAAATGGATATAAGGCAGTAGTTATCGATCTAATCCCGAGCTTGCGCCCCTTTGGGAGTGCTAACGCCCCCTTTGGGATTAGCAAGCTCGTAATGCATTAAAGCTCCCCCTCTCGACCCTTTTTTTTTTTTTTTAAGGCTAATTTAAAGCTCAGAAAAAAAAGTACTAAAAGAGAGAGATGGGGGGATTGCCTTGTCGAGAAAAATAAGACTAACTGCTCTTTATGATAACAATTTGAACAGGCTAATTTGCGCAAGAGTGTGCAAAATGAGTGCGCGGTTTGGCACCTCGATGTCGGCTTAACTTATCCTCATGGATGCAGAAACTATGTAGGGTACGACTGTTCGTCGATTAAAAAGTTACATGAGCTGGGTTAAATACGTCGTGAGACAGTATGGTTTCTATCTTCTAGAGGGAATTAGAATATAATAAGGAATATCCTATGTACGAAAGGAACTTGGTATATTAATTTATTAATATTTAAATGATAAAATTATTAATCTCTGGTTTACCTGTTGTTTATATGTCTAAAAAAAAAATTTTTAGACTATCATACTTTCACTTGAGTAGTTAAGATAGTATAGGCACGGCAGGGAAGCTATGTTAGTCAAAGATAAGTGCTGAAAGCATCTAGGCACGAAACTTACCTTAAGATATTTCTTAAATATACGTAATATAACATTACAAACATAATAAATGACAAAATTGTCATTTACCTTGCCCCTGGTAGCAAACCAGCCACTGGTAGTAAACCACCAGCTTCCTATTTTTTAACGGATACGGAGGACCGGGGGGAACCACATTATGGTTATAGGCTTTATTTGTAAGAATCTAGAGATTAAAAGGAATAAAGTACTAATTTTGTAACTAACTAAATATTTTCTTTATATCATATATCATTTTGGTTATTTTTAGCCCTTCGTCCTGATCCCAGCCCCTCTCTCTTTTAGTACTTTTTTTTTAAGGGTCGAGAGAGGGGCTGGGGATAAAGGATTAATGGGGGCTTATTTTTATGAGCTTTAATGCATTAGCCTAAAAAAAAAAAAATTAGCAAGCTGACCCCAGGCTAATGCATTAGTATAATGCATTATGACCCCTTAGGGTATGGGATAAGGGCTGCGGTTATTTTTTTTTTTAATTAGCCCGTAATCTTAAATCTCTTAGAGATAAGAGAAGATATTTTGGGGGGAGGCAAGCCCCAGGAGTAATGGGATACGGTAAAAAAAAAAATTAGCAGCTACGCATATTTTTAGAGCTTGCTAAGAAGGGGGGCATCCCTTCTAAGAATGTAACGGGAGGGATGGGATGCTTGTGGTATCCCTTATCCCCTAAAAGAGATTTGGGGCGAAGCCAGAAGCCAGGATATATTTTTTTTTTTTTTCAAAAAAAAATTCGCAAGTTCGGGTATGAGGATATAAAGATATAAGAAAGGATTAAGGAGGATGAGAATAATTATGGTTAAAAGCTGAGGCCTGATTAGCATAAAAGTAATGCAATTGTTTTGTAATCAATTGAAGCAAGTGCGATACTTGCATCGGGCTAATACATATTACAATCTATGTATAAGAGGATTAGTCGTCTAACGGTTAAGACATTGTACTTTCTCTACTGAGACTGCGGGTTCGAATCCCGTCTAATCTAATTTAATTGTAAGTCAAGAGCGTATGGGTAAGGCTTTTTATATGTCAGCAAATTTCACGGTTTCGGTTCTAGTTATACTAGTGCGGTTTAGTGTAAAGAGTAACATATTTGGCTCATGACCAAATGATATAGGTGCAAATCCTTTAACCGCATTGCAGGGAAAGTGTAGAAAGTGTTCTAGGGTATTAGGCTTTTCTGATTTGTAGTGATATACATAATAATCTCCTGGGCTTTTTGCCTTATATCCCATCCCATCTTTTATCCCGGTCCCGACCCTGAACCCTAAGGCATTATGCGCTAAAAATTTTTTAGGCTAATTTAAAGCTCATAAAAAAAAAAAATAATGCTAATGCATTAAGCGGGGGAGGGGTTCAGGGGTATGGGGCTTATCCCATATCCCTATACCCGGAGGAGGGGGAGCTGGAACGCCCAGAAGAGGCGTTCCAGTCCCTTATCTCTTATCCCCTTGCTTATAAGCCGCCCAGGGGGTCAGGGCGGAGCCGGCTACGCCAAACCCCCAAAGAGAGGAGGGGGGGGGGCGTAGCCAGAAGTCAGATTATTTTTTTTATTATTAGAAATAATAATAAAAAAAAAAAACCAAGACCCTAGGTCTTGGACCCTGGGTCGAAGGAGGGGATAAGAAGGGCTATATAAATAAGCTTTCATGAAAAAATTAGGCACTAAATCCTTCGCTGCCCTCTCTCTGAACCCTCAAGTTTGAGGGGTTCAGAGAGAGGAATCATCACTTTGTGACGCTAGTTGTGTAGAAGGGGGTGGGGTAAGTTCTCATCCAATAACTAAAATAATTAAAACCAATAAGCAAAGTAGCCTTTAAGAATAAATGATACTATATAAAAATAACAAATAAAGACATAAAATAATAAAGAATACTTTATATAAATGAGGCTATAGCTTAATTGGTAAAGCATATTGCTCATGACAATAAAAATAAGTGTTCAAGTCACTTTAGCCTTAATCCGAGTGCTGGAATAGGTAGACAGTGCAAGCTTAAGTTTTGTTGATGAATAATCATGGACGTTCAAGTCGTCTCTCGGATAATAAAAACTTTTTTACTATATTGGTTTGGAAGAGGATTAAACTTCTCTTCCAAACCAATACTTACCCGATGCGTAAGGGGGAGCTTGAGAATCCTCCTCCGGAGGATAACCGGTAAAATAAAGGGGATATAGTTTAGTTGGTAAAACTGCAATTTTGCATATTGTTGTCTTAGGTTCGATTCCTAATATCTCCAATTTAACTTTAGAGGGAACTAGGCTTAATATAGCCAGCCTAGTATGCTTATAGTTAAAATATAATAAGAAGCCTAAGAAGCTCAAATGGTTGAGCAGAGAACTGAAGTTTCTTTGGTTGTAGGTTCGAGTCCTACCTTAGGCAATAAAAGGGGATGGTGGAATTGGTAAACACGAATAACTTAGGATTATTTGATCGTGAGATTGTGCAGGTTCAAGTCCTGTTCCCCTTAGTCGATTTATTTTATATAAACTCCGCAAGCTTTATCCCCTTGAACTCCCGCTTTATCCCTTCCCGACCCCAGTATGCAAGCTTGCATGCAAGAGCACCCTTTGGGGTCGGGGGTTCCGGGAGGGGGGTTCCGGGGGATCCGGCAGGGGTTTGTTGTGGACTAATAATGGGGCCAGAACTTTTGGTTTTAGCAGCTTCGTAGGGCTCCGCCCCTGAACCCCTCCGGGGTAACCTAGAGAGTGACGCTTTCTCCCCTCCCTTTCGACCTATAAAAAAAAGCACAGGACTAGGAACTGCTAGTCCTGTGCTAGTAATGCATTACGAAAGGTGGGGGAATGCAAGCTTGCATACCCTAGAGGGGGGGTCGGGCGAAGCCGGGATATGGGGGGTTCAGGGGTATGGGGATAGGGTAAGATTTAGTATCTATTTTAGAGTTAAAATATTAGGGTTACACAGAATAAGGTGTGGTAATGATTAAGCGTAATATAAGTCAGATGAACAATAATAGATTATTGACGAGTATCAGTCCTCTTGTTGACAGAGACTTATTATTACACGATCTAAATGTAATGATGGAAGGTGGTTCAAACTACGAACACTAATTTTTTGAATTATTATAATAATTCAAAAAAAAAAAGCAAGCTCCCCTGAAGGACAAATAGTTATTAAATCTTCAGGTAAATTCCTAAAGAAAGGTGCTATCATATCCCTAACCCTCGGGAGAGGCTACGTCCCCGGATCATAAATTATAATAATAGATGAGAACGAAAATATCCGAGCTTGCGCCCCTAAGGCATTAAGGCTTTAATGCCTTAGGGGGTTTAGATAAGTTTAAGTCTATATTTGTGTGTGGTGATTGTTTAAGTTTATTACACCTGACGGTTAGAAGAAGACTGCGTGACGGTAAATCTATCAAGTTGAACTCCTGATTAGTGTATGTTAGCTACTTCGTAGCTAACATTTATTAGTGATTAGTTATTAATAGTGAATGTATACTGCTAGCTGCTTAGTTAGTTGCTGTTTAAACTTGGAAGCCGTGGTTTCGATTGTTAATATACTTTTTAAATAAAGTAAAAGATTCTATGTTGTGGACTAATGGGTAAGTCATAAATTTTTGGTATTTACAATTGAGTGTTCGAGTCACTCCAACATAAAAGTCAAGCGTAAGCTTCTTTTTCCTCTTAATTATCCTTTCCTCGGTACCTAAAAGAGGAGGAGTGCTAACGCCCCTCCCTAGTAATTTAAGACCTTTTCATGTATTGTTTATTCTTTGATAGCGGCCCTCTCCCTTTCGAGGGGGGGGAGGACTAGGCCTAAGAAAAATCTTCGATTTTTCTACGGCTACCCTGACCCCGGGCGGCTAGGCTGAGCCCGGCAAGCCAGGGGTCAGGTATGGGTCGAAAAAAAAAATACCCACCCTTCTTCGGCTTAAACCGTCTAGCGGTACCTAGTCCTTTTTTAAGGGTCGAAAGGTTCGGTCTAGTCCATCTAGTCCTTTTTTTTAAGGGTCGAAAGGGAGAGAGGTTAGGCTGCATCTTCCCGCACTTTGTTAATGCCTTAGGGACGCTTGTAAGGATAAAAATATCAGGTATATAGAGATGAAAAGAATAACTAATTAGACACCTTTAAATAATTTAAAGTTTTAGGGGGGGGGGTTTCTCTTTATAATCATCTTGTATCCTATTATCTCTTTTATCCTTGTATCCTATTATCTCTTTTATCCTTGTATCCTAGATAAGGGATACAAGGACTCGTGATGATATTAGAGGGATACTTTAATTTTTATTATCTTTCCTTCATATATCCTTTAATGGGAGAGGGAGGGGGGGGGGGGGGGGGGGGAGCTTTCTTATCCCTAAGGGGTTGGGGGGCATCCACACCCTTTTTTTTTTTTTTTTTTTTTTTTTACTAAGTAAAAAAAATTTTTT
>ENA-UOVY01000715-UOVY01000715.1-plant-metagenome-genome-assembly--contig:-NODE-715-length-11827-cov-199.953109_pt1 | contig 11827 bp, 2 predicted proteins | sample MGYA00249840_ERZ761561 | MGnify/ENA primary metagenome ERZ761561 (study PRJEB28882, sample SAMN05720143) | plant metagenome | isolation source: Guanajuato, Mexico | place: Mexico:Guanajuato, Mexico... | reverse complement strand
AATTTAGACGACAAAACTAACACAACCAGTTCGTTCGATTAAAAGTTGACACTCACCCTCAATTGTTATGTTGTTGAACATACAGTAGATGTATGTGTTTGACCTTGTTTTCATTATTTGTGGCTTATTATCATCTTCCTGCGCATCGATGACTCTCCAAAGCTGGAGTTCTTTATCCCCATAGTCTGTGGTCTTGCATGTCTCATAGACTGCACTTGTCTCTGGTCGGCTTAGGCCTTTTGTACAATTGCTCGTATAGTTGTGCATTGCAAATTCAGGGCCGGCATATTCTAGTAAGCGCGGTTCTGTTGTCAAATTTGTCCAGAATCTGAATGGTACAACTTGATATATCCTAGTGTCTTCCACTACGCTTGGACTGGTGAATTCTATCTTAATTGTGTTTTGATTGATTCTTCGGATTGATTCTATTTTTGTGTCTTCTTTCTTTAGTTTCTTTATGTCTGGGTGTCCTAAAATATGTGCTAAGGCCTCCGTATCTATTCTTCCCTTTTTGCACTCTTCTGATAGTTGTTGCAGAGCTTTCTTTGATTCTTCGAGGTACTCGTGAATTTTGTTGCCTGTCCATATCATTTCTGGGACTACGTTTGCAAACTCGTGCATCCCTCCTAACATCTGGTCGGTTTTCATCAACAGGGCCTCTACTGCTTTCAGGGTTTCGTTGTTTAATTCTCCTTGTTGGTGGAAAGCTGTTGTTATCTTCTCGACCTTTTCCTGAACCGTAGCCAGACTGTTGTTAACAGCGTCTATCTTCTTGTCCAGTACCACTGTGGTTGCTGTGATTGCTGAAACCACCAGTATCACAATTACAGCGGCCAGAATAAACCATATGATCCATCGTTTAATTATCTCTTTGCCCGTTTGAACCATCCATCTTGCTTCGATTCACACTGCTCGAATTCTTCTAGTTTGGGCTTCCACCCCTTCTGGTACTCTTCATGACATAATTCCTCGAAGCGCTTAACAGATTCTCGCTTGAAGTCGTATTTGGAATGTTCTGTTTTGACTCCTAGGACAATACTCAGAGCGTCGCACGGGTTTGTATACGTGTACTCAATGTTGTAGTAATTTACACCGATGTCCACATGATAACTGCTTGGTATCCATATTGCCGGCTCAGCTCGCTGGAACTTGATTCCGTCGCACATGGCTCCTAACGCCAACAACCCTACCAACAACAGACTTACGTTGCTCAATCTTCCCATAGTTGACTTCTTGTTCTGTGGTCCGACTTGTCTGATCCCACTCAAGTTGACTAGCTCTTTCAGCTTGTTTCCGTTCAAGTTCTTCGTTAGATAGTCTGCAACTTGCTTATCGGTGTTTACATACCTTAATTCGAATAACCTGTCTTGGAGGGCATTCCTTACGTAATGATACTTGATGTCTACGTGTTTATTATTTTTATTAGTGTCACCATTTGTGATTTGCTTTATGGTGGACTGATTGTCAATATATATTGTTGGGGGCCTCTCAATTCGTACTTTTAGCTCGCTTAGGAATTGGGTCAGCCACGCAAGCTCACGTGCTACCTCGCATGCCGCGACGTACTCAACTTCTGTTGATGATAATCCCACTATTGTTTGCTTTTTTGACAAGAATATTATTGGGCCTCGGCTCATCATTACTAGTCCTCCTGATATTGATCTCCGGTCTTGTGGATCATTTGCGAGATCCGAGTCACTGTAGGCTGTGATCTCTAATCCTCCGCACGTGTATTCAATCTTGTAGTCTCTGGTTGCCTTTAGATATCTCAGAATTGATCTCGCTGCTTTCCAATGTTTCTCATGTGGGTCCTGATTGAATCGTGCCAGAAAGTTGACTGGGAATAGGATGTCTGGCCTTGTGTGATTTGCACAATACTGCAGGCTTCCTATCAGTTCTCTGTATGGTGCTAGAGTTTTGGTATCCTCTTCCAGTTGGAACATCTCCTTAACTTCAAATGAGGGGCTAGATTTACCATGAGCATCTTGTAGTTGAAATCGTCTGATCATTTCGTCAATATATGTCGATTGGCTTAGCGTTATCTTGTTGCTGTGCTTCGTTAATTCCATTCCAAGGAAAACTTCTGTTTTTACTAACTTGGTTTTGAATTGCTGGTTCAGATCCTTGATGACTTGGGTACACATTTCGTGATTCGATCCTATAACCAAGCCATCGTCTACGTATACGGCCACATGTGTGTTGGTTTGACTATTAGTGAACACGCATATGTCGGTTTCTAACTGTTTGAATCCCAATTGGGTCATCGTGGATTTCAATCTCCCGTACCATGCTTTGGGCGCCTGTTTTAGCCCGTACAGGGCTTTAACAAGTCTGAGGCACTTTCTTTGCAGCGCTTTAACGCCATCAGGGAGCTCCAGATATACTTCCTCTTCTAGAATTCCATTGAGGAAAGCAGTTGTCACGTCAAATTGTTCTAATGTCCATCCTTGTGATGCACATAGTGCCAGTAGTGTTCTAATTGAGTTTATCCCCGTCACTGGGGCGTAAGTCTCTTTATAGTCTAGCCCTTCTCTCTGATTATAGCCTTTGGCTACTAGCCTTGCCTTAAAACGTTCAATGTTTCCTTGTTTGTCCCTCTTCAGTGTGAATACCCATCGTGCCTTGAGTAGTCGATATTCTGGTTTTCTATCTACTATCTCCCATGTTCCATTCTCTTCATGAGCTTCGAGTTCGTTTTTAATCGCTTTCTTCCATTCCTCTTTCATTGATCCTGTCACAGCTTCTACGAACGTTTCTGGGATCCTGACCTCTACTGTGCTGAGTAGCATTCTATGATTTGTAATTGGTTGTACGTGTATCTCATTTGTTGGTATTGGTGGCAGTTCTCTCTCTTGTATGCGCCTTTGTGTTTGGTCCACATCGATCGGCTCCACCAGGCTGGATACGTCTACTCCATTTTCTGCTCGGAATTCTTCAAAAAATGTTTCAAGCAACTTGCTTTGCCTCTCTCTCTCTTCCTCGTTTGTACCACTTGCTCTTGGGGCTGTGTTCTGGTTTTCTGGCGCATTGTCCGGGTTTTGTAGTGTTTCAAACTTGAGTGTCATCCCTTCTTCCTCTCGTTTGGGCTCAGGATCTGTTTCAATAGCTACTACAGTGTTATGCGGTGTCATGATAACCTCACATGTCTCGATTACTCGCTTACTTTCCTTTAGGTATACTCTATATGTATTTCTTCTTCGTGTGTATCCCACTACCCATCCGTGTTCAGTTCTTTTATCGAACTTGTACATGTGCTCACCTTTCTTTATTATGTGCACTTCAGTTCCGAATTCGACTATATGTTCTACTGTTGGTTTTCTTCCGATGAATCGTTCATATGGTGTTTGTCTTGATTTCTTGGTGGGAAGTCGATTCTTTAAGTAAACTGCGGCTCGAATGGCTTCCTCCCATAGGTCTAAGGTCAGTCTGGAAGCAGACAGCATTGCCCGTGCCATCCCAGTTACTATTCCCATTTCTCGTTCAATTACTCCATTTTGTTGGGGTGTATACACTGCTGAGGTTTCGTGTTTGATACGTTCTTTGATCAGTAGTAGTTCAACATTTCGATTTGTGAATTCCGATCCTTGATCAGTGTGGATTTTCCGAATAGTCTGGCCCGATTCTTCTTCAAACTCGATTATTGTCTTTGCCAATAGTTCGTGAATCATACCTTTGTCCTTTGCGAATTGAACGTAAGTAAACTCAGAGTACTCATCTTTACACAACAGGTAGTATTGGGAGCCCGCCAGGGATATTTTATTGACTTTTCCAGATAGATCGATGCACACCTTCTCTCCCACCTTGATGGCTGATTCTTCCTTCCGTGGATGGCTTACGCATTTTCCTTTTCCTTCTGCGCAATTGCTGCAGGGAGGAATATCGTTTCCTCCAGTTATTTTCATGGATTCTGTGTCTTGGGCCAGTTGAATGATCCTTTCCTTGTTCGCATGTCCTAGGGCTCTATGCCATTCGGAAAGTGATCTCTCGCAGTTCATATAGAGCGCAGTGTTGTTCTTCACCAAGACTTTTATCTCCAGAATATACAGGTTGTCCTTAATCCGTTTGCCTTCTGCAATAGGTACCTTGTTCTTGATCATTTGGCATCGTTCGCCTTTAAAGATGGTGTCGATTCCCTGTCTGGCGGCCGCTCCGACTGACACTAAATTAGTGGACAATGACGGTATGTATAGTACCTCTGTAAATACTCCGGATACTACACCAGTCTGAACTTCTATCTTTCCAATTCCAAGAACCTTGACTTGGGACCCGTCCCCTACAGAGCAGGTCACGCTACTTGGGTACATGATTAATTCGATGAACCAGTTCTTGTTCCGACACATATGTGCCGTGGCTCCTGAGTCTATGACCCATTTATCTTTCGCGTCTATGCTTGTATCTCCCAGATTGAAGAGAACATGTTCCTTCGTTTCATTCTTTTCTTCAGTTTTCGATTGGTTGGGTTCTTCTGGTTCCTTCTTCATCTTACACTCTCTGGCCCAGTGGCCTTTCTTTCCACAGTTCTTACACTTAGTTAACTTCTTCTTTTCTTCGATTGGAAGTTTCTTCCACGCTTCAGGGTTCATTCGTCCAACTGCAAGTGCTTGATGATTGTCTGCATTCATTTTCAGGTCTTCCTCTCTCTTGAGCAATCTCGATATCAGGTTTGCTGTTGTTCTCATTGATGGATGGGTCAATTCCCAGACTTCCATCATGGATTCGTATTCTGGGGGCAGCGACCCCAGTAGAGTTACCTGGTATAGTTCCTCGTCTGGTTTCTTGTCGATATCGATAAGTGCCAGCTTCAATTCTTCCATTTTTCCGATGTGTATGGACATTGAGTCTTCGGGTGCCTTCTTGTACCTGTAGTATCGATGCATTAGTCGATACACATTTGCGGAGCTATTATCCGCATAGATCAGCTCCAGGCGTGACATTACTTCTCGAGCTGTTTGACACCCCATCACCTGTGCGCGATGGGACTCATCCATTGACTCGAGGAGTGCGAGTTTGGCCTGTAGATTGATTGTTTCCTCAACCTGTTCCATTGTAATGGCCTTGGATAGACCACGGAGTTGCAGGACGATCCCGATCATCTCCTTCCAAGTGCGGAAGTTCTTTCCATTTAGCTTGGTTATTCCGCTCACGGTTACGTTGTTAACCGTACCCACTTCTGCAACTGGTCCACTCATGATGTCTGTTTGTTCTTTTTGCAACCGACTATAGCTATCTTTTGGCTGTTAACCTGTGAGACAGTGAAACAGTAAGAGAGTTAGGTTTTGTACTACAAATGAATGCGCACGGTTTATTCGTTTTACTTGGTCTTATATATGGCTTCGGGCTTCGGTAGTCGCGTTATCCCGTTTGGGCGTGTCAGGGCGTACCGATTCCTCCCGGCTCAGTTGTTCTCTCTCTCTCACACTCCCTCCCAACTGAGCCTCTCTCATGTTATATTTCTTCGTAGTGAACTTTTTCTGTATTTATTTCAGGATACATATTTTTCATCTCTATCGGCTTTGGTGCTTGATTTACCACTGTTATATACTCGTTATGTTGGTCATCCTTTCTCGTTGCACATTTTATCAGGCAGCCAATAATTCCAACGATCAATGTTGCGATTGTAAGTAAATTCCATGACCAAAAGCTGATCGAGTTCCATGGGATTTTGATAAATTCTCCGTCAGTCTTTAATGTTTCTCCAATTTGTTTATTTAGTTTCCTGATGGAATTGATGAGGGCTAGCTGATTGTCGAAGTCGTCGTCGTGAAAGGTTGCATTTATGTGTTTCACTCTGAATGATGTTGCATCGGTCGTTGAATTCAGTCTTAGCAAGTTTACTCCATGAGTGATGTTTCCAATGGCGAACCCCTGTAGGGCTGGCAATTTAAACACAAAAGGAGGACATTGGTATGTCTCACCCTCAATTGTTATGTTGTTGAACATACAGTAGATGTATGTGTTTGACCTTGTTTTCATTATTTGTGGCTTATTATCATCTTCCTGCGCATCGATGACTCTCCAAAGCTGGAGTTCTTTATCCCCATAGTCTGTGGTCTTGCATGTCTCATAGACTGCACTTGTCTCTGGTCGGCTTAGGCCTTTTGTACAATTGCTCGTATAGTTGTGCATTGCAAATTCAGGGCCGGCATATTCTAGTAAGCGCGGTTCTGTTGTCAAATTTGTCCAGAATCTGAATGGTACAACTTGATATATCCTAGTGTCTTCCACTACGCTTGGACTGGTGAATTCTATCTTAATTGTGTTTTGATTGATTCTTCGGATTGATTCTATTTTTGTGTCTTCTTTCTTTAGTTTCTTTATGTCTGGGTGTCCTAAAATATGTGCTAAGGCCTCCGTATCTATTCTTCCCTTTTTGCACTCTTCTGATAGTTGTTGCAGAGCTTTCTTTGATTCTTCGAGGTACTCGTGAATTTTGTTGCCTGTCCATATCATTTCTGGGACTACGTTTGCAAACTCGTGCATCCCTCCTAACATCTGGTCGGTTTTCATCAACAGGGCCTCTACTGCTTTCAGGGTTTCGTTGTTTAATTCTCCTTGTTGGTGGAAAGCTGTTGTTATCTTCTCGACCTTTTCCTGAACCGTAGCCAGACTGTTGTTAACAGCGTCTATCTTCTTGTCCAGTACCACTGTGGTTGCTGTGATTGCTGAAACCACCAGTATCACAATTACAGCGGCCAGAATAAACCATATGATCCATCGTTTAATTATCTCTTTGCCCGTTTGAACCATCCATCTTGCTTCGATTCACACTGCTCGAATTCTTCTAGTTTGGGCTTCCACCCCTTCTGGTACTCTTCATGACATAATTCCTCGAAGCGCTTAACAGATTCTCGCTTGAAGTCGTATTTGGAATGTTCTGTTTTGACTCCTAGGACAATACTCAGAGCGTCGCACGGGTTTGTATACGTGTACTCAATGTTGTAGTAATTTACACCGATGTCCACATGATAACTGCTTGGTATCCATATTGCCGGCTCAGCTCGCTGGAACTTGATTCCGTCGCACATGGCTCCTAACGCCAACAACCCTACCAACAACAGACTTACGTTGCTCAATCTTCCCATAGTTGACTTCTTGTTCTGTGGTCCGACTTGTCTGATCCCACTCAAGTTGACTAGCTCTTTCAGCTTGTTTCCGTTCAAGTTCTTCGTTAGATAGTCTGCAACTTGCTTATCGGTGTTTACATACCTTAATTCGAATAACCTGTCTTGGAGGGCATTCCTTACGTAATGATACTTGATGTCTACGTGTTTATTATTTTTATTAGTGTCACCATTTGTGATTTGCTTTATGGTGGACTGATTGTCAATATATATTGTTGGGGGCCTCTCAATTCGTACTTTTAGCTCGCTTAGGAATTGGGTCAGCCACGCAAGCTCACGTGCTACCTCGCATGCCGCGACGTACTCAACTTCTGTTGATGATAATCCCACTATTGTTTGCTTTTTTGACAAGAATATTATTGGGCCTCGGCTCATCATTACTAGTCCTCCTGATATTGATCTCCGGTCTTGTGGATCATTTGCGAGATCCGAGTCACTGTAGGCTGTGATCTCTAATCCTCCGCACGTGTATTCAATCTTGTAGTCTCTGGTTGCCTTTAGATATCTCAGAATTGATCTCGCTGCTTTCCAATGTTTCTCATGTGGGTCCTGATTGAATCGTGCCAGAAAGTTGACTGGGAATAGGATGTCTGGCCTTGTGTGATTTGCACAATACTGCAGGCTTCCTATCAGTTCTCTGTATGGTGCTAGAGTTTTGGTATCCTCTTCCAGTTGGAACATCTCCTTAACTTCAAATGAGGGGCTAGATTTACCATGAGCATCTTGTAGTTGAAATCGTCTGATCATTTCGTCAATATATGTCGATTGGCTTAGCGTTATCTTGTTGCTGTGCTTCGTTAATTCCATTCCAAGGAAAACTTCTGTTTTTACTAACTTGGTTTTGAATTGCTGGTTCAGATCCTTGATGACTTGGGTACACATTTCGTGATTCGATCCTATAACCAAGCCATCGTCTACGTATACGGCCACATGTGTGTTGGTTTGACTATTAGTGAACACGCATATGTCGGTTTCTAACTGTTTGAATCCCAATTGGGTCATCGTGGATTTCAATCTCCCGTACCATGCTTTGGGCGCCTGTTTTAGCCCGTACAGGGCTTTAACAAGTCTGAGGCACTTTCTTTGCAGCGCTTTAACGCCATCAGGGAGCTCCAGATATACTTCCTCTTCTAGAATTCCATTGAGGAAAGCAGTTGTCACGTCAAATTGTTCTAATGTCCATCCTTGTGATGCACATAGTGCCAGTAGTGTTCTAATTGAGTTTATCCCCGTCACTGGGGCGTAAGTCTCTTTATAGTCTAGCCCTTCTCTCTGATTATAGCCTTTGGCTACTAGCCTTGCCTTAAAACGTTCAATGTTTCCTTGTTTGTCCCTCTTCAGTGTGAATACCCATCGTGCCTTGAGTAGTCGATATTCTGGTTTTCTATCTACTATCTCCCATGTTCCATTCTCTTCATGAGCTTCGAGTTCGTTTTTAATCGCTTTCTTCCATTCCTCTTTCATTGATCCTGTCACAGCTTCTACGAACGTTTCTGGGATCCTGACCTCTACTGTGCTGAGTAGCATTCTATGATTTGTAATTGGTTGTACGTGTATCTCATTTGTTGGTATTGGTGGCAGTTCTCTCTCTTGTATGCGCCTTTGTGTTTGGTCCACATCGATCGGCTCCACCAGGCTGGATACGTCTACTCCATTTTCTGCTCGGAATTCTTCAAAAAATGTTTCAAGCAACTTGCTTTGCCTCTCTCTCTCTTCCTCGTTTGTACCACTTGCTCTTGGGGCTGTGTTCTGGTTTTCTGGCGCATTGTCCGGGTTTTGTAGTGTTTCAAACTTGAGTGTCATCCCTTCTTCCTCTCGTTTGGGCTCAGGATCTGTTTCAATAGCTACTACAGTGTTATGCGGTGTCATGATAACCTCACATGTCTCGATTACTCGCTTACTTTCCTTTAGGTATACTCTATATGTATTTCTTCTTCGTGTGTATCCCACTACCCATCCGTGTTCAGTTCTTTTATCGAACTTGTACATGTGCTCACCTTTCTTTATTATGTGCACTTCAGTTCCGAATTCGACTATATGTTCTACTGTTGGTTTTCTTCCGATGAATCGTTCATATGGTGTTTGTCTTGATTTCTTGGTGGGAAGTCGATTCTTTAAGTAAACTGCGGCTCGAATGGCTTCCTCCCATAGGTCTAAGGTCAGTCTGGAAGCAGACAGCATTGCCCGTGCCATCCCAGTTACTATTCCCATTTCTCGTTCAATTACTCCATTTTGTTGGGGTGTATACACTGCTGAGGTTTCGTGTTTGATACGTTCTTTGATCAGTAGTAGTTCAACATTTCGATTTGTGAATTCCGATCCTTGATCAGTGTGGATTTTCCGAATAGTCTGGCCCGATTCTTCTTCAAACTCGATTATTGTCTTTGCCAATAGTTCGTGAATCATACCTTTGTCCTTTGCGAATTGAACGTAAGTAAACTCAGAGTACTCATCTTTACACAACAGGTAGTATTGGGAGCCCGCCAGGGATATTTTATTGACTTTTCCAGATAGATCGATGCACACCTTCTCTCCCACCTTGATGGCTGATTCTTCCTTCCGTGGATGGCTTACGCATTTTCCTTTTCCTTCTGCGCAATTGCTGCAGGGAGGAATATCGTTTCCTCCAGTTATTTTCATGGATTCTGTGTCTTGGGCCAGTTGAATGATCCTTTCCTTGTTCGCATGTCCTAGGGCTCTATGCCATTCGGAAAGTGATCTCTCGCAGTTCATATAGAGCGCAGTGTTGTTCTTCACCAAGACTTTTATCTCCAGAATATACAGGTTGTCCTTAATCCGTTTGCCTTCTGCAATAGGTACCTTGTTCTTGATCATTTGGCATCGTTCGCCTTTAAAGATGGTGTCGATTCCCTGTCTGGCGGCCGCTCCGACTGACACTAAATTAGTGGACAATGACGGTATGTATAGTACCTCTGTAAATACTCCGGATACTACACCAGTCTGAACTTCTATCTTTCCAATTCCAAGAACCTTGACTTGGGACCCGTCCCCTACAGAGCAGGTCACGCTACTTGGGTACATGATTAATTCGATGAACCAGTTCTTGTTCCGACACATATGTGCCGTGGCTCCTGAGTCTATGACCCATTTATCTTTCGCGTCTATGCTTGTATCTCCCAGATTGAAGAGAACATGTTCCTTCGTTTCATTCTTTTCTTCAGTTTTCGATTGGTTGGGTTCTTCTGGTTCCTTCTTCATCTTACACTCTCTGGCCCAGTGGCCTTTCTTTCCACAGTTCTTACACTTAGTTAACTTCTTCTTTTCTTCGATTGGAAGTTTCTTCCACGCTTCAGGGTTCATTCGTCCAACTGCAAGTGCTTGATGATTGTCTGCATTCATTTTCAGGTCTTCCTCTCTCTTGAGCAATCTCGATATCAGGTTTGCTGTTGTTCTCATTGATGGATGGGTCAATTCCCAGACTTCCATCATGGATTCGTATTCTGGGGGCAGCGACCCCAGTAGAGTTACCTGGTATAGTTCCTCGTCTGGTTTCTTGTCGATATCGATAAGTGCCAGCTTCAATTCTTCCATTTTTCCGATGTGTATGGACATTGAGTCTTCGGGTGCCTTCTTGTACCTGTAGTATCGATGCATTAGTCGATACACATTTGCGGAGCTATTATCCGCATAGATCAGCTCCAGGCGTGACATTACTTCTCGAGCTGTTTGACACCCCATCACCTGTGCGCGATGGGACTCATCCATTGACTCGAGGAGTGCGAGTTTGGCCTGTAGATTGATTGTTTCCTCAACCTGTTCCATTGTAATGGCCTTGGATAGACCACGGAGTTGCAGGACGATCCCGATCATCTCCTTCCAAGTGCGGAAGTTCTTTCCATTTAGCTTGGTTATTCCGCTCACGGTTACGTTGTTAACCGTACCCACTTCTGCAACTGGTCCACTCATGATGTCTGTTTGTTCTTTTTGCAACCGACTATAGCTATCTTTTGGCTGTTAACCTGTGAGACAGTGAAACAGTAAGAGAGTTAGGTTTTGTACTACAAATGAATGCGCACGGTTTATTCGTTTTACTTGGTCTTATATATGGCTTCGGGCTTCGGTAGTCGCGTTATCCCGTTTGGGCGTGTCAGGGCGTACCGATTCCTCCCGGCTCAGTTGTTCTCTCTCTCTCACACTCCCTCCCAACTGAGCCTCTCTCATGTTATATTTCTTCGTAGTGAACTTTTTCTGTATTTATTTCAGGATACATATTTTTCATCTCTATCGGCTTTGGTGCTTGATTTACCACTGTTATATACTCGTTATGTTGGTCATCCTTTCTCGTTGCACATTTTATCAGGCAGCCAATAATTCCAACGATCAATGTTGCGATTGTAAGTAAATTCCATGACCAAAAGCTGATCGAGTTCCATGGGATTTTGATAAATTCTCCGTCAGTCTTTAATGTTTCTCCAATTTGTTTATTTAGTTTCCTGATGGAATTGATGAGGGCTAGCTGATTGTCGAAGTCGTCGTCGTGAAAGGTTGCATTTATGTGTTTCACTCTGAATGATGTTGCATCGGTCGTTGAATTCAGTCTTAGCAAGTTTACTCCATGAGTGATGTTTCCAATGGCGAACCCCTGTAGGGCTGGCAATTTAAACACAAAAGGAGGACATTGGTATGTCTCACTGTTGGCATATAGGAGATATGATTGTTAAACTCTTGTTAACCATATAATCTAG
>ENA-UOVY01000714-UOVY01000714.1-plant-metagenome-genome-assembly--contig:-NODE-714-length-11845-cov-619.169466_pt1 | contig 11845 bp, 10 predicted proteins | sample MGYA00249840_ERZ761561 | MGnify/ENA primary metagenome ERZ761561 (study PRJEB28882, sample SAMN05720143) | plant metagenome | isolation source: Guanajuato, Mexico | place: Mexico:Guanajuato, Mexico... | reverse complement strand
GCGGCGCCGGCCTGTTCGCAGCTCCATACGCCCGCCCACTCGACTCTGTGCCGCTCTCGATGCGGTGGCCATCCCTTATTGTTGTTGCCGAGCTAGCAGGCGTGGCCAGACGGGCGGTCCGTTATGCAAAATGGCGCCAAAAGTTGCCCAGGTTTCCTCAGATACACCTCAAGAGCTGTTGCCCGCCAACCGAAGAGCAACGAAAGTTCCTTGCCCAAAAGCTCTTGCGCACTTCGAGCAGCAACAAATGGCCAACAGAACAAAACCATCTTACAATTGGCTGATTAATTGATCCACCGTCCGGCCGCTTCATCGCCGCGACCCAAATTCCGCCGGCTCGATCAAGTTTTAGGGCCGGAACTTATTCGCAAATGCTGAGCCAAGTGCCAGAGGCTCTAGTTCTGGCGGGCAGCTCAGAGAGCAGGCAAACCGGAGGCACCCTTCTCCTCATGACGACGACTATCGTCTGGTCAGCGCCAATGAACCCCGAGGCTGTCGCTCTCAACCAGACGCTTGGCCCAACACGCGAGCCCGAAATCATAAGCCGCCTCTCGCCTCGAAAGAAAGCTTGGGTAACAGTAGAGCGAAGCTGCTCGAGTCGAGCGCAATGAGAGAGGCTAGCCCTTGAGTTGGAAGGGCGCACGTCAAGCGCCAATCGTTCCTCTTAAACGATGTCGAGGGTTTACTTTCGCGGTCAAGCAACACAATGGATACCCCCATGCCAGGGCGAGAGGATCCCCTCGTTTGCCATTCAAATGAGACGCCAGTTAGCGGTTTAATTTAAACGAGCCGCCGACAGGTGAAGGGATGGGGACGGAGACTTGCCGACGGGCCGATGCGTCCCGAATGGACTGGCGAGGTTCATCTAATCGATTGGCCCGTAACGGGCCACAGTAAATAGGCGCTATTGGAAGCTGCGGGATATGAGCCAAGATGCTTGCGCACAATCCTCCTCCTTAGCTAGACAAAGGCGAGCAAGCTAAGTAAAGGCCAAAACTTTTACCATTGGATCCTGCTAGTCAGCTAAAAAGCTCGCGTCGGGCAGGTAAGATTCTGAGGAGAAGCTAGAAAATTTTCAACGGCTCAGCGAGCATCTCTCTAAAATTGCTCAAATATATTCCACCTGCCCAATGACATTCAAGTCCTTCAGTTGGCCGAGAATTGAGGCTCAGTCAGGATAATCCCTCGCTCTCAGCACCAATTTGAGTTCGCCATAAATCTAGACCGGCGCGCCGTAAGCACCAATTCAGCGAACAGCTAGCCAGCTACCTGCTGCACGGCCAAACCCTCTTGCCTCGGCCTATCCGATCCCTCAAGTTCATGCAGCTCCTCGATACCTCAGAAATACAATCGAGACATGAAGGGCAGACAAACCGTCTTAATCTCAGGGCTAAAATAGCATTGCGTGCGAGCAAGCTAACAACGAGCTCGTTGAATCTTCTCAAAACAACTGGAACTCAATTTTCAGTTTTACTTCTACTCCACTTGCCGAAGGATCATAAAAATTGAATCACCTTTGCGCGAAGCAGAAGGTTCTCAAACCAAAAATGTTTTGCTTGCGGCAAAACATTAGCAACTATCCCTGCTCTATTCGGGCGCATCGTCATTTAGTTGGCACAAAGATGAGGCCAGGTACTCGATCCGAGTGGCTAACCAGCAAACCTTTAACCTATTTCAAACAATCCGGCTGAGTTTTCTGTGTATCTGGTTCGAGTCGAACTTTACCCTCTTCAATCGACCACTCTCTTATAGACTGGGGCATCGTTAATTCAATGATGGTGTTAGTGGGTGCAACTGGTCGCCAATTCGCATCGTGTGGTGGGCGCTTGGATGTTTGCATGGATGGATCTCCTTTTATTGCCTGCCTGTCGATAGTATTAGATTGAGCGAGCTTGCGTCTTTGACGCCTCCTCAGAGCTACACTCTGCCATTGTTACGTATGCTCTCACATGATAGAGGACTTGATCATTTGTGAGAAAATTTACTCAATGTGGCACCTGGAAGTTACCTGGTGCATGTAAATCTTGTCTATTGGGGTGCAGGTCTTGCCAATCATCCTAGCGGTGCGACGCATGGATAGAGAGTTGGACAACGACCAGTTTGTTGGCGCTTTCCAAGTTCGAAATGTCGCTCCATACAAGGACATGTACCGGGTTGAGATTCGCCTTGACGAGCAAATACTATTTGACGTGAAGAGCATTGTCGGCATCATGAGGAACGCTAACGGCCGCACCTCACTCAAAGTAACCAGCAAGAAGGTGACCATCAAAACTCTACCAGGCAAGCGAACTCACGACGGGAGCCCGGACACACCAGGTTTAAGCTACGGGAGAGATTGACAGTGAACTCACCCGATTGGGCTCGACTCGTTTTATTCACTCGTCCTCATTGCATAACATGTTTGGAATTCCATCACTTATTGGAAACTTCCTTCCTGATTCGGGACAAACAAGAGTGCCTGTGATAATTTCTGTGTCGAAGAGAGCTTTATGTATAGCTTTAAGATCCTCTTCTCGAGTGATAGAGTCATCAGCCGGCAGGTTATCAGGTAGATTCTGTCCACAAACTTGAGCAGCCTTCTTCAAGGCGTCATAGTCGATCTTTTGCAGCATCTTCTGTAGAAAGTCCGGGTTGTAGTCGGTCTTGATCTCTTCAACCCTTTCTACAACGAGCTGGAGTGGATAACCAGATTGAACGTTCTTCAAGAACCTTGAGGTCAAGAGATTGTGTGTAAGAAGCTTCATGTTTACTAGTCAATTGAAATATTCTAAGGGTACCGAACCGAATAACAAAAGCCCCTCTTGTACAGAAATCCCTGCACGATAAAGCGAGCGAGTCAGATGGCGCACAATAATACGGGAGCACGTGGTGCGTCCTTGTTTGGATCATACATGTAGATTGCCACACTTGATAATGAAAGCAATACGCCCATCCAGAACCACCACGAGAATCTCAGAGAGAACAAGCACAATTTATGGAGACCTGAGCAATCGTAGATTACCTCAAAATTGTTTGGTATTTATTAGATTCGAATCTAATTCGAACTAATTCTAAAAACCTGAGGCTCTTTTTCTCCTCATAATTTTAAAACAAGGCTGACCGGAAACGTTCTCGGCAAAGGTTACCCTGCGGTTAGTGGCCATGTTCTCGTTTCTCTCAATTTTCACTTTTGGCTTAATATCAGGAAACGTAACAAAAGGGAAATCGGTTGAGAGCTGTGGAAGCTCCGCTTTGCATTTTAAATTGTTAATCGAGCTTCCGTTGCTAAGAGGCTCCTTTTTATCGGTTGGCAGTGGTGTTGGTCTCGGGACTCCTGTGGTATCGTTTGCTGGGGTACCGTTGGACTTCGCTGCTGTGGTAGCAGTGGCGTTGGTATTTGTTGTTGTGGTGCAGTTGAGGGTATTGGTGATTGTGGTGAAGACGGGAGTGGATGACGCTGGTGTAGAGCTAACCACAGTTGTCGATATATTGCAATTGGGTGTTGCCGATGTTGCAGTGCTAATGGCAGGCGGATTGGGTGCCGTAGATTTTAAAACTGGCCCAAGTGAGTTACTATCATTTGTTACTATGGTCTGTGTAGTCCCTTCTTGCGCAGGCTTTTGGTCACAACAACTAGCTGGATCGATGAGGAACAGCATCGCGTGGAAGGGCAACTTTAAAGTAAGATTCATTGATCTAGAGTAGTCGCTCAAGCTCTTTATAGCTCTTTTATAATTTGCATAGACCCAATCGGGATTTGTTTTGACCTTATACTTTCGAACGCTAGAGTGGGTACTAAGCTTTCTTTTGAGACGTTGAACCAGCTCGGACCAAAAGTCAATATCATCGTTGTAGTCAAGTTCATAGAGTAAATTTAACATATCTACCAACAAGTTTGTCTCATCCTCTTGTAGACACTTCAATACAATCTCTTTGGGTAGAGTTTTGGCCATGCTATCGGATTTAATATGAGCCTTAAAGAAGCACAAGTCTTTATAAGCGTTTGAAAATTGATTGGTCTGAACTAATTTTGCTGTCTCTGGCCAATTAGGTTCTGGAGGCTTGACTGGCTCCTTGGGAACAGGTGGTGGAGACGGAGATCTGGATAGAGATCGTGCCCTGGTTGTGCACCGTCTCTCTACAGATGTGGTTAGTTTCGCAGGAAGTGATTGCTTGGCTGGCTGAGTTGGTGGCGGTGCAGTTCTTATTTTCTTTAGATTTTTAGACAACTCAGTTTCCTCGTTATCATCATCATCATACTGAGCGTACTCGTCATCTATGATTTCGTTTATAACAAGCTCATCAGTTTCGCATTTCCACACTGCTTTAGGTGCACTACCCTCAGAGGTGCTCGAGACAGAAGACGACTCGTCGTCTACATTATCCTTTGGTGAACCGACTGATAGAGGACTGACTTTTTTATTTGAGGTTAATTTTTCTTCAGCGGGCCTCTCAACCTCATTATCTGATTGCGTCTCTGACGCTGAGGACAAAGTTGGTTTATATTTCTTAGGTTTTGCAGGTTTGACTCTAGGCTTTTTTGACGAATTCTTGGGGGTTTTCTTTGTTTTGATTTTACTAGTTGAGGGCAAAGCTGTTGGCTTCTCTGGAACATCATCGTTCTTTGGTAACTTTGTGGGCGATGGTTGTCGTTTGAGAGGGGATGCAGGTCTGGGCTTAGGTTTGAGCTTAGGCTTAGGTTCAGGTGCAGGCTTAGGCTCGGGTTCGGGCTCGGAATCAGGCTCGGGTTCGACCACAGGCTGGGGCTCTGGCTCTGGGTCAGCAGGTAACGACGGGGCCTTTGAGGATACGACTGAGCTCAGATCGGCAACAGTTTCTCGGTGCGACTCCAGCCAACGCTCAAGTTTGTTATCATCGATCAAAGGGATTGTTGGGTCGTAAGGCAGATCATCTACTTCGAAGACAACAGTTTTGTTCCCAATGCGCCTGTCAATACATAGTAGGTCGCAACTGACCAGTTCTTCTCGTAATTCGTCTAAATTTTTATGTAATATGGGCATGTTTTACTTCGTCTTGTTTAAAAGCTATCTAAGATCTAAATACAGCTGTTGCTAAGCGGAACCAGTGAGTTGATAGTAGCTGAAATAAATAACCGTACGGCATTGTCACCACGAAGCCAAAAAGGGTTACTAGGTGGCAGGCATCTTCGTTACGTGTATGGGTTGGCGCGAAGCGTTTTGGTTTTCACAAGGCAAAACGTGCATCGAACTAACTCAACCTCGCGTAGTGCTTGGGTCTCTAGCCTACGGGAACTGCGAGCGCTGTGATTCTAGGAACAAAATAAACCGATAAGGTAACCAAATATACCCCGAGAAATCTATTTGGTATCAACATATGACGAGTATTTGCAACAGTCCGTCTGATGAAGCAGCGATGGAACTGGGCTCACCAACCACGTGTTGGAGGCAAGAGAGGGGTAGAAAGCAAAGGGGTCGCCTTGGAAATTCAAACAAGTTCACGGCACCGGACATCTGGTTGTTAATTTGTATGGCAAATTCTGTTGCCAGCTCAAGATCTTTTCAAGGCATCGAGTCTCGTGCAAATAAAGCAGAATTGCTGATAGAAATGGCAATCAAGTGGATGCTGCCTCTGGGCTGGATCTAAATAGCTGAACTTAGTTGGCTCAAACATGTGGCCTGAGAGCACATGATGAGTTCCTAGCTCGGATTAAAATCTCGCGCCCAGAGAGTTTGAACGAATTCAATGGGAATAATTGGAGCTAGATTTGGCCTTCGTTTCGCTCCAACTTCGCTCGTTCTCTAGCTCAAATGGTTTCGTCTAGATGTGTAGCCAAAAACGTAGACAACTGAATATATGAGCCAACTAATTCACCGTCCATAGGTAATTTCGTAGCGAGACAACTAGTTTCAATTGCTGGCCAAACAAACATTGCAGGGTTTACATCAAATCAAACTGAGCTCCTCTCATTGGCGAACTCTCTCACAAACCCTCTCTATCTCGCCTGCTTCTGTACTAACTATCCAAATTTCAGCAGCATCACCATCGCCGGCCCTAAGAGTAAGCTCAGTCTCGAAAGTGTGCCATTTGAGCGAGCGCTTGTAGGAACAACTGCCATGTTAAAGTTTGTGTGAGAAAGTATGAAACTAAGGCATTGTGTTCAAGTGTCTACAGAATAAGCTTGAAAGCCATTGTTTCCAATGCGGCTTCGCTCAATCGTTCCTCTTTCACCCCCAATCAACAGGTTGCGCATGTTTCTCGATGATCTCATGGCCTGTCCACCGGTAGACGGCAACAACCAACCGCAGCCGCCACCACCGATCGTTGCGTAGAATTCAATTAGCCAAACGATAGCGGCGACAACGACGACCGACGGCCAACACACGACGATCTTGGGGAGCACAATACTGTTTTTGTCTGCCAGTTTGATTGTTGTTGTCGACTGATTGTTCCAAAGCTTACTCTTGAGGCTTCATTGGTTGATCCAGCCAGCCAGCCAACCAACCAGCCAGCTAGCTAGCTAGCTAGTCGAGCGGTTTACTGGTCCTGGGAGAAAAGTGACAGCTGTTAGGAGCAAGAGTTCGGTAAACCGAGGCAACAGTATGATGGGTCGCTTTACACCAAAGCCCCTCCCCCCGTCTCTAACCCCTCAAGCCTTTGTTAGCTCATCCCAATCAAGTCTGCAAAGGGGACGAGCATTCTTTCGTTTAGCCGGAGGATTCACTGAGGAAAATGGTTCCTGGTTGTGGGACACATTTCAGCTGATCGGTTGACGGTTCAAGTTTGCTGTTGTGGTCAGTCGGTGGCTCGCATTCAGCCATCCGTCCAAAGTTGCCCACCGCCAGCCGATGTGATGACGGTTTTCCTTCGGGCTCCGTGCCAGGCTAGTTGGCCACACTGAGCCCTAAGTTTGGGTTAAAAGTGAGCAATTTATCGGCTCCCTTGGAGGCTGATCATCTGGTTGGTGGGTCGGCTAAGCTTTGGCGTAAGTTGGAGTAAGTGTTACCTTTTTAGCCAGAGAGAGAGAGAGAGAGGAAGTGCGTTAGCGCGCGTGATGATGGTGCGCAAGGTAAACTTTTCCTCTGCGCCTGGTCATACAACTCACATGCGCTTACATACCTTCAAGCTCTGCCCAAAGGTAAGCTAAGGCAACAGGTGAAACGGCATTAGTTAGCCATAGCCCTTCTGCTCTGGCCGCGCTCCGAACTCACAGCTTAGCAGCCTCAAGTAAACTTCCGAGGGGAAAAGGCAGTCACATAGACTTTAGACAAAACAGATAAACCAAGTTTAGGGGGGGTTTAGAGAGAATGGGAGAGAGAGAGACTTAGCAGATTGCGAAGCCAATTGCGGTTGCTTAGGCGCATAAAAAAGCTTTGAATCAGACAGTCTCTGACTGTTTCTTTCAGGATCACGCACAACTTCTCTACGTATACGCATACGTGCAAGAGTTCACAATAAGAATAGACTATATCAACCACTACTGCCTTGCTCGCCGTTGTCCCGGTAGTTTGCCTGGCGAACGAGTTAACCTGAAGCAGAGCCACCGCTATCATGAGCTCCAAGATCTTAAAATTTTTACAAACTTGATTCAAGCTTAGGGAGCAAGTGAGAATTAAGAGGGAGCTATCTCTCGGTTTGACTATTCAAATCGCGAGCTCTGATTTCATTCATAGTTATGGCAGATGTCGAGTTCATAGTGGCCAACCAACTCATACAGAAGCAACAGAAGCCGCACAATCTCAATCCAGAGGATAGCTCAAGTCAGTTTTGCGAAGTTCAACAATTTGAAGGAAGCGAAACCAAAGTTTCAGGTGACATAATAATAGAAAGACAACAACTTCAAGTTTAGAGAAAGAGCGTTAAAGATTTCCCGAAGCCAAACTAAAGATGAGCCAAACCACCATTACCGGTCAGCAGTTGTTTGACAGCCAGCCGATTAGGCTAAAAATGAACCAAAAACCGAAAGCGAGCGCTTCGAGGAGGGGACCTGAATTTACGTCAGCATCTCGCTATAATGGAGTGGCTCTTGTACAAATATGTATTTTACAGTTTGCATTTACACTCTCGACTTTGCCTCAGATTTTTAGCCAGCAGGCGAACTTCGCTGGTAAGTATAAAACCGGCTGGAAACTTCCATGACTCATAATGAACTCTCGAAATTGATCAGATCGCCGGAACTGTCAATCGAACCAAACCAAACCAAACAAACATATCCAGGCACAGGTGTCCGGCTGTGCGCAACCCTCGGCGACTACAACGAATGCCAACAAATGTCAGCCGTAACCAATGGAACTCTGACTTGTGTTAAAGCGCGCGACAGGTAAGTTATCATAGCTTGTATCTATTGTTTTAGAAGTTTTGCAATGGCTCACGCTGCGATACATCTGGCAAAGCGAGCTCCGTATGCATAGCCCCTCTCAGTTAGCGGACAGATCAACGCTTCAAACTCGAATGTTCGGGCTAGTCCGGTTTGTTGCAAACTTTGGTAGCTGATATTCTGAATTTAGAACATGCACGCAAAAAGTCCATCCTAGATGAGCTTCACCCTTTATTAGTCAGCCAGAAAGTCTGGCAGATTCAACTGTTCAAAGATAATTATTGTACCTTAATACGGGACGACTGTTCACGTCGAGCTCTCAAGGTTTCGCCCAGATCTTTCGAGACTGTTAAATGGTCAATTTGTACTCGACAGGGAGACTCAAACGAACTTTAAACCCTAAACTAGCCGCGAGTAGCGTTGTATTTATACCAACCTTCGTTTTCAGCGCAAGTGAAGGTTGCGGCGTCATGGAACTCTCAAGCAAGCTCCTCCTAAGGGAGTGCTCGTCGCTTGTTGATAATGGGCTTGTCATGAGCTTACGACTAATAATATGCTGACGATGCAGCTCGAACTTGACCATTCGACTGGAGAAGGTTAGCGATGTCATTCCCCCAGCTCCGAGAGGCTGGAAACGTTCGTCTTCGTAGCACTCGCCTAGTGTTGGCACATTGTTTTGTCGCTCTCAGCTTGTTTGCTTGGTTTGGAACGGAGCCAATTGCAATATGCGCGCCGGTTTTCGTGACTGTGTTCAATAACAGGAGCCGGGCGTCTCAGGTTAGTCTCGAGTCCAGAGAGTGCAGTTGATTGATTTGTCAAGACTGCAGCTGACCTTCGGCCAGTTACAAATCCAGCCCACTGAATAAGACGCCTAATTAATTTAGTCGACCGACTAAGGTGTCTACAAGTCTTTCTCGATTCACCTTCGTCTAGCTCAAACTGGCACATAGATTTGCTACCGATGAGTCCGTGCTAGCGTTCGTTTCGAGCTGACTAGCTCATCGAACCACTGACAGCTCTGTCCAGTCTGGCGCTCTGTTAGGATAGAACAATCGGACTTTCTGTCGGCCATCGAAATTAGGGGAGGGAGAGAGAAAGAGAGAGACACAAAATCTGACTCCTCCAGTTGAGTTTAAAATCCTGCCTGAGCTTTATTGCTTTCACCCGTCCGAACCTGACTAAATGTTCTGGCTCCTCTACCGTTCAACTTGTCTCTCTGTCTAAAATTCAACGACAACTAGCATTGCTAGCCGAGACGAGATTCACTCTTCTGTAACACGCGACTACTCAATAAATATAAGTCAAAATAATCAATAAAAAAGCCTATCCAACACCAACCGACAAGTGTGGTACTCTAATCTAACACTGACGCACTAAAAACAACCAACCAGGTACGAGTGCATGAAGCATATAATTGACGACAAAGCGGATATTGTTAACTTGAACAATGAGGAACTTTACATGGCCGGACGTTTGTATAACCTTGAGCCATTTGCGATGGAACAGTACAATGGAGGTAAGTGGTTGCATGGTCTTCTTAGTTGCCACATTTGAATCCAACAGCATCCCACCCGTGTCTCGTTCAGAACGAGAGAGAGCTTCCAATGTTCGCGAACAGAGTCGATATTCTAAGAGCGAGTTTAAAGGATTTAACAACAACTTGAGGCATCGGCAATAAGATTCCCTCCAACTGCCTGTTCTCCTGCTTCTACCTGGATACAGCTGAAAACTCTTCAAGTCGGTTCTTAGGGTTGAATCGCTTGAGAGAAAACCGGGGAAATGCACTTGAATGCTTGGCGAGGGAATGGGAAGCAACCAGTTAGCCGAAAATTATTATACTTGTCTCATTTTTTGGCTTGGTTCGTGGCTGCACAGCAAGCTGACGCAACAGTGGCACTAGTTTTATTGGCTGTATCGGGCATAGAGATGGTAGATGGGCCAGGTTGCGAGAAAAGGGTCCAAAAGGAGAGATTATGGACGGACTTGTGCTGGCATTGCTTGCAATTTAAATATGAGCTTAGATGCGATCTAAGTTGGGAAACTGGCGATTCCTTAGTAATTGCGAGTGCATTTACAATCTTATTAGTGCAGGAGATCATTTATCACCTGTGGGAACGTATTCCATACGCTAACTATCTAGTGTAGAGACAACTTGCTTCTGGTGCCGAAAAACGCTCACAAGATAGTAGAGACAAGCAGGTAGATAGTTGGCTGGGTTTTGTTTATTGGGTGTCATCTGATCAAACACTGTTGCAAGTATCGTGATTGATGACAGCTTGTAAAGTCTGACTAGTTACATCGGAGGCACCGGCTGTCAGCATGAATGCCTTGGAGTCCTGAATTCCGTTTCGTACAAGATTTCGATCGGTTTCCTCTCCATCACGCTTATCATCCTATCGCACATCAAGTGCTGTCGTTATTCTGGATGACTTCACCATCATCCTGTGATATATGTTGTTTGGATGTTGCCAGTAAATCACTCTGACCATTTGAGTCACCTGCTTCCGGTTTGGGAGTAGCCAATCAAGTGTTGAAGCAGATGGAGTTTGAACCGATCAACTAACATCGATGCTCGTTTTCTTCTCTCTACTACTCTGGACAACTGAAGAGACCCAGCATTACAAGTCTGTGGTGATCATCAACAACAAGGCCAACATAAATTCAATAGCTGATCTCAGAGGCAAAAGAAGCTGTCACGGCGGATACAACTCAACCCATGGCTGGCATATCCCAATCGGCCTCTTGCTCGCCACCCTAACAATGACGCCCGATTGCCGTGGCGAACTGTATAGTGTGAGCAAGTTTTTCGACCAGAGCTGCGCGCCAGGTAAGTAGTAGATTTTGGTTTCGCTGGCAAGTGTATTTGCAAGAAATAGAGAGCGAGAGTGGGGGCACCCAGAGTTGGCACCTCTGATGCACGCGATCAAGTAGCCCTCAGGCTATTATTTTGAGACTAGCCTTTCTTTTCCTCTCTACTCTCCCCTGGATATAGTGAATGTGTTCCCATAAAAGAGCTTGGGCTTGACTTAAGCGATTAAAATTGAAAATTGGTGATGAAAGGGACAAGATGAGGTGGAAAAAATCCTTTCAATCCTCACTATTCGTCTCAGCAAATACCGCCTTCCTGAGTCTAGCCATAGGTGTTGGCTGCTGAGTCAACAGCGTTCGTTTCAAGGGTAACCAATCAAATCAGAGCAAAACCTCCTGACTCCGATTTCTCTTCCATCAGTTGTTAGAGAACAATGATTTAGACATGGAGAAATTTTAGATGCCATGCTCATGGTAGCCTGAAATAGTGAACCAAGACAACCACGTTGTTGGGCCCAAGGTGAAACAAATAAAAAACCGAACGATCTCTCTGAGCAGCCTTAGCCAAAATCGGCCGAGATCCTCTCTGGCACGCATTCATCGTTAAAAGGGTTGTTGAAATCACATACAACCTTGGTAGCTGTGAGTCTCCAAGCCGCTTTGAGGCTGAGCGTTCCAACTTTTGGGTCTCCCAATGGTATGGCTGCAAAGGATGTTGATGGTTTTGTCTAACCTTGTTTGCTCGGGGGAGAGAGAGAGAGA
>ENA-UOVY01000712-UOVY01000712.1-plant-metagenome-genome-assembly--contig:-NODE-712-length-11862-cov-627.520030_pt1 | contig 11862 bp, 8 predicted proteins | sample MGYA00249840_ERZ761561 | MGnify/ENA primary metagenome ERZ761561 (study PRJEB28882, sample SAMN05720143) | plant metagenome | isolation source: Guanajuato, Mexico | place: Mexico:Guanajuato, Mexico... | reverse complement strand
CTCTCTCTCTCTCTCTCTCTCTCTCTCCGGCCGGCGGCGCCCAGAGCCCCATTGCGTAACTGGCGGCCTTGCTGCCGGCTTAATTGATGCCAGCGGCGCTCGCTCGCCGCTCTTTGTTCCGGCCAAAACTCGCTCAGGTGGAGGACTGAGCCTTGAGCTTGGAGTGGGAATTCCGCTCGCATTCGCGCCGCCATTTGAGCCTCGAGCCTGGCCGCTCTGCTTGCGAGAATCATTAGCGGGCCAGCGCATTCATGGGCCTAACCTGGCCGTCCGCGCCGAGCTCGTCTCTCGAGCTCGCTGGCAGCGCCGACATCTCCCGGATCCCGTGAGCTTGCGCCGGAGACTCGCCAGCTCCGGGGCGTGAGCGGCGCAAAGCCTCCACTTGTTGCGCCTCCCTCTGCTCGGCCGGCCGGGCAAACTTTCTCGCCTCGGCCAACAAACCAGCCCGCTCTGCACGACCACCAACAGGCCCTCAGCAGTTGGCCAGTCCGAAGCCGTTGCTTGCGAGCGGCCGCTTCCAAGCTCAGAACATTTGTTTTCCTCCTCCAGCTGACCACTCTGCTGCAGCTTGCATGATGGAAACGAGCTGGCCGACTTGCAAACGATCTCCGCCGGCCAATTACTCTCGAGGGCGGCCGGCGGCTAAGTGGAGAGAGAGGTCAAGCGAGCTGAGAGGCGCGACCTTGGGCCTGCCGAGAGTCGAGCCGCTCGGATTGTTCTCCGCGGCTCAGTTGCGCTTCGTGCGCGTTAACGCTGAACGCTTTCTTCGGCTGTCAGAGAGCTCCACGTAAATCTGCATCCTTGCTCGAAATCTGGCCGCTTGGTGTCACTTCAAGGCGGCCAATTGAAGCTCAACCGACAACTTGTCGTTCTGGCCAAAGCTCGGCTCGCCTTGGTTCAGTCTAGTCTGGTTCAGTTCAGCTCAGCTCAGTTTAGTCTCCTCCCTTCTCGTCCAGTCGTCTAGTCTAGTCTGGCTTGTCTGGAACAAACGCAAGCTTGGCCTTGGCCGCGGCTCCCTCGGCGGCCGCCTCATCGGTTGCGCCGGCGGCAGGAGCGCTCTCGGACGGGAGGTCAGTCGCCGCAATGAGCCCATCAAGCGGCCGCAAACTCTTAGGCTGCCGCTCATGATCGAATGGCTTCCATCGGTGCCGCCGGACTTTGGCGATTGAAGGCGGCCAACGAAGCGCCTCCCTCTCGCCTTGGCTCCTCAAGTTCAAAGAGGGCGGCCACAATGGCAAGCAAATGGTTCCCACTGGCCAGACTCGGCTGTCTGTCCACTGAAGCAAGACAATGGGCTCGAGCGGTCCAATGGGCCAGCCGCATGCTGTCTCCAAAGCCAAGAGGCGCGATTAGAGTAAGTCTAGCTCGCGGATTCCAATTCTGCGGCTCGGCTTTGGCCGTCTGGCGGTGAACTCGTTCCCTCGTCAGAGTTTAACAATTCTCAGATTCCTCCAGAGCCGCCGGCAGGTGGACACACAAACACACTGGCGACGCTCATTAAATTGAACTTGCATAATTGATCCTGTCTACTCGGCTGACTTTGGATTGGGAGAGTGGAATTGCGGCGAAAGTGGCTTGCTTGTAGCCGCTCGCCGCCCGCTTTGTGCTCCACTTGGCCGGCCCAAGGTTCCGGCCAACAAACAAAACTCGCCCCCTCCAGTCGGCCCAATGGAAGGCGCCAAGCAGCAGAGCGAGCGCAACCAGCAAGCAACTCTATGGGCCAGTGAATGTTTCCTTGGGTTCCAATCCAAGTTCAGCCAGTTGGCCAGCCTGCTTGCTGGCCAGCGAGTCTTGGACAAATTGGCCAGCCTGCCTGTCTCTCGTTTGCTTTGCCCTCTCCCCTCCAACACTAGGCGCTGCTGTCCGCGCGCTCGAGCGACACCAGAACCAGAACCTGGAGCGAGAATGAGATTGGAACGATTTTCTGTGAAACTTTCGCCAATGTTTGCTCAACACTCGACGGACAGCTCCAATTCATAAGCATCATGCAGATTACGTAACCACTTTAAATTGCCCATTCTTTTGGAGAAGGTGAAAGAGTTTGTCGCTAAGTAAGAGCGGGCGCCAGCTTAGAGAGAGAGAGGAAGAGAGCAGAGTTCGAGCGAGGGAAGCTCCAATCCTCAGTCAGTGACCATGGCAAACCACATAAGCGTTCTCAGTTTCCTCATAAGCATTTTGATCCTATTCGCTGTGCTGGTTCCGCAACAATCCGAGTCATACTATTTGAAGAGGAAACAGATAAAGGCGCTGAAGAAGGTTGCGATAGCGGCGACTGTGTTAGGGAATAGGAAGAAAATTATGATTCCACTACCAGTGCCACTGCCGCTCCCAATTCCCATCATCCACAAGCACGAGCCAATCATATCGCCCATCGACCCGCTTCTAACCTTGAGCGCGGCCAAGGGCGCAAAGGGCCTGGGCGGAATACACGGAGGTTTGGGCGGCTTTGGTTACGGTAAGCGCAGGTAGACCGGCTAGCCTGGAGGGGCGACGAGTTGTTGTGCAACGGATTCAAAATTTTCGCTCGATTTCAGCTGGAGCCGAACTGGTAGCCAACAATTGGACTGCATGATTTCCAGTTGGAATCACTTTTATTCGTCCTCAACTGGGGCGCAACCCAAATAAAAGCACATTTGCCTCAACTTGATACTATCTACATGGACATAGCATTCAAATTGGCCCAAGCGTTGTCGTCTCCATTCGAGTTGCCCGTTCGCGCTTGGTCGGAATACTTGGCCTCGCCTGCTTTGAAGTCCTGGTCAAAGTCGAAGGCAAGGGGCAACGGCCGCTCGGGTTCCTGCCTGCGGGCGGACTTGCGCTCTGGCTCCTCCCTCTTTTGGTTGGTTCGCGTGAGATCCTTCGGCAGGGACGGGTAGATTTGGTGTATGCTCGCCGGGAGTTGCGGGTACCTGCCATGGAGTTCCTTAAACAACAGGATGTTCTCGAGCGAGGGAACCTGCGGACGCGCCTTTGGTGCTGGCATGGCCACCTTTGGTGCTGGCATGGTCACCATTGGTGCAACAGGTTGAGGAGTTGGTTTAGCGGGGGGCGCTGGCGCTGCCTGCGGCTGAACCAGCAGAGCCGGCGGTGGCGGCGGCGGCGGGGTTGTTTGGGCGGGCATGGGTGGGATTGGCGCCCTCTCCTCGTGATTTCTCACTTGGTTCTCGGGGAATATGGAGAAGGCGGGCAGCTTGAACTTCAGCTTGGTGCCGTTTTCACGATTTTTGCCCTTGTCGCCTGGCGCCAGCTCCGCTCTTCGGCCTGACCGAGGATAGAGCTCGGCAAGCCGCCTGCTCATCACAGAAATTGGCCAGTCCTCGATGAGGACTTGTGCGTTTGGACGGAGGTAAACCTTGTAAATGTCGGTGTTTGTGTCGTAGTCGAGCTGACCCCAAGTGGTGGAGATGATCTGACAAGCAAAGGTCGCCAAATACAAGGACTCCCAACCATATTTCATCACGTCCTCCTCGAACTGATCCTTGGTTATTCCGTAGATTTGCACATGATTTGTGAGCTTCACAATTGAGTAGATCAGATGGTAAAACTCAAAGGGCTTTTTGGTATCGGCTGGATCCTCCCACAAGGTAGAGCCGCCAGTTTGAGCTAGAAAGCTCTTTGAGTCTATGTAGGGTCTGCAAAACTTTGTCATGGCTCGACCAAACCTCGCGCGGCCAGTCGCATCGTTGGCCGAATCCTTCAGGTTAACATTGTCCATTGCGTACTTACTGAGCGCATCCGTAAATCTCTGGACAGTTGCCGGATCGTTTCGCTTAATTTTCCTCAGATCTTCAACTGCATCGGCCAAATTGATTGGTGTATCAGCATCTAGACCGGAAACGAGTTGCAATATCTTAATCAATTCAATGCTCCACTTCATGGCCTCCGATTGCTTGGCCACCTTGTTGCTCTTCACTTTCAGCTTCCTAGTGATCGAGGTTGGGATTGATTCCGCGTCGTAGGCTGCATGCATAAGGCCCGTCATCTGTCTCTGCATGACACTATAACAAGTCTTGGCCGCTTGTTTCGTTGACTCGATGATCAGGTTCAGGTATGAGTCGTTATCGCTTCCGTCCAAACCAAAGTGAACGCAGGCGTCCTCGTCGTCGCAATCAGCCAAGTAAACGTCCTCAACGAAATCATTGTAAGCCTCCATCCAAAAGCTGTGGCATCCGTTTCTCGGATTGTTAGAGTAGATCTTCAACAACTTCGCAAAATACTCGTGTAACTTCTCCTTCAATTCCATCGGAATCTTGTCGCCCTTGAACAAAGTTGACTGATAAATGTGGGGCAACTTGTGGTCGTCTCTCAGATGGAACATTTCCTCCTTTGTCACCACATTAAACCTGCTAACATCTACCTCTTTCTCGTCTGAATTATCCATCAGCCACTCGAGACAAGCGTCCAAAGGGATTATGTCAAACGGCTTGTTAAGGCTATAGCTTCTAACTTGAAATTCTTGTAGAAAATCAATACAAAACTCGCCGGATGGACGAACATTGCGCCAGTCGTTGATGTCAACTTGCTCCATCGCTTTGTCTGTTTGCTTCAAGGTGTTGGCAAAATATTCCTCATATATCTTAAGGTAGCCATCAGCTCGAGAGAAGTGGCCCAATCTTGGTCGCAGGTGGAAATAGAATTGGTCAAACTCGTTGGTGCTGCCACCGTGGACAACCCTCGATACTGCAAGCAAGTTTACTAGCCCAAGAGCTAGTGCACAAATCAACGATCCACTCTTGGTGAATATCATCGTTACTCGTGAATGAGTTGACCGCAATTCCTAGTTAGGGGTATGAGAGAGACATCAACGAACGGATACCAGTTGTGGGTTGTTGTCTTGTATGTAGCAACCTTAAACCTCAGTAAAATGAAGGAAAGGACCTGTGCCCAGTAAACCGCCAACAACATCCTCAGAAAACCTTGGGTCAGCAACAAACCACAGAGAGTCACTATTTTTAGAATCTTATGTTGCCTGGAGGGCTAGAAGGCTCGATTACGGATTCGAAAGAGCTATGAGCTAAGCGAAACATGATCTAGTGTTATAAATACTTGAAAGTTCACCTATTGTGGATCACCTCATTTCCTGGGCAGAGTTCAATCGCATCCCTATAGAGGCCGCCAGTGTTCCAAAGTCTCCGCTCGAAGGTCACAGTTTGTAAATCTTGCGTGGGTAGTGCTCATCCTATGGAATATGCAGCCTCTTTATTTACAAGTAACATCAATCCACTCTCTAGCAATTTAACAAGCGTGTTTGCTAGTCCTCTGCCACCTTTATTACGAATATCTGAAATAACCAAACTTTTACGGAACGACTGTGGTCATGGACGCCGTACCTGCAAATAAACTGGCACCAATCAGAGTGTCTCCCTTCATAAAGTTAGCACGCTGGTCTCTACTGCTCCTGGGTATCTGGTATGGCTCTACTAGATGGAACTATTTGCACAGAAAAGAGGAGAAGTATCGAGATTACCTGAAGGAAATGAAACCAATTTGGGATGCCGAAGCAGCGGCCAAAAAGAAGGAGGCGGAGCGATTGGAGATGGAGGACCTGAAAAGACAGGGGCTCGACATCGGACAGGTTTAGTCTTATTTACGGATCATGTTAGGCGCTCTTCGCATCTCCCTCTTTATCTTTATTATAAATAAACAACTAGTTGAAGAATTATACCTTCCTTGAGCCAATCCACTTCCAGGAGCGAAAATCTTCGCCATCAATGGTGACAAGCTCGACCTTGACACGCGACTCGTGTTCCTCAATGAACTTGACAGCCTTGTTCCACAAATTAGTCATCTTTTTGGTCTTTCTCTCAGCTGGTGTTAATAGTGTATCGCGAATGTGTAGAGTTGGCATCATTCCCTTGGGGTTGTCAGGCGACTGCAAGAGCTCTAGTGCCTCGTTTACCAACTCATAGACACGCTGCATTTCTTCGTGGCGGCGCAATTTGTAAAAACTTATCCCCTTGTAAATAGCGTATCCGATTGGTGATAGCGACAATAGAACTAGAAATTGTTTGGTCAATGTTTTCATTGGAGGCGAGGACATGAATAATTTGTTGTTGCTGCTGGTTGAGAACAGATAGAGGGAGAATATGGCGACAAAAAATGAAATTATCAATACTAATATATTCCTCGATATTCGGTTTGGTGTAGCATCCGGCCCCACAATCACAGATGTGGTCATACTATCTCCCTCATTGGTTGTGCTGGATAGCTTGATATCCTCGTCAAGCTGATTTACGGGCTCCACGTCATCGGAACCGTCGCCTATTTCTTCTTCTTCCTCGTCTTCGTCCTCAAATTCGGTGTCATCATCATCTTCAGTGTCCTCATCCTGAACATTATAATCTTCGTCTGAGGTATCGTCGTCATCGTCGAATGTGCCGGCTTCTAGGGCAGCAGAGTTGGGCTGCATCAAACCGCGTTGCTTGGACTCTACAGTCTGGCTATTACTGTTTCCATCTTCGAGTAAAGATGCAAGCTTTTTGCGATAAATGTTTCTGGTTGAGTCTGTTATCGGTCCTGGATTCTGGTCGTAACTTTTTAAGGCCTCTCGAAGTTCATGGTCCGTCAAATCTCCAAGACTATCCAGCAAACTCAGCTGCTTTTTTTGGCGTGATTGGCTCATTGTCTCAGAGGCTTGATCACTTGAGAGGATTAAAATAAGATGCTAAAGCTAAGATTATGGTATATTGTTGAAAGTTTGCAGATCTGTTGTAAATACAGAGGTTGCTGGAAGCGCGTGTGTTTATTTCTACACTAGGGCCCTTGAAAATCCAACGGAACCGCGTGCGAAGAGGTGTTTACTTTGCCACCACTCAGCAAAGTTTGCTGGACAAAAAAGATCCTCGAGTGAACACAGGCAAAGTCTGGCCCTGATGGTATGCCGTCCTACTACTATTAGTCAAGACTGGTAAAATGTACCCACGATAAAAACAGATAGATATCCGGAGTCTTATTAGGTGAATTGGTACACACATACAAGTTAGCCCACCTAACAATTGCACTTGTTTATAAACAGTTTCACAGCGGTGATCCAATCCTGGGAGGACTTCGAGATGGAAAAGCTGGCAGAGTTGGCGAGGATCAACCTGGAGTTGACCGAGTCAAACGATATCGGTAACGACAATCTCGAAAGCATTCCTGATTCCTGTGTTGATTTGAGGTCTCGCAAACTCGAAGTAGAAGAGCAACTGAAGGAGGTTGAGACGGCTTGTATCGCGGATTATATGAGGGAAAGTGACAACATCACTGACTTGTATCAGCGAGTTACATCTTGCGATCAGATTTTAGAGAGGCTCGAAACCATATTGTGCAAATTCCAAGCAGATCTCGGCAACATATGCCAAGAAATAATATCCCTCCATGAGCAAACTGTATCCCTGAACATGCAATTGAAAAACAAACAGGCTGTCCGTTCGAAGCTAAGCCGGTTCATTGAAGATATGACAATACCTCAGTCAGTTGTGCACCACATCATGTATACTCCCGCCTGTGAAAAAAACTTTTCCGACAATCTTGTCATACTTGACCAAAAGATCCATTTCTTCAAGGAGCAAGATTTCAAGGACGCTATGTCCTGCAACGATGTAAATCAAACGCTATTTGGCCTCAAAACAAAAGCAATATTCAAAGTTCGAGAATATACGCTGAGGAAGATACATGATTGTCGAAAGTATTTGTCCAACTACCAAGTTCCCCAGAATGCCCTCCTCAAAAACAAGTTTTTCTATCAATTCCTCCTCTCACACGAGAGGGAGAAGGCGAGGGAAGTGCAGAACGAGTATATCGAGACCATGAGCAAAGTTTACCACAGTTATTTCAGAGAATACATTCATCGCCTTTGTAAACTTGAATACGATGAAAGACCCGACGAAAACGATCTCATGGCCTCTGATGATACGCACAATAGAAGTAGAACAAACATCATCTTCAATATGAAGCCAGCATCCCTGAAAAACAGATCAACTGTTTTCACCATTGGCACCAGAGCAACTGTGATTAAAGTCGATCTCGAGGCGCCATTGATAATGCCAAGTGCCAACAGTCAGGAAGTCAGGTATACCCCAGAGGCCTTGTTCAGGACCGTCCACTTTGCTCTGCTGGACAACGCGTGTAGAGAATTTTTCTTTCTACGGGATTTCTTCATGACCGGAGGCGAAGCTCAGACAGTCGATCTGTTTAAGCAGGTTTTCACCAAGACCCTAGGATTGGTCAATTCGCATTTTAGTGAACAGTGCAAGTCGAGTTACGATACCATTGCAATATTCTTGTGCCTTCACCTCGTCTATAGGTATCGTGAAATGGCTCGTAGAAAGAAAGTCTCTGTTATGGATGAGTATTGGGATACAATCGTTAAGTGTCTTTATCCCAGATTCGAGAGATTAGTGCAAATGCATATAAACTCAGTCAAGAATTGTGAGTGTGGCAAGCTAGTGAGCGTTGACACCTTACCTCACTCAATCACTCGAAGATATGCCGAATTCGCCTCGGCCATTTCGAGCATAAACGACACCTACCCTGACGAGAGAATATCCCTCCTCCTGAATGAACTACAGAACGAAGTCAAAAATTTTATCCTCAGAACTGCTGCTGTCTTTAGGCAACCTAAGGAACAACAAATTTTTATGATAAACAACTATGATCACATCCTTAGTGTGTTCAAAAAGTCAAATGTTAGAGAAGATTCAAAGGATATTGAAGAAATAAAGTTACAGCTTAACAAAAGGACTCAAGAAATTGTGGAGGAGCTCTTGTACCCGCATTTTGGTTCCATTATATGCTTTGTAAAGGATAGTGAGGTCTATATAGAAAGGGATGATCAAGAGTCCCTGAGTCGTAGCGAGAAGAAGGTCGGTGCTTTGATCGACACGTTCAACGCTAACTGGCAAAAGGCACTTGAAGATATCAGTAAGGATGTACTGAGCTGCTTTAGCAATTTCGAGAACGGGAACAATATCCAGCAGGCTGCCATGGCTCAGTTACTCCAGTATCACATGAGATTTCAAAAGATCATGGGACATTCAATATTCAAGGACAACGTCAACAGGAGCAGGCTGATTAGTCTACACGAGTTAATGGTACACGTCAAGAAGTATAAGACTAACTTTTGAGGGTTTAATAAATACAAGACTCATATAATACAATGATTTGGTGGCCGTAATAACGGCCGTTGGTTCAACTTTTCACGTAACGAAACTCATCATGATCATGATGCTCAAGCACGCTCTCCACGGATGCGACGGGCGAGCTGGATGTCCTTGGGCATGATAGTGACACGTTTGGCGTGGATGGCGCAGAGGTTAGTATCTTCGAAGAGACCCACGAGGTAAGCCTCTGATGCCTCTTGCAAGGCCATGACAGCTGAGGATTGAAATCTCAGGTCAGTCTTGAAGTCCTGTGCGATTTCACGAACTAGCCTTTGGAAGGGTAACTTGCGGATCAGAAGCTCGGTCGACTTTTGGTAACGTCTGATCTCACGGAGTGCGACAGTTCCCGGTCTGTATCTGTGGGGCTTCTTGACACCACCGGTTGCTGGGGCTGATTTACGGGCTGCCTTGGTAGCGAGCTGCTTCCTTGGAGCCTTACCTCCGGTCGACTTTCTGGCGGTCTGCTTAGTTCTGGCCATTGTGTTTGGGTGGTAGTTCGGATGACTTGATGTTGATGAGGCAGGGTCAAATTCTATTCGAGGACTGATGGTGAATTGTGGTGGAGTTAAGTATTTATACTTCCATGACGCGCCAATTTCCTCGTGCAGCGATAGAACATGCGCACAGCATAGGAGTCCTCTGGTCGTTCTTCAAAGAACGACCAGAGGACTCAATTCGTGCACGTTCAGCTGATTATTCCGAGGCGTTTATGGTCAAGTTCGCGGACGAAAGTATTGAAAGGTATCAGACAGAATGAGTTCCAGCCCGACCAAAGCAACCGGCCGTCCCAGCTCAAGTTCACATCTATCACCCATCAGCACAACGACTGGGACCAGACCAGACATCCTCTTTCTCAAACAGAGTCACGTAACATTTGGAGCCCCAACGCATAAAGTGTCTGTTTTCTTTGACGAGTGCAACAGAGAGGTCATTAGTCTGACAGGTAGCCCTAATTCCAAGACTGCGGTCATCTTTCAGTCGATTGATCAGCTAGATAGGATTGATTTCGTACTACCTGTAGGAAAGAAAATACTATCCATCAAGCTGAATTCAACCCGCACGATTTTGGCCTATCATGTCGAGAAGAGCAACATTGAGTTTATAAATGTGCTCGCTGTTGAGAAACCAAATTGTCCGACCACCTATGAGCTCGACGATAGACGCTACATGCAGGCCAGCCGGTCTAAGAATCGTAAGCTACTTGGATTTCTTTGGACTGGTCCGACAGAGCTGGTTTTGATAACTGATGTAAGCATTGAGTATTATCATGTCGAACCGAGTCGACGCAGATTGAGGCACATTAAGTCTTTCACTTCCGCCACCAATTGGTTTGTTTATCAACCCTCTTGTCCAAATTATTACAGTGAAACCAATGATTTGGATGAATGTCATCCTTACTCTATACTGATGGTTTCCACCGGTTGTATCGGCAATTCACTGCAGCCCTACATGTTCAGCCACGGCCAAGTCAGTCAACTAGAGAGGTTTGAGGTCGATAGCAGTTGGCATGGGGGTAGAATGGAGCTTTTTGAGCGTAGTATCACAATTGGCAATATTTACAATTCAGTGAGACTCTTGGTGCTTCAGCATGAATCTCTCAATGTCAAGTCGAAAGGCGCGCAAATTCTCATTTATACGACTGATCAAGTTACTGGCGTCACAACCAGAACTCACACCTTGAATCTTGATGTTAACGGAAAGTTTGCCATAAACATCCTAGATAACTTGATTGTTGTGCATGACCAACCAACGAGATCCAGCTTTATTTTCGATATCATGATTGAGTCTACGGAGAAGTCTGACTGCCCGAGGCATTACGTCAGCTTCATTGACCGCCAGTCGATTAGGCCTCCTAAATCTGTAGATAGCAATCTGGACTTGGATATGTATTCATTGAACTGGGTTTTCTTCCAGCCTAATTTTATTATCGATGCTAAACTTGGTCTCCTATGCACACTCCACCTGGACCTTGGCGCAGTTCAGGAGGCAATCCAGGATAATCTTATTTTGCTTAACTTTCTCGCGCGTAGAAAACACTCCGAACAGATGATACTCAACAGGTGTCGAGGGATAGTTTCGAATGCCTACGACGCCGCAACTGGAACTTCGAATACGAATAGCAGTCCTCTAGCGGACGTTTCGTCGGCTTTCGAGATTCTAAGTAAGTTGACGAAGTCTGCTCCGGAACCAGAGAAAAAATCTACTTCCGATAGACAATCAGCAGACAAAACAGTCACAGGACTGACAGACTACGCTGCTAGTAGCCAATATAGTGTGTCACTATACCAGACTGACGTACAAAGGGAGGTCCTCGATCAATTAGACTCTAAGTTCGAAGAGGTAAGTAACCTATATCGTCGTCATTTTAATTACTTGGAGCGACCCACTAATCTTGGTCTTTTTTCACGGTAGAAGCCGGCACATCTACAGTTCGTGACCTCTACCCTGCTAGAGTTTATATTTATGGTTAGGAGGCAGGATAAAAAGGTTGACTTCAGCATAAGCGAACAACTGTTAAATTGTCTGGTGCGTGGCAGGTGCTTCTACCAGCTCGTCTTGTTGGTTCGTTCGAACATACTCAGAGACTCGAAGCAATTGGCCTGCTTTCTTTTATCACAGAGAAACCGCTACCACCCAGCTGCCCAGTTGGGCTTGGACATGTTGGATCGACTGGATTGCCTAAGCGACTTGATGGAATCGCTCAGTCTTAGCTCACTTA
>ENA-UOVY01000710-UOVY01000710.1-plant-metagenome-genome-assembly--contig:-NODE-710-length-11891-cov-4.722372_pt1 | contig 11891 bp, 10 predicted proteins | sample MGYA00249840_ERZ761561 | MGnify/ENA primary metagenome ERZ761561 (study PRJEB28882, sample SAMN05720143) | plant metagenome | isolation source: Guanajuato, Mexico | place: Mexico:Guanajuato, Mexico... | reverse complement strand
AAAATCCAAGCCAAGCATTGGTATAAACGGTATAGGCAAGATAAGACGTATGCCACCACCTATAGATTTTTTCATATTATATAGATTGAAATCTTTATAGTTTAACCAACTATCACCTATTTCTACAAATCCCAACAAATAACAACAAATAGGTGCCAAAGCAAGTGGGTAACGCAACTCTGAAACAAGCTTATTGAATAAAACACCCCCTTTGATCTTTCCTGTATAGTCTTCCGGTGTAAGACTCTCATCTGGATAACCACGTAATGTAACAAAATTAGTACCCAATAATTTTATCGGCGCACTGGATGTACCACCCAAATAAAATCGTTCAAAAGGGCCTATGTTTTTTCTAGACAAACTGTGTAAAAATCCAACATGGCCACGCAAATGTAAGACACAATTACCAAACAACTGTTTAAAGTAATATCCATCCATTATAAATTTCCCAAATTCTTTAACGCGTGGTATAGCTGTTGCTACAGAGGAGGTATAACCCAACAAAGTATAGGGAGGTGTTAAGGTTATAAAATTAGACCAAGAAGCTCCACTAGTAGGATAATTTGGATTATTGATACTAGAATACTGACAGGCAAAGTCTAATGTAAAATCATGTACGGGACCTGATCTTTTTGTCTGATCTTGTAATAATGGATAGGATGCATAGCTATGGTAATGGTAGTCCACTCCAAAATGGATTTCCCAATATTTAGCAAACCTTTTGCCAAGACCTACTCGGCCACCAATTGAGGAAATTGTAGATTTTTTATCTTGTTTCCCAACTGGGAATATATTTAAGTCTACCCAATCGTCCAATGCATAATTTCCAATATACAAAGCGTTTTGAAAAGCACTATTGAAACTTATAGAAAATATATAAGGGTGGCCTTTTAACCAAAGCCAAGGCTCTTGAAAAGAAAAAGTGAAATTTTTGTAATCTTTACCATTTATCTGAGCAGTTAAATGCAACTCTTGCGCACCACCTATGGGTATTTTCCCTTTAAAGAGGTTTTTTAAAGAAACATTATTAGAACCAAGCTCAAGGCCGGCCATAATATCGTTCCCACCACTGCAATTGAGTTTAATGTCAAACTGGGGCTGTTCTTCTACTGAATAGATAAGGTCTACTGTATTTTTTGTTTGGTTTGGCTGTATATCTGGATTTAATTTTTCATGCTTAAATAATCTTAACATGGCCAAGTTGCGTATGGAAGCTCGAACAAGTGCTTCATTATATTTTTCTCCAGGTAAGGTAAGTAGTTCACGACGAATAACGTAATCGTGGGTTAATGTATTGCCTATAATATCTACTTGACGGATGGTGAACGGTTTACCTTCTTGAATTCTAATTTCTAGATCTACCTGATTGTCTTCTAGACTAGTTTCAACAACTTCTGCACAGAAATTAAAATATCCATTATTGGCATATAAATCACGAATGGTTGGGGCTGCAATACCAGGGGTAAATCGGCTGGTAATATAGACCGGATCATAGACTCTTCCTTCCTGCAGGTTTAACCACTTATCTAGTACTTGATCACTATAAACATAATTACCTACCCATTTGATATGACGGATGGTATATTGCTTTCCTTCATTAATTTTTAAATAAATATTTAACCTTCCAGCCCTAGAAGGTTTCAAACGCTCTTCTGAAATATGTACGTCTCGAAATCCTTTTGACTGATAAAAAAGGATCAAATTTTCTTTAGCTTTTAAATATTTTTCTTCTGTGAAAACAGAAGGGAAAAAAGAAACATGACTAAATAAATAACGCTTTACTTCATCTACTGTTTTAGGCAACTGCAATAGTACACCGCCTTTACGAATCGGTGCAAGGGTGATGCTTTTTTTTAAAATATCCTGGACCAGTGTAAAATGGGGTGCTTCTTTTAAGGCTTTAATATTATAAAGTAAAAGATCAGTCTCTAAATGGTCGTTTCCTTCAAGAGTGATTTTATGAACTGTACTTTTTTTACCTTTATGTATCTTAATTTTTAAGGTAATTTTTTGATTCATTGTTTGGAAAGGAATCAATTCTGTAGAGAGCTGCACATCTCTGAAGCCTTGTTCTAAAAAGAATTTTTTAATCTTAGCAATTGTTTTCTGAAGAAAAAGTGGAGACAATGCAACATGCTTATCTATGGGAACAGCTTCCAGCAGGGCTTTTCGATCTTTTTTGGTTAACCCTTCTAACAGATAGTTAACCAACTGAGGATGCTCTTCTACACGAATAAGAAAAGTTGCTAAATGATTCATTTGGTCTACGTCAGATAAATAGATCGCAACAGACTTGATCCCATCGTGTTTGGCAATTTTTCGAATAGAACGACGAATTTGGTCAGAAGATGAATCAATTATTTCGCCCTTTTGTAAACCAGAAAGTGTAATCAATAAGTCAGTATCTACAAAAAGATTGCCTTCTACCTGAATATTCCGTACGGTGTAACCAGTTGTATCAAGAGTGGACTGTGCCCATCCTATATGTAGGTAGCACAGGATAAATAAGCTGCACAACCGCTTAATTTTTTTCATATTTGTAGCAATCATCAGCATAATAAATAGAATAAATGTTCTGTTTTTCGTTCAAAATCTAAAAATATAGCTTACCAAGAAACAACTCGAATATAGGAAATTATTAATGGTATGGCATACTAAAATGCACTATATGATAATTATATAATCAACATAGAATCGCCATATAGAAAAAATCGATAGGATGCTTTGATTGCTTCAGCATACGCATCTAAAATTAACTCTTCTCCTCCAAAAGCAGCTACACTGACCAAAGAAATAGAAGAAGGAAGATGAAAGGTAGTCAATAATGCATTGCAAACTTTAAAGGAATAAGAAGGTAAAATAAACTTATTGGTCCAGTCACTGGCCGGTTTTATTTGACAAGCAACTGAAACAGAAGACTCCATAGCTCTTAATACTGAAGTCCCCACGGCACAAACTTTTTTTTGATGCTGTAAGCTTTGGTTTACAACTGTTGCCGTTTCTGGGGTGATTGTAAAACGCTCAGAAGAAGCTCTTACCTTGGTGAGATCTTCCATATCAATGGTAGTGAGTTCACCTAAACCAATATGCAATGTAATCGGCACAACAAAAATGTTCTGCAAAGCTAAATATTTCAATAGATAAGGGGTAAAATGCAATCCAGCAGCTGGCAATACGATACTACCTATATTTTGGGCAAATATAGTTTGATAATATGCTCTATCTTCTGGCTTTGAAGAACGTCCTATTTGAGGAGGTAAAGGCATATGGCCAATTTGATTGATCAGTGCATAAAATTCTTCTTCTGTGCGGTCAAACAATAATTTAAGGGTACGGCCTCTTGAAGTCGTATTATCTATAATTTCAGCCACTAACTCACCATTGCCAAAATAAATTTTATTCCCTATACGAATTTTGCGTGCTGGCTCTACAATGGTATCCCATAAACCATGTTCATCATTCAATTTTCGCAATAAAAGTACTTCTACTTGTGCATTTGTTTTTTCTTTGCAACCATAAAGCTTACAAGGTAACACTTTAGAATCATTGACCACCAAGGTATCACCTTCACTAAAATAGGTAGGCAAATCTTTAAAGGTTTTATGCTCTATTTTCCCACTATCTTTGTGTACAACCATTAAACGGGCATCTTCCTTTTCCTCGATTGGATACTGTGCAATGCTACCCGCTGGGAGCTCAAACTTAAAATTTGATAGTTTCATAGTATGATATAATTTTAAAAGTTATACGCCTTTTGTAGGCTGCTTTGGGCAAATGTGTCTAGTTATCCATTGACGATCATTATGCATGCTTAAGCTATTTAATTATACTTAGCAGATATGATTAAAATAAAAAGCAAAAATCAAGGCAAAAAAAGTTATTATGAAGATAGGCTGAACCATCATTTGAATCTTCTCTATACATCACACCAGATACATCCCAACAATAACTTAATCCTATAGCAAGGCTAGTGGTCAAACTAAAATCATACTTTACACCACTACCTAAAAGAATAAAACAGCCTAAAACCCGTTGGGTCAAAAAAGCAGCTTTGTCTGAATGGGATGGTGCAGTGGATCTTCTAGATAGAGGTATAGAGGGTATGAGACCCAGCTTACAATAGATGCTGGTATCAATCATTACCTCACTCGTATAAAATCTACATAGAAAAGGGACCCACAGATAACCTAAAAAATAAGAGTCATATATAGAGGATACCGATGCAGTAGCCGCACGAGTCCATTCCACATGGCTTAAAACATAGGAAATACCTACACTAAGGCTAACATACTCCTGTAGCAAAAAGTGATAGGCACCACCAAAATGGAGCCTTATGGGATTCCCTTTGGTATAAAGAGGTGTTTTCATTCGATTATACACCTTATTAATAACGCAAGAAGGAGAACATTCAGCACTAAAACGACCGGGTAATGCTATGGCACTACTAAGACCCATTGAAAAATACAAAGCTAAAATTACCATCCTCCTCATAGGGAGCTAAATTACAGCTATTTTATGGTAAAAATAAATTTATATTTATTTAATTATACTAAGTTTTTAATTTTCCACTTCTTAATGTAGTCCGCTGCCTGAAATGGGCTACTAGAAAGAAAACTCTAAGTTATAGATAAAGTGCATCGGATCATCTAATAATAAGGTCATAACTTTAAGAACCCAAACTATTTTCTATATTTATTTAGCATCATAACCTCTGTATAGCATACCAACCATAGATTTATAGCCTATGGCTACAAAAAACATAACACAAGCCTTTGGTCAATACGCAGAAACAGTTGCTGCAGATTACTTAGTAAAAAAAGGCTTTAAGATACTGGCGCAAAACTTTCGTTACAAACGATTTGAAATAGATCTTATTGTTAAAAAAGACGAATTGATTGTTTTTGTCGAGGTCAAAGCACGTAAGAATACGTTATTTGGCTATCCAGAAGATTTTGTTAACCGAAAAAAAATGCGTGCCTTACGCTTAGCTGCTACACACTACTTACATACTCAAAATAGCCAACAGGCCATACGTTTTGATATTATAGCGGTCCTAGGCAGTCAAGAAAAAATTACCGAGATTGTACATTTGGAAGATGGATTTTATTGAAGTTCTTCTAAATCTTCTTTGAAGTCAAATACATTTTTGCACTAAATTTTAGTTATTAATTTCTTTGTTTGTAAAATGTAACTACTAGATGGCTGACTAGACACTTTATAGTTTATTATTATTTTAATGACTTCATTTGTAACTTTAACGAATCAAACAGATCAAGCGCTGTCATCAGCTGGTGCATGGCGATCTGCTGCGGAATATGCTGCAGCATTCTTACATAGAGGAGCCATCATCGCGCTACCCACTGATACAGTTTATGGATTGGCTTGCTTGGCACAAAATAAGCAAGCATTAAAAAAATTATTTCAAATCAAAGAACGTACAAACGATAAGCCGATTGCCCTTTGTGTAGGCGCTGTTCAAGAGATCGCTAAATATGGTAAAATAAAACCAAACATTATACCTATATTGGATAATTTACTTCCTGGACCGGTTACACTTCTTTTTGAAGCATGTTCATCTATGGATCAAGATAGAATCACTAACAGCCATTTAGTAGCCATTCGTATGCCAGATCACCCGTTTGTCATGCAAGTTGCCCAACTTTGTAAGGGAGCGATTGCATTAACCAGTGCCAATAAAAGTAGCAGGCCGAGCTGTCTAAACGTAGAAGAATTTAAGCCACTTTGGTGCGATTTAGATGCAGTTTTTGATGGAGGTAGATTGGGTACAATAGATCCGATGCGATTAGGCTCTACCATTGTAGACCTCTCTACTGAATCATCTTTTAAAATTATAAGAAATGGATGTGCATTGAATGGTGTAAAAAAGATTCTATCCATCCTTTAGCCATTTAACCATAATAGCTATCCAATAGCCTAACGCATTCAGGCAATATTTGGCAAATATCTTATTATATACTAAATTAGTTTGGTTTATCTAGTTTCGAGGTGTAATAAAGGGCTATTTTTTGCGCATGTGGTGAAATAGGTATACACGCCATCTTGAGGGGGTGGTGCTTTCGGGCGTGGGGGTTCGAGTCCCCCTTTGCGCACAAAAAAAATAAAATAAAGCCTAACCCTTCACCGGCTCTAGGCTGGTTTTGCAGGCCTTATTAAGGGTGGTTAGCTCAGATGGTTTAGAGCATTCCGTTGACATCGGAAAGGTCGTTGGTTCAAATCCAATACCACCCACAACAGGTAAAATATGCCAAGCAACTGCTATTTCAAGACCCTTTCTAAGTGGTAAATATTTAAATAAATAACCATTGCGTACCCAGAAAAGATTTCTAGATTATTTCGAAAATAGATATCAACTGATTATTCGAAATGTTGAAAATTTTTCGGAGTATATAACGCCTTCTTTCAGTTACGTAACCTTGATGAGCATAGTTTTATCGTGGTTGTGTATAAGTTTTGGTCTGAGCCTATGGCTAGCTAAAAGTGTTTTAGCTAGGTGGATGAACCCCATCTATATAGAAACAGAAAATCAAAAAAAGATACTATCCTTAGCGAATACAGTAGAGGCTTTAGAGCAACAAATTAGTACTCAAAATGAATTTATTGCAACGCTCCAAAAGATTATTCAAGTAAAATCTACATCTTCACTCCCTTTGTCATCTCCTACTACCATTCCAAAACCAATAGAAGAAGATGCTAAAGTGGTCTCATCTGTAGCTATATCTACCACCCAAGAAGATACTATCCAGAATAGATCTCTTTTATGGTGTTCCCCTATCAACGGAATGATTACAAAACCATTTCATAGGGCAGGTAACCATTATGGGGTCGATATTGTTGCAAAAGAAAAAGATCCTATCAAAGCTATATCAACTGGTATTGTGATTTTTTCTGATTGGTCGGTGGATACGGGATGGGTTATTATCATTCAGCATTACAATAACGTTGTTTCAATCTGTAAACATTGTGCCATTTTATTTAAAAAAGTTGGTAACTTGGTCAGAGCAGGTGATGTAGTGGCGCTTATGGGTCATTCTGGAGAAATCTCTACAGGGCCCCATCTACATTTTGAACTTTGGAGCGAAGGTGTTGCATTAAATCCAGAAGACTATATTAATACCTAAAAAAATGTTCAATAACAAAATAAAACAGATAAACCCTGTAGCGATTAGTAACATTATAGGGCAGGGTTCCCATTTAGAAGGCAATATACAGACTACAGGTAATTTGCGCATAGAGGGTAAGGTAACAGGTGGTATCAACGCAAAAGCAAAAGTCGTTTTGAGCCATACTGCTCAGATAGAAGGCAATATTGTAGCACAAAATGCTGAAATCGGTGGGGAGGTAAAAGGAAGCATAGAAGTTATAGAATTACTTGTACTCAAATCAACTGCAATGGTATGGGGGGATATCATTACTAGCAAACTAGTCTTTGAAGAAGGGGCTTGTTTTGATGGAAAATGTAAAATGGGCAAGGAGCATAAGCCCCCCCCTCTATCGGCTGCTACTGAAGCGAGTCTATCTTCTAAAAGAGTTGAACCTATGGGAAAACAGCCAGAAAAGTTAAAATCACCTAACCTTCCTAATCCATCTATAAAATAGATATGCATATAGAGCCAAAAATACGAGGATACATATGCACTACGGCTCATCCGGCAGGCTGTATCCAAAATGTACAAGAACAAATTCAATATGTATCCAATCAGCCTTCCATTCCATCAGGTCCTAAAAAAGTATTGATTATAGGTGCCTCTACCGGTTATGGATTGGCTAGTAGAATAGTAGCCGCTTTTGGTGCTAAGGCGCAAACTATAGGTGTTTTTCTTGAGCGAGCAGCTGATGAAAAACGTACTGCCTCTGCTGGTTGGTATCATACAGCGGCTTTTGAGCACGCTGCACACCAAGCGGGAATTTATGCTAAAAGTATTAATGGTGACGCTTTTTCAGATGCCATAAAACAAGCAACCATTACTTTAATAAAAAAGGATTGGGGTGGTGAAGTAGATTTGGTAATCTATAGTCTAGCCTCTCCACGCCGTACCCATCCCCAAACGGGTATATCTTTTAAATCCTCTTTAAAACCTATTGGGGAGCCTTATCGCAACCAAACAATGGATATAATCAGTGGCCATCTCTCAGATGTTTGCATTGAGCCTGCAACGCCCAAAGAAGTGGCAGATACCGTCGCAGTAATGGGAGGTGAAGATTGGATGATGTGGATAGAAGCTTTATTGGCGGAAAAGTTATTGGCTAAAGGGGTACAAACAATGGCTTATTCTTACATAGGTCCTAAGCTAACCCATCAAATCTATTTAAAAGGAACGATTGGAATGGCAAAAAAAGATTTGGTAGCAACAAGCAAAATACTAGAACATCGGCTACGTCCTATAGATGGGCAGGCTGTCATTGCTGTGAGTAAAGCAGTGATCACACAAGCGAGTGCAGCTATACCGGTAGTACCGCTTTATATGTCACTGCTCTACAAAATTATGAAAGAAAAACAACTACACGAGGGGTGTATAGAACAAATGTACAGGTTATATGCAGATCGCTTGTATAGAACAGATCGGAAAGTATTGGTAGACGGGCAAGGGCTGATTCGTATAGATGATTGGGAGATGCGGGAAGATGTCCAAGAAGCGGTTTCGGCACTTTGGTCAAAGATAGATGCAGGAAATCTAATTACTGTTACGGACTGGGTAGGATGCCGCCATGAATTTTATAAGCTATTTGGTTTTGAAGTAGAAGGGATTGATTACAGCCTACCTCAGATGGTAGCGGTTCCCATACCTTCTTTAAATGTACCTATATAAATTTTGAGCCTTGTAAAGGATGGTCAGGTGGGTGCAGCCACGCTATTCACTTTTGCTTCTACTAACACCAAGAAAGACCATTGCCTACTAGACTGATAACGCCTATAAGATTGTTTCCTCCTGCTTAATTTTATACTACATGCAATGAATACAACCAATAAAAAAGGCCAATTTTGGCTTAGTACACCATTAGAACAAATGACTCCAACGCAATGGGAGTCCTTATGTGATGGATGTGGTAAATGTTGCTTGCTTAAAATACAAGAAAAAGAAACGCAACAGGTGCGTACTACAAAGATTTGTTGTCGGTTGCTTAATACCCGAACTTGCCAATGTTCGAACTACCAAGAACGATTTCGGTATGTAGAAGATTGTATCAAGTTAAACCCTACAAATGTAAAGACCATTACTTGGCTACCAAAAAGTTGTGCCTATCGCCTTGTGAAAGAAAAAAAAGCATTACCTGATTGGCATCCTTTAATGACTAAAGATCTACAATCTACAATCAAAAGAGGTCATTCGGTTAAAAGATTTGTGGTACATCCCGCATTGGTTAATAAACCACTTATAACCTATTTATTAGAAGAACCCATCCACTAATATCGGTTCTGTTGCTTTTTTTGGTTCTATCGCGTTTGTTTCCAAGAAAGTGAAACGTTGTTATAGCATATGTGTTAAGTTAAGGGTAAAACAGCATAAGTATTATTAAAGTATTCTACTTTTATCTGTAGAACTTTTAAGCGCTACATACCATTATTCTTCATTTTATATTAAATTTCACATTTCAAAATCCATTTACCTGTTTATGTTAAATATTATTCTAGTAGGCCCTCCTGGGTCTGGAAAGGGCACACAAGCTGAACGGATGATTCAAAAATATGGCTTTATATCGATCGGTTTAGGCGCTTTATTGCGCCAACAAATAGCAGAAAATGGAGCTAATAAAGCACGAATTGAGCAATATATGAATAATGGTCAATTGGTACCATGTGATATATCTTTTCAAATCATAAGAGAACTTATACAAGAAAAATCTTCTGATGCATCCTTATTATTTGATGGTTTTCCAAGAACGATTGTACAGGCAACTTTCTTAGATAACTGTTTGGTATCATACCATGCTAAAATAGATGGCGTAATTTTTTTAGATGTACCCAATGTACACTTACTAAAAAGACTTAGGAGGCGGGCAACCATTGAATCAAGGACTGATGACCAAGATGATCGCAAAATTAAAGCACGCATAAACGTATACCAGCAAGAGACCCTACCTATGCTGAACTATTATCAAGACCAAAACAAATTATATCCTGTAGATGGCACACAAGCTATAGACGAAGTCACTAAAGCAATTGAAACCATTATAGATCGGCTAAATCTATAACAACTATGTCATCACCCAATTTTATTGATCATGTAAAGCTTTACCTACGTGCTGGAAAGGGAGGAGCTGGGTTGATCCATTTTATACGTGCTAAGTTTGTTCCAAAAGGGGGACCAGATGGTGGAGATGGTGGTAGAGGCGGGCATATTATTTTACGTGGCGCGAAACAGTATGGTACTTTGCTCCATCTTAAATATCGAAAGCATATCATTGCTGCTAATGGGGAAGTAGGTGGTGATAGCTGTAAAACTGGCGCAAGTGGAAAAGACGTAATGATAGATGTTCCATTAGGAACAGTAGCCAAAAGGGCAGATAATGATGAGATATTGCTAGAAGTGCTAGAGGACAAAAAAAAATATATTTTAATGCACGGGGGAAAAGGTGGTTGGGGTAATACCCGCTTCAAAACCCCTACCCATCAAACACCTCGTATAGCTTATCCGGGAACACCAGGTATGGAAGGATGGATGGTATTGGAATTAAAATTATTGGCAGATGTAGGTCTAGTAGGTCTACCAAATGCAGGTAAGTCTACGTTGCTTTCGGTTGTATCAGCAGCTAAGCCCCGCATTGATAGCTATCCTTTTACTACTTTAGTACCCAATCTTGGTGTGGTGGCCTACCGAGACGACCAATCTTTTGTCATGGCAGATATTCCAGGGATTATAGAAGGCGCATCTGCAGGAAGGGGATTAGGCACCCGTTTTCTACGCCATATTGAACGGAATGCAGTTTTACTATTTATGGTCAGCGCAGAATCTAATGCGATCAATAGTGGTTATAAAATGTTGCTGAGCGAACTAGAAGCACATAATCCTTTGTTATTAGATAAACCAAGGTTATTGGTTGTCTCAAAAGTAGACTTATTAAGCCAAACCGCACGTAAAGCCTTGTTGCAAAACTTGCCTGAGGGAATTACATGCTGTTTTGTTTCCGCTGCTACGGGGGAGGGTATCATCGATCTTAAAGACCTAATCTGGGAAAAACTTTCTATCTCAGCGGTACAATAGCCGAATCTTACGGTGTTTTTTCCCTTTTTATAAACGGTAACACAAATAGAATTAGAAAAGCTACCAATCAGCACTATTCTGAATCTATATTTTTTCTATGTTGTTTAAATGCCCGTATCAACTGCATCATTCTTTTCTCTTCCGGATCTGGCTCCATCCATCCCGTACCAGAGGGTTGAGGCAGTAGATAGTGTGCCGCCATTGTGACCAAACCATTGGCAATTAAGGCAATACATTTACCATCTATTGCTGTTTTAGGCTTGATCCAATGGTTCCAAATTAGCATGACTAGTACACCTGTACCCATGCCCATCAAAGCGGTACGCGTAGTACCCCGAAACCCAAAAACAGTTAAGATAAAAAGAGGTATCACGGTAATCGCAAAACAACCTATAAACCATTCAAAAACAAATGCACTTAATGCAAATAGATTGGGATAGTAAACCGTTATGACCATAGCCAATAGACCGGTAACCAGTGTAGCTAATTTAGCCAGTCGAAGCTTGTGCATATAAGGTGCTGCTTGTGGGTTGCGCATGCTTTCCACCATATCATGACCAATCATAATAGAAGCCGTATTTAAATTAGAATCAGCGGTAGACATCGTCATGGCCAATATACTAATGGCTATATATCCTTTATAAAAGGGTGCCATATCCGCTAGGATAT
>ENA-UOVY01000708-UOVY01000708.1-plant-metagenome-genome-assembly--contig:-NODE-708-length-11920-cov-613.593257_pt1 | contig 11920 bp, 11 predicted proteins | sample MGYA00249840_ERZ761561 | MGnify/ENA primary metagenome ERZ761561 (study PRJEB28882, sample SAMN05720143) | plant metagenome | isolation source: Guanajuato, Mexico | place: Mexico:Guanajuato, Mexico... | reverse complement strand
GTTTGCGCTCGCCGCTCTCAGCCCGCGGGCCTTCCCACTTCCGGCGCAAAGTGGGCTGAATTTTGATTTGGAGGCCGCGAGCTAGCGCAAACACAGGGAGCACAAACAAAAAGGATCTAAACAAACAAACTCCGGCCAGGCAATCGATAATGGTAATTAGACTAGCCGAGCAAACTTCTCCACTGCTCCAGTCTCATTGTTTAAAATCACTCGCTGCTCGGCTCATATCTGGCGCCCGAGGAGCTGGGCGCCTCTCGCCCCGCCTCTGCCTCAGCGGCCGCCCGCTCGCTGTCACCATTGCTGCTGCTATCCGTCCATTGTGATCAGCACTCTGGCATCGCGGTTATTGTTGACTCGCGAGCCTGGCGCCCGAAGCTCCGGGGCCGCGTCGGCCCTCCGCCGAGACAAAGCGGCTGGCCCATCCAGCTCGCCTCTGTTCAGTTTGGTTTGGTTTGGTTTGGTTTAATTAATCGCGCGCCGGGCGGAGGGGGCGCTGTCGTCGGTTGTCTTGGGGCCGCCAGTTGTCGCTCGCCGGCCGCTGCGAGGACCGCTCGCTGGGCTCGCCATTGTTGTCCGCGCTGACGGCTAAACTTGGCCCGCCGCGCATACAAACGATGATCAAGCGGCCATTTGTTTGCAATAATTATCATGAACTTTGCCCAGGCGCCTATAGGCGCGCTAGCCAAATTGAATCAGCATGGCCACCTGGCTGGCGCCCAATGATTAATTCGGACTTGCGGCGCCAGAGTGGCGACAAGTCGCAGTTGCCGCCGCCGCCGCCGCCGCCGCCGCCGCCGCCGCCGCTTATCCAATTTGGGCTGCTCGTTTGCGACTGCAGCGCGCCCAGCGGACGGCTCGGCGGGCAGGAGTGTAGCCGCGTGAGTTATGGCTCATTTGGGCCAAGACGGGCTGGCGCGCTGACCTCGGGCTCATACTTGGCGCCGCCAAAGAGGAGTTCGCGGGCCGCGCGCTCAATGGGCCAAGTCGGGCTGGCGGCGGCGGCGGCGGCCAAATCCAATTATTGATTGGCTTGTTAACTTGGAAACACAGACTCAGAATCGGGCGCAGTCGCACTCTTGCTGGCCGCTGCGGCTGCGGCCAGCGCCGCCTCTGCCACTGAACCTGCGCCGGCCGCAGCAACATGGAGCCGCTCGCTAGCTGCCCAACGGCCAAGTAGGCGAGAAATTGGACACCCAACAAACTGGCCAAGAGTTATCCCTTCGCCGAGCTGGCTGGCACCTTTGCCGCCTCGGCCAGACAGGCGAAGATTATTTTCACCTTTCAATTGGCGCCGCTTCCAGCCTCCAGCTCTCAGCCTCCAGCCTCCAGCTTCCAATTCAATTTGTCCAGCCTCGAGCTTGCGCGGCTTGTTTGCCTCGCCGACTAGAGGCGAGCCAGCGCAGCGAGATAAGGAACAACATTAGCACTCAGGCCGCTCCAATTCCAGTTAGCAAATTGGCGCCCTCAACTCCGAGCGGCTCCCGCATTAAGCGCCGGCCGCCCCTCCGCGCGGTCGGCCCGCCACTTCCGGCGGAGTGGCGTTCGCGCGCAAGCTCGAATTGGGGCCAGCTCGCCGGCATCAATCACCGTTCGCGCCTCCGCTCGCCTCCAAGCTGAGCGGAGGCGCCGATCTTATCGGCCGAGCGGCGCGCAGGTGCGTAGGTCAAGGTGGCACTTGGCGGCGGACGCTCGAGGCGCCGCCAGTTTGCGCCCGGCGCGCAGATTCTCCGCCCAGATTGCGGACTGAGGGCGCACTTCCGGCGGCCGGCTGGCGCCCGTCTTGGCGCTCGAGTGGGGCGAAGTGAGTGGTTGCGCCGGGACGAGCGGCCCATGATTGACAGGCTCGGCCAGCGCGGAGTTTGCGCGCCGCCCCTTCGCCCACAAGTGGCGAGCCGCTCGCAAGATTAATTAGGCCGCCCTCGCCACTTCCGTCGCTGGCTTTTTGTCCCGGGAGTTGGCGAATCCATTAGCTGATTATTGATACGCAACTCATGCTCCTCCTCCGCTCCTTTGGCGCCCCGAGAGCTGGCTAATTTCACAGCTCCCTCATCGCGGCCAGGCCGAGCGCGCGCGCGCCAGCCGCCCAGAGAGAGGCTCCAGCGCGAGTTGCCGCCAGCCCCAGAGGCGCCACTCCGCGCCAACGAGAAGCCGGCCCGCGGATCCAATTAAGCTTGACCGAGGGCGGCCCGTTCAGTGTTGGCGGCGCCCGCAGCCGGCTTGTCAGCATAATTAATCTACGTGGCCAGGTTCGTGCAAGTGGCGCATTAGTGGCGCGCGATAAGAGTTTTCGAGCTGGTCCACTTGGCCGGCCGCGCGCGCGCCTCCAATCTCGCAGTGATGAACTGCGTGCTCCTGGCCGATAATGCGGACAGGTGCAACGGCTCGGCTCCAGCCCGAAAAAACTCCAGCTTGGCCGCCACCTCTGCTGCCGCTCGCGGCCAAGGCGCAGCCTCGAGCGGCAAGACTCCAATCGGCAACGAGATCCGCTCCTTCCAAAGCCGGAGCCCCGCTAGCCAAATGCGCCCGCCCAAGACTCTCGCGCGCCAAGCTGAGCGACTTGGGACGGGCGAGTAACTCACATCAGACGCCCATTGTTGCCGGCGCCTCCAGATAATGGCTCAGGTTCAAAATATTCAAAATTTCGCCCCAAAAACTCGAGTTTGGCGGCCGCGAGCGAAAATGGCGAGTCATTAAATTGGATTACCTCCATTTTCAGCCAGCTCGCCAGGAAGCCGGGCGAGCGAGTTTGCTGGCGGCAAAGTTATGCGTCAGTGGCCGCCGATTTGCCGCTCGGTGGACCAGAGGAGCTCGCGAGGGCCCCTCCGCCACCAATCAGAGTCCGGCCGCCCGCTCGGCCGGCCCGCTTCGTTAGCTAGCCGCTAGAACGCTGACTCTTCAAGTTTTAACCCTCAAAGCGGAAATACTAACCCACAAACGGCTTGGCCCTCGGAGGTGTGTTTGTTTCTTGGTTCTGGATGCTAAGAGTGTTGCTTGGAAAATTGAGTAGCAGGACCATGATCGTCAGCATGAGAGCGGCGCAACAACGAACAATGGCCGCCCTCGGCCAGTTGGGGGACATTTTGTTTCCGCCGGGCAAGCTGCCTCCTCGCTTCCGCTGCCCACAACTCCACCATCCAAACTCGCCGCCCATCACATTGAGCAAAAGCGGAACACTCGATTCGCCCATTCGAGGAGCACAAATTTAACTCCAACAAATCAACTCTCTCGCCCATTCAAACTCTCATCCTCTCACAGATCTCCGCAAGCTCCTCTCTCTTTCTGCACTCTCCTCTCGCTCGAGTTCCCCTCTCTAAACCGGATGTCTCACACTGGCCAACAGTAAAAACCTTCACCTGCTAAACTTTCAAATGGCTGCCGACTGAATCCAACTCTTGGGCTCAGTTTAAAAGAGCCAAAAGCCGACAGAGTAAACGAGTGGACCATTTCAGTGCACATGCGCTAACTGATGTAAATCTACGTAAACAAACCATGGAAGCGAATGATATAACTTACTTGGTTTCGCTTCGAATGAATGCTGCGGTCGAGATCCTACGCCTCGTGTCCCAGGCGCCATCTAGTGGTACGGTTCGCGTTCTCCAAGTGCCATCACTCGTCGACCATGCGCAAGAGAGTCAAAACAATGTTGAGGCTGTTTCTCTAGCGTTTTTCCCTGCAACAAATTCGCGTTTTCCAACCAAAGATTGACCAAGATATATCAACAATTATAGTGTATAGAATATCTGAGAATGCAATACATCTGAGCCTCACCTCGTTCAAAGAGGAGCCATGGCCAATCATATAGTCCTGAACTTTTCGAGACGATCCGCAAAAGCGATCATCAATTATGTTCAGAGGAGGAACATGCCGGTCAACGTGCCTCCGACCGCCACAGGCAAGAGGCGCTTTCGGTTAGCCGTCGAAACTGACCCACACATGCTGGTCAACTATTGCTGCGGCCTCAACTATCACATCGATGAGCCTCCAATCGAGCTGAAGCCAGATGATGCTTATCCTGACTGGCTCTGGAATTTACGACTCGGACCAAAACCGAAGAGTTGGGAGCTAGAGAAGGGGACCAAGGAATATTATCTCGCGCTCGCTGAAGAGGGAAAAGGATTGAATGAATTGATTCGACAGAAGAAGGCTAAACCGACCAAGGTGCTCAGCAAGCCAATGTTGGAAAGAATGGAATACAAGCACTTTAAGAGATTCGCAGCTCTAGCTCACCTGGAGGACGATGCAGGTTTAGATCCTAAATCGATGGAGACCGATTGGTGGAGTTGTACTCGATTGTATGTCAAAAAGAGAAAATATTATCTCCCCGTGAACGAAAACAAGGTCCTCTACATGGACAAAATCCCAGGCAACATGTCCATCAAAAATTACTACGTGGATGAAGAATCGACCTTCAAACCAAAACCCAGGAAAGTTGAGCCTCGCGGTCCTATTGTGCTGGATCCTATCCTAGACAGCAAACGGAGGTATCTTCATGCCAGCAATTAGACCCAGTTTATTTAATGTTAAACGCTTATTAGACACAGAATTACTAAACGGCTTTCGACTGGGTGCTCGTTTTTCCGTGAATTTTCCTCAACAATGTTTTTATAATGTGATTCGCTTTCTCTTGTTCACTTTCAAGGTAAACAATTTTGTCCTCATGTGATGACATCTCCTGTTTGAGACGACATATCTCCTCCTTAAGTCTCTCGTTCTCTGCCTGCTCCACCGACAGTTCATGCCTCAGAAATTGGCTATTCGAGAGGAGCTCCCTATGTTCCTTCTCATTGAGCCTTCGATACTCGCTAAACTCGCGATTCTCGAACTGAAGAACCTCAACCCTCTTCTGGAGTGCCTGTATAGTTTCATCTTTTTTCTCGAGCTCTCTCTTATTCAATTGTTGCGCTAATTTTATATTCTCCACCGCCCGATTAAGGTTATACTCGAGGGAGTTGTCATACATCATTGTTCTATAAGTTGGCCTCCATAGGTGGAGTAAAGATGGCGGCCAACGGATGGCAGTCCATAGTAGACGTTGACCATAGTAGCGCGTGCTACGTTGGCCGTTGTCGGTTGTACAGCACCGAGCCTGGCCGTCAAAGAAAACAACTCGCTGCTATGGAAAACTCGCGCGCTCTTTGGAACTGTGCATTGGCAATCATGATGCAAAATCGTATTTTCAAATATGAATGCAACGTGATGAAATATCTTCCCACCAGACTGTTGAATTGTATTCAAGATATATCCTGAAGCAAAAATTCATATTGTTTGGGGTCTGCCAATTTATTGAACTAAGCATGTCGCGGGTCAGAGTGGAAACAAGGAGCAGGCATAAGGATGACATCAAGCGTGCCATGCATTCTGTTGTTAAAGTTAGGAAATGGTGAGTTCATAGAATACTCGATGGCGTTGTAGAGACACTACCACGAGAGCAAATGTTTAACCTCCATCTCCTCTCACCTTAGGGAAAAGAAGTGGGTTCGAGTTGGCGATACGTCGATGCAAATATTCAAATGGATGCCACTGAAGGCCGAGGAGCAAAATCTCCAGCAGGAACCACTTATTCATCCATTCGACATGGAACTAACCGATTCAAAAGTGTCCATCTCTGTTGGTGGCGAGCCAAATTTATCCACCACCAAAGGCCTCGACCGTTTTTCACAAGAAGCCCCCGAAAACACCCAAGAAAATACCGCTACCAATCAACAATCTCGCACTGAGATTCAGATGAACTCACCACCAGCTAAAAGAATCAGATCCTCGAGTCATTGCGAGGATAATTCGACCAATAGCACCAGCATTACCTCGTCGATGGAAAACGAGGCCCTTCAGTACAACGAACTGCGTAGAGTTAGCATTAGCACAACTTTGACGGAGGCGAGCCGCATATCTATTCAGACGCAACCAAAACACACCGATGCAAATTCTCTACCCGATGGAAACAAAGAAAATCTTGCCACGGATAGAAAGGACTCGACTGAGCTATCTCCTTTGGAGTCAGAAGACGATTCAATGATGGAAGTTGAAGGTTGTAGCGTTGAATCGCCTCCTTCACATGTTGACCAAGAGGATTTCTCAAGTATCGCACGTATTGTTACTGAGCAAATTGTAACAAGGGTGTCGAGCCTACAGGACACAATTTATTAATACTTCAATCTTTTGTCGAATGAAACCCGAAACTTGTAAATTCAATGATCGCAAATCTAGCCTTTATTCACTCAGATCATCAGACATTATGTACAGACAGTAACATCGAAAACACGAGCTTCTCAGCATGATATCATATAGGATTGCATCATTCAATATTTACTGTCTGCGGATAGGCTAAATCAGCCTTCATTGGTAGCAAGGTTCACACCTGTGCGATATCTGATTACTAGATTGGCCGACCCGAGCAACCAGCTGTTGTTTTGCTGGCGCGCTTACAGTTGGTGCACTTGTAGTACTCGTAGTCTCTGAGGCCATACTCTTTACCGGTACTGTTTCACTTTTCGCCACTTGGGTTCGGATATCCGCGCTTGGGGGTGTGATAACAACTCGATCCCGGGGTTCTAGTGGCAGAGTTACTGTCTTTTTTGTGGCTACACTGTTTCCAAGGATTGGAGTCATGAGCAGTGTTGTGGCGCTGGCATTACCATGATTGCCAGTGGCGAGATTATTTGTATCGCCACTGTTTCTCGGAACATTGATCAAAGGTTGCTGGTGATGATGATGATGAATAATGGTGTGGTTGAGCGTTGTGGTATTGGTGCGGAAGTGTTGCGTTGATCCATCATGATCTCGGTTGTGGTTAAGACATAAGCACATGCATATAAAACGACCAAGTGCCGATCTCTTGAATGAGTTATGGAAGGTTTCCGAGGCAAAGGCGTAAACGATAGGATTTACACAGCTATTCATGTAGCCCAAGGTGTGTGAGAAAACTTGGACTGCAACATAGGTTGCTGTGATCTTATGCGACTTTAAGCGCATCAGAATGAGCATCACTTGAATTGGACACCAACATAGGGCAAACACAACCACAATTCCAGCCACTAACCAGGTGACCCTCTTTTTGGATTCGAGCATTTTGAGAGATTCCTTGTGACCATGAGGTTTGGAGCCGAACCAAAGTTTGTTGAGTAGACTTAGATAAAGGCAAAAAATGAGTATGAGAGGAAATAGGTACGAGGTTATGAAGAAGGTGATCTGGAAGTGAAGCGGATTGTAATGATCGGCCAGGAAGCGACAGTTGTACTGATCTGGACCTAGCGGCGAATCGACTAGACCATGCATGGCTATTGTTGGGGACGCCATGATGAGGATTAGGATCCATTTGATGCAGATGGCGTAGAGCATGTTCTTGCTGGTTCGGTACGACATGCACTCGATAGGGTAGACAATCGCCAGAAAGCGATCAATGGACATTAGAACCAGCGTATAGATTGAGCTTAGTGCGCAAACGACTATCAGGTATTGGTTAAATTTGCACCACAATGAGCCAAACACCCAGTGTCCAACGGAGTAGTCCCAAGCAGTAAATGGTATGCAGAATATTATAAAGGATAAATCTGCCAGCGACAGATCTAATATTAGCAGATTTGTCGGCGTCAGCTCTCGCTCTGTTTTGCGATCCTCTAGTATCACTATCATTACAATGATGTTGCCCAGTAATCCAACGACGATTATTATACTGAACAGGATTGGAGTTATGACTTTGGTTATGACTTCGATCATTCTGCTTCCAGGTTGAACGCACTGGCTCTGGGACCTTGAAGAAGTGTAATCGCCGGTGAAATTTCCACCGGGATCCAAAAGTCCAGCCGAGTCTGCGCCGGCAAGCAATTGCATTTGCTGCTCAGAGGTTAGATTACCGCCAGATTCAACGAACGGTTGCTCCTCATAATCAGGCGAACAGGTAACACTCTGCTCCTCCATGAGATTGGCGCTAGATGCAGTGTGTTGAGTTTGTGTTTCTTGAATGGCAACTGGAGGATTCTCATTAATTTCGTCCATCACAAATGATGCAACCACTGGCTTGCCGACCAATGGCCCGCTCCGGGAAACCTCGTCGCCAAGCGTAGGGTCGCTACCTTCGCCCTCTGATGTCGCGCGACCTAATGCCAAGCTCTCGCTGGTCATCTGACCGGTAACATGAGTACCTTCCATTTTGTGCGCTATGGTTTCCGGTTCGCGATTCATGATCAGATTGGTCAGTCGGTCAACTAAAACTCGGCGCACTCTCGATTCGTCAGTCCAGTCGCTGTCGAAAGGGCCGAGCAATCTATCAGTTTGAGCGCTTGTTCCAGTTTCAGATTGCTCTTCTGTCGAGGTTTCACCTTCGCCTGCCTGAGTTTGGTGCGAAACCGAATTCTGGGACACAATGGGTATTGGGCCAGCTAGTGTCTGCGCGCTCGCAAACTCAGTGCCAAGCGGGCTTGCAAGACCATTGAATAGGATTGAGAGCACAATCAGGTGGCCAACAATTCGACCCAATTTGCCCGCGCGTCCGTTACAGCGACAACTAATATCACCACTTGATTGGCTCAAACCCAGCAAGTTATCATGCGATTGCAAGCCTCGAGTAGGCGTTGCTGCGCTGGCCGCCATCTTGTTACTGATGACGTAAACAACTCGCGCGCTCATGGCGAAGCGAAACTCGAGATTAGTCCAATACCTGTACAGTAGATCGCGTCAGGTATCAACAAGACTGAGTTGACTGGGCAGACTTGGGATGCAACTAGAATAGGCGGCGTTTGGGGGGGGGGAGAGGGTGTGAGTGTTAGTGGGGTTGTTGGCGAGGTTTGCTTAGAGAGACTGGCCAAGTGTAGGTGGCGCCCCCGGCGCCGTTGCTCACTGCGTTCCAATGTGGACACAGTGAGGGCAACTAGCGCGAGACAGCCGCTAATAGAATGGAGGCTATGAAAATTGTGTCTGTTTGTTTAGTCAACTCTTTCCCGGCTCCTTTGGCCTCCATGACAATGAATTTGGGGGACACAAGACAAAGGGTCCATATGCTATCGCTTGACCTGCCAGCTCTTGATGCGAGAGGACGCGAACGAGGCTGGCTGCAAATGGCTCCCATTCAAGTGATCAGCTTGTCAGTGCGCGCGAGGGCGGCAGCAAAATTGGCCAACAACCAGCCGGAATGGTTACAAAGGCATCGAGGCCATCTTATCAAGCCTGAAACCGCAACTCAGGGAGCCTGGGGCCACAATGGCCGCGCTTTGATGGCCAATAACTGTAAGAGCAGAGGACAAAAGGCAGCCAGGATGAGCCGGCCGTGTTGCGCGTTGGCCGGCCCAGTCCGGGACGGAACCGGCCGGCCGAGTTGGCGGCGCCTCGACGGTTGAGCGCTACTCGGTTTGGTTGGTCGGGCCCAGTTGTTTGGCCGAGAGGTCGGCTGGATGGGGCCAGGCCGGAGCTCGCTTGACGCGGCCAGCTGGTGCCCAGAGCGCGCGCCCATCTGCTGGCCGCGCGCGCAAGGTCGAGGATAAGGCAACATCCTGTTACACTGGTGGCCACCGGAAGCACGAGCTCTCTAATCAAGGCGCGCCAGTGGACTGTTTGCGCTCGTTTCGGCTAATCTGGGTGGCGGCCGACAGGGAGGCGCCTGCTCGCGCGCCCACGCACTCGGCCGGCGGGCGGGCGGCAAAAAGGAGCTCGGCCGGCGAGACTCGGCCCCCGAGGGCAAGGGGGCCGCAATTAGCGGAGTGGCCATCAATCATGGGGGCCGAGCTAGTTTTGATTTCTCTCGCCGGCCCATTTCTTCATCAATAACCATCGAGAGGCTCGATCCGTCAAGGGCCGGAAACAAGTTGCCTCCCTCGGGGGCCCCAAAATGGAGCCTCCAAGTTTGCGCGCATGCTAATCCAGCACGAGACTCGACTCGCAAGCTTCGGGTTGCTGGCTGGGTTGGCCGGCGGTGGGCCGCTTTGTTGGCCCTCAGTGGCGACCTGCGAGTCTATGGGCGCGAGCGAGTCGCCAACGAGCCTCCGCTCGTTGATGGCGCGCTGAGATCCGACGAGCGAGCATCGATCAGGAGGGCAGAGCGGGCTGGCCAGAGCGAGGGGCGCGGCCGGCCCGGTCTCGGGGGAGCCGGGCGGCGGCGGCGGCCTTGTCGCCGTTGGGCCGGCGAGCGGCAATTAATACTCGGCTGGCCGGCCGGCCGGCCAATCAATCTATCGGCTGCCCGCGAATGGAGGCAAGAATCGGTTGCGATTTGCGCAAGTCGGGTGTTGTTTTTTGGCAAAAGCGGGCAATAAATCACCTTGAGTCGCAGGAATTGTGTCGCAATTTAATGTCTGATCTAGTTCAGCTGCGCTCGCTTGGCCCCAGATGGATCATCGTCGAGTGGCTTGGCTCTGGGGAGGAGCTGGCCGGCCCGCGGTGGTCCAAGTGCGAGCGCGAGTGCGAGTCCAAGTCCCAGCCCGAGTTCAGCTGCAAGTGCAAGTGCAAGTGCAAACGCGAGCCAACTGTTGGCGCTTAATGGGCGGCTAATTTATGGCCGAGCGGCCCACTGTCCGCCCGTCCAGCCAGCCAGCCAGCCAGCCGGCCGGCCGGCCAACCCGAGCAAGGCGCCCGGAAATCAAGTGAGCGCGACTAATGATTTCGCTGGGCCCGCCCGCAACTTCCGGCGGCGCGCGCCTCTTGAGTCGGCCGGAAGTGGGGCGCCCCTAATGATGGGCGGGCGGTTATTTTGTGCGCGAGCTGGGCGCGCTGACCGCGAGCTGGCCGGCAAAGAGGATGAATATGTTTTCTTTCAAATGAACGCAAACACGAGAGCTGCGGGCGGCGGGGATGCCAAGATAAATTAAGAGCGCCGACTTCTATTGTGTTAATTTGGAGTGCCAGTGTTGGAAGTGACGGGCGCACCAAATTGGAGCCGCTAATGCTGAGACCGCAGCGGTGTTGCAATGGGCGCCCTTTGATTTATACGCGCGCAGCTACATCCATTTAACATTGTCCTGTACGGGCGGCCGGCCTTGGGGGCTCATTGTTACTCTTCGGCTCGCTCCAGCCTCAAGCGCGAGCGCTCGGGGCCCAAAACAAAGAGACAATGATTACATTCATTCATTTGGCCCATTTGCTCGCCTGTTCCATCTGTCAAGTTTGCGAGGCTACAAAATTTTTCCCCATGAACTTAATTATCAGGAGCGAGCCCGGGGCTTCCGGCCGCTCGCAGCGCCGCGCATTCCGGCCCAGATAGGCGAGCGAGGCGAAATCAAGCCGCCGCCGCCGCCGCCTCGTCCCTCCCCGGCCGCCCACCTTAATGAACGACGATTAGGGCGCGCGATCATCTCTCGCCGATCGCGCGCCGCCGCCGCCGCCGCGCCGGCCAATCGGGGCGCAGGTGTCGCCCCGCCCACAGATGGCGCCAGCGCCACCCAGAGCCCCCCCCCCTCTGAACCAGACAACTAATCCAAGCGGACCCAAAGTGCTCGCAACCAACGAGCTCGGCCTTGTTGTTGCTCGGCTGCTCGGTTCCAGTTTAATTTGGCTTTAAATCCGCCCATTCGGCCCCAATGGCTCGCGGCCATGATTGATTTTGGACAAAATTGGCGCCTAGTGGCGTTCGCGACTCGCCTCTCCCTCGCGAGTTGGCGCGCGGCAGCGACAGAGGGGAGAGAGTCGAGGCCAAAACGAGCTTGCTTGGCGCCGCAACCGGCACTGGCCGGCCAGTGGGGGCGCCGCTCTCGGTTGGAGGCAGCCAGCCGGCAACTAAGTGCACCTCTGCCAACTGGGCCCCAATCTGGCCGAGGGCTGAGCGCGAAACGTGCTCGCCGGCCGCCGACAACTCAGCGCCGCCAGCGAGAGGGGACTTTGCGCGGCCAATTTGGCCGGATCAATTAATCGTCTGGCGGGCGCTCGTTTGGCCGCGCGGCCAGCTCTGCGAGGTGCGAGCCCATTTGCTCTTCGCCGCCGCCGCCGCCGCCGCCGCCGC
>ENA-UOVY01000706-UOVY01000706.1-plant-metagenome-genome-assembly--contig:-NODE-706-length-11927-cov-585.194660_pt1 | contig 11927 bp, 15 predicted proteins | sample MGYA00249840_ERZ761561 | MGnify/ENA primary metagenome ERZ761561 (study PRJEB28882, sample SAMN05720143) | plant metagenome | isolation source: Guanajuato, Mexico | place: Mexico:Guanajuato, Mexico... | reverse complement strand
GCGGCGGCGGCGGCAGTGGAGGCTGCTGCAGCAATAAGGTGGCCCAAGAGCGAGACGCCGGCCGAAGTGGCGCAGATTACCTGCAGGCGGCGGCGGCACACAAGCTGGCGCCGCCGCCCGGCTCCACTGCGGCCGCCGACCAGCGGGACGTTTCAATTGGGCCCCAGCGAGCGCACATTGCAGCGAGGCCAAAGTGGAGAAGAGGAGCCCATGAATCCATTGCGGGCGCCGGACAGGAGCGGCCAGGCTGGCCGGCGCGGCACATCTCGGCCCGAGCTCCAGCGTGATTTATTAATGAAAACAAGCCGCCGCCTCCTCCGCCGTCCTCTCCACGCAGAGAGGGAGTGCTCGTGATTTATGCGCGAGCAGTGGGGGCCAGCGCTGGCAACGCACGTCAGCGGGCGCAAAACAAGATGTTTCCGCCGCTCTAGGTGCCAATTTTCATCGGCAACCAAGGAAAGCGAACGGCAGCCGCGAGCAGAGGGACGGGCGGCCGGTTTGGCTGGCCCATTGTTGTTTGCGCCCGGCGACGCCTGCAGGTGGCTTTGGCTGGCACACGGGGCGGCGTGTGCGCGTTGCCGCCTAGCGCCGTTCGCGCACTCCAGCTCAAACTCCGCGCAAGATCCGAGTCGCTCCATACAAAATGTTAGGTTGAAAAATTGATATTTAGCGCGAGCTCGCGCGCGCACCAAATCAATTATTTAGAGCTCGGCCAGTTCGGCCGCGCTGGCCAGAATTGCGGGCCGAGAATCCGAAACGGAAACTCGCTCTCACTTCATTAGCTTGGCCCGGATGATTGAACGTTGCGGGCCGAGTTGGCGGGCGGGCGGGCGGGGCGGCCATTGTTGTGCGCTGAATGCCCTTCGACGGCCAGCTCTGCGGCCGTCTAGCTGGACTACGCAATTGGTCCGCTGTGGCGGCGGCGCCAGGCTCGCTGCTCGGCGACAAAGTGAAAAGTTTGAAAAATTGCGCCGCATTGCGGCTCGCGCGCGCCGGGCCGACTCGCAAATCGTCCATCACTTGCGATTGGCGTGCTGGCGGGCGCGCGGGCGAGGATTACGCGCTGCGAGTGCGCGCAAGGCGGGCGGCCTCATCACACGTCGGCCCTGGCGCGCCGCTCAAGCCCGCCCGCAGGCTTGGAGTGGGCGTGGCGAGCGGGCAATCCGGCTCGCCCGGCCGCCGGGAGTCGAATTTAATGAATTTGCCGCCCGTCCGGCCGCAGTGGCGCGCAAATTGGCCGCCCGATCGGTGGCCTCGGGCGCCGCCAAATCCGGCCAACTGGCTTGCGGCCGCCGATTCTCGTCGCGGCAAAGCAAGCAGCGGCCCCCTTTGCAGGGCGAGCGGGCCAAATCCGGCGCAAACTCTTCAATTGAATTGGCTGCTTATCAGGCGGACAAGTTTGACAGTTTTATATACATTTACGTCCGAGTTGGATCGAGTTAAACGGCAAGCGAAAGACGGGCAGGAGTCTAGCTGGGCGCCGTTTGAGTCCATTGGAGCGGCCGTGCCGGCTGCTTGCAAATTAAGGCCCATCCGCTTAAGCGGGCGGCCGCGCGATGGCGCCAGCGGGCGTGGCAGTCATCGCGCACTTCTCGCAGCACAGATTGCGCGCCTGCGAGAGCGAGATCGTTAAGCTGAGATGGCCATCACATGATAATGGTCTAAATGGCTAAATTTAGCCTGAGAGCTGAGAGGCGGCGAGCGGGCGGCCGAGATAAAACTGGCCCGGCGCCGGCAAATAAAGGAGCGGCCCAATGTATCCTGCGAGCGCGCTTTCTGGGCCAATAAATAACTGGTGTCACCAGGCGACATGAGCCAAACATCTCGTCGCCGCCGAGAGCGTTTGTTTGGAAGGCGCTAGCTGCGTTCGCGGGCGCCGCTAGCTGCCCGGCTGGCTTGCTGGCGAGCCTGCGGACGGACAGAGTCGTCCAAGTCGCAATTTGCGGCTTCAGTTCATCATTCTGCGCCGCTCGGCCATTGTTTTGCGCAGGCGAGCTCGCCGCTCTTCCGCTCCCGCTCGCTCTGGCCGGCTTTCTCTCAGAAGCAGACTCCAAGTCTGACTTTCACTCCGACCCAGACTTAGACTCAGATTCAGGCTCAGACTAAGACTAAGACTCTGACTCTGACTCAAACACAAGCCCGAACTCGAGCTCACGCTCGCTTTGTTTATTTATTTGCCTTCGGCCAACCAAGAATTAAAACAAACGAGAGAAATGGATGGAAGTAGCTGGCGGCCGCGAGAGTCGCCGGCTCCCTCGAGCGTGGAAATTAATGATCATTTTTGTCTCACAACTTCCTCTTGCGCAACACAAAACCGGCCCCACTCAGCGGCGGCGGCGGCAGCGGCAGCGGCGGCAACACCGACAACGACAACAACAATGGCCGACGCTCGATTTAATCAGATTGTTCGCGCGCCCAGGTGAACAAGTCGGCCGCTCTGAGGCGCCGAGCCGAGCGGAAGCGCGCGCGAAACCCAGTAAGCCGCTTACATGAGCGAGCCGGCCATTGGGTCGCTTCAGTTGGCCAGTTCGCGCCCGCTAATGATGATGAATGAAAAATGGCCGCCCGGCCGGCCAGTCGACCCCCGCGACTTGGGCGCGGCCGTCGCTGTCCGCGCGCCGCTCAGGTTCCATTTCCACTCTCCATTTCCACCCTCCACTTCCACCCTCCGCTTCCGGCGCCCCGCTTCGCCCGGCCCCTTGGCCGCGATGCCGGGCTCCTCGGCTCCGCTGGCGAGCTAATGGTGGCGCCGATGGGAACAATAACGCGGCCTGCGCGGCCCCATGATATGGTAATGGCCGGCCTGGCGCCTATTAGGGGCAGGTGGGCGGCGATAGGATCGGCGGGCTGGCTCGCTCGCTCCACTTGCGCCCAGGGCGGCCAGCGGAAGGGGGGCCAATCGAGCCGCCGCTCCCCAGGCGCCGGCGGCCGCCCGCAGCGCCCCCTCGGCGCCCGGCCCAAGACGGGCGGCCAATGGCGCCAATGATTGATGAAGAAATGGCGCCGCGCAAAGCGGCTCGAGTGGATCCGGCGCGAGCGACACTTCAATTAGGAGCACGCGCTGGTTGCGCGCCTTTGGATGCGGCGGCCGCGGTCACGCTCGCCGGCTAACCTTTAAAGTGGGCCGCCCATTATGCGCCGCTTTTCAGTCTTGGGCCCCAGAGTGTTGTGTTTGAGGGGGGGGGAGGCCAACCACAGGGACAACAAGTAGGCGAGTTCATTTTTCATTTCCGCCATCGGCCGGCCGAGCAAAGTCGAGTTGGCCGCCCCGATCTGCGCCCCAGATAAGCGGCGCCCGACGCAGACAAATTTTGCCCGCTCGAAGCTCGATTATTATCTGCTTGGCGGCGGCGGCGGCGGCGGCGGCCAAAGCGGCGCCCTCGGCTCATCCGAGTGGCTGGGGCGCGCAGACGCACCGGCCACCTGGCCCAAGGGCGGAGAGCCCTTGATTGATGGACTAATTAGCGCGCGCTTACGTGGCGAGCGGCGGCGCCCAAGCCGGCCACTTGCGGCCGGCCCCGCCGGAAGCAAACCCGAATCGATATATCAGAGGCAGCCGAGCGACGCTAATGAATGCTGGCCGCGCAATTGGGGCCCCAATGGATTGCGCGCGGCCAGCGCGGGGGGGGGGCAGCAACAACAATAATGATTTCCAGTTGTCGCCCGGCCGCCCGCTCAGTGGGCCGCTCGCGAGCAAAGCGCGAGCACAGGGAACAGCGCCAGCCAGAGGGGCCGAGCGGAGGCCCAGCGAGCGGCGCCCCATTTGAGTGGTTTTGGGGCCCCGGCAGTTGTTTGGAGCGGGCCAAGCGGCGGCCGCTTGTGGCTGCCATGCAAATGCCGCCGCCGCCGCCGCCGCCGGCAAAAGAGGTCGCCCGCGCCCTGCAAGCTCCAATTGGCTCTGCTGCTCGCAATTTCCAGCCAGCGATTGCAATTGAGCAGCTCGCATCGGCCGCCCCTTGCGACGGCTCATTTGCACGTCGTTTGCGCAAAGTGCAGCGCCAGTAAACAAGTCCGCGCGCCGAGGGGGCGCCACAAGCAAAGGGGTGGCGCCGACGCGCACGAAAAGCCGGCTGGGGCCTCCGCCGCCTCTCGGCGCCGCTTTTCAGGGGCACGCGAGCCGGCGTTCGGCCCAGCGGCCGCCAGATGGCGCGGGCGCGCCACAGAGGCGGCCAGACGCGAAAACTTACCCCAGATGGGAGCGAACATGGCGCTCGATGTCCTCCAACGAGTCGTAGTTTTTCGAGCATTTTGGCCACATGCAGCTGAATATTGTTCGCGTTTGCTGTTTCAGGTGAGCGAGGGGAGAGAATCGTTAGCTTTGGTGGGCGAAGAGGTTGGTTCAATTTTGAGGAGCGAGTTTGTGTTCAACTTTGGCCAGTTTTCTCTCAGACCTGGCCGACGCAGCCAGGCGCAAGCAAGGGCCGTCCTGCAAAGGGGGATTTGGGCGCCCATTAGGCCATCGACTATCTTGCGCAATCGATTGCGCTCGCGCGCAACCATTTCGGCTCGGCCAGATAACGAGCAGTGTCATCATTTTTACAATGACTGGCCTTAATGAACCATTTCCGGTTGCGCATTGCACACGGTCGGGGCGCTCGCGTCTTGGGCGCGCGCCAGCGAGCAAATTGCAGGCTTCGCAAGGCGCGCATGATGGCGCCTAATCGGGCGTGATCCTGGCCAGGCGAGGGAGACTCTCTCTCAGTCCGAGTCTTCGGCCGCCACAGAAGAAGCAGAGGCGGCGGCGGCGGCGGATAAAAGATTGCGCCGGCCAGCTCAGCTCTGCTCGCGGCCAAGAGGCCGCCGCCGCCGCCACCGCCGCCACCGCCGCTGCCGCCGATGCCAATTGAAAGCGAGCTAGGCGCCTCCATTCGGGCCGGAAGTCGGCGGCCGCGGCCGCGGCCAACTGGAGGCGGGCGCACCGCCAACTTCTGGCCCCAGATTGCGAGCTGCTGATCAGGCGGCGGGCGGCTGCAGTGGCTCGTTTACACTCGAGCAAACACATTCCGGCCGCCACGCCATCCATCTCAATCCGTCCGCCCAGCAGCCCGCTCGATCCATCTCGCTCGGCCGCCTCGCCTCCTCCTCCTCCTTCCGGATCCGGCGCTCGTTCCAGCTGCGCGCGACTCAACTCGTTAAATACCAAATTAGCGGCCCCTCTGATGCCGGCCGGCTGGCAGTTGGCGCAAAACAGGAAGCAAATTAATGAAACACAACACTCCTGCTGCTGCTGCCGCCGCCGCCGCCGCCGCCCATGCAAATTAGGCCGAGCGCGCGCGCGCCGCTCGCAGAGGCCGCCTGAACTGGCGCCACTTTGATGGATTTCAGGCGGCGCCCGATGAGTCAGTTGGCGGGGCTGCGAGCCGGCCAAGCGGAAGGGGCTGCTGTCGCTTGCTTTGGGCGCCGTCAGTGGGCACCTGTTGAGGGCCGCTTCCGTTGAGCAGACAAGCGGCCACTTCCGCCAGCGCTAATGGTGTTCGCGAGTGGAGGCCAGCGGCGGACCATCAGTGGAGCGCGCGCATCCGGCCGCCCGCGACCTGGCCGCTCGAGGGCCTCCCTCTGCTGGCCCCCGGTGCCGGGAGGAGGGCGAGGCTCGCCCTTGGGCTGAATTCAGCGCAGCCGCCGACTCGAGTGGCCGAGCGGATGGCGCCCGCAAGGCCGGGCCAATTCCGCGGGGAGCTCGCAGCGAGCGCCAGAGGGGGCGGCCGCTATCGAGCGACGGCATCTTGGGCCAGAGATACGATCGCGCGCTCAGCTGGCGCTCGAACGCAAAACTGCGCCGCCCAGGTCCCATTTCGTGGGCCAAAAACGATGACAACCAGCCTGTTAGGGAGCCGCGCTCGCTGATGGATCGATTGTGCACCAAGAGTAGGCGTAGAGGGCGCCCATTGTTCCGTGCCATTCACTTGTCGACTTAAGGCGGGCAGCCGGCAAGGTCGAGCTTGGCAGGTTCAGCGGCCTGACTTTGGGCTAGGCCTCTCGGACACAAGTGTTTGGCTTCAGAGGCTTTCGAGCCTCCGAGCGGCAGCGCGTCGGTTGTCTGGCTTGGCCGATGGGATTGGAGGCTGGCTGGCTGGCTCAGTCTGCCAGCCGAGTTTCCCCGAGGCTCTTCTAAGCGGCAAAATATGATTGCGGCCGCGGCAGGAGAAGTGCACGAAAGTTAGGGGGCGAGCAAAAGCGCCGCCGGCCGCGCTAAACAAACAGCGGCCGCCGCCTGGGGGCGCCTCGCGCGCGCAGGTTAGCCGCCCGGAGAAATCGGGAGGACAATCATAATGATGATCGCTATTGCTTTTGCCTCGGCTGTCGCCGCTCGCTAGCAAAGCCAACTCAAACTCAAACTCTAATTCAAACTCAAACTCAAGCCCAAACTGGAGGCTCCAGTTTCAAGCCGGCAAACTTGGGCCGGCCGACAACAATCAACATTCTTGCTTTGCGCATCGGGCGGTTGCGACTTGCGCGTCCCGTGTCGGCTCTATGGCGCATAGCGGCCCGTGAGCGCGACAAATTGAGGCCGCCCGTGCGTGTGTGCGTGTGTGGGCGCCCGTCTGACGTCGAGCGGGCGCGTCCGTCTGCCCGAGCGGCGGGGAGGGCGCGTCTCAGGGCGCCGCCTGTGCGTCTGCTCGCCGGCGCACCCCCTCGCTGGCACACACACAGGCCGCACAATGGCGGCCAAAAAATTACGCCCACTTGGGGGCCGAACTGTTCCCCCGAACCTCGAGCGCAGCAAGCCGGCCAAGCGGCGTTCACACAACTTGAGGCAATTGGGCCCAAAGCTCGCGGCGCCAAGCCCCTTGCACAGGTATATGACACATGCGTGTACCTGTGCAAGTTTATGGCCCATGGGCGGCGCCCGACTCGACGACTGCCGCTTGGCGGAACAGGAGCAACAGATACGCGGGCCTCACTGAGCGCCCGCCGCCTTTTGGGGCCCAAGAGTGGAGCCAAATTGGAGGGGCTGGAGCTGGCGGCGCGCTGATTTAAATCGGGCGTCAGATGTGGCAAAGTGTTAAATTATGCCACAAGATTGATCTCGCCAGTGCCAGCGCCAATGCAAATGCCAGTGCCAGTGCCAGTGCGCGCTTCTAATGCGGCCGCCCCGGAGCCAGGAGATGGAATTGGCAAGATAGTGGCGCTTCCATGGGCTTTCCATGGGCGGCCTCCTTGGGCTCGGCGCTCGGACTTGGCGCCGGGTTAGAGAGGGGGGGGGCTCGCTCGGCAAGCTAGCTTGGCGGGCGTCCATTAGAGGCGCCTCAGTGGCGCGCAGGCAAGGGCGCCCACAAAGCCCCCCTCTGCCGGACAGGCAAGCGGAGCTTTCTGGGGGGAGGGATGCGTCTTGCTTGGAGGCTCAGTGGCGCGCTAGAGCTTGCACTTGTTTTGCAACAAAGTTTACAGCTGCTGGCCTGGCCAGCCCCGGCTCGGCCGCTAACGAGCGCCTGGCCTTGCAATTGCGTGTGTTGTGTGGCAGGAGCGCATTATGTGCGCGCCGGCCCCTTGAGCATGGAAATCGGAAGGAGTTGGAGTTATGGAATCAATTTGTCGCTTGCCGGCCACGCAAGCGAGCCTCAGAGGCAGCTATGCGGCCCAGCCCCGTGCTGGCGCGCGTCTCGCTCGATGCAAATGGTCGCCGGCTGGCCGGCCACTGGGGCTGCCGCTGCTGCTGACGCAACGCGCCGGCTTGTTGATTGCCGGCGAGCAAACAAGCTAACAACCGAGCAAGCAAACAATGGGCCCCGCGGCCCCAGTGACGAATCGGCCGGCCAGACTGCTGAGCTCTCCTCCACTCTTGCCGGCTGGCTGGCTGGCTGGCTGATGTTAATGAGTCGTGCTAGATTTGGGCCGATTCGGGCGAGCAGCACTTTGTTGTCGCGGCCGAGGCTGGCGCTGGACTCGGCTTGGCGCCTTGAGGCGGCGGCGGCGGCGCAGAGTGGCGCCCCCCGCCCCCCACTCGCTGCTCGGCTCTCCATTGCGGGCGGCAATTAGTGCGCCCAGTTTGCGTCACTCGGCCCCAAGAGCGCCACTTGGGGCGCCCTCGGCCAGCGACAAAGGGGCGAGCGCAAGTAAGTGTGTCAAGTTCAACTGCGTCTGCCCAACCAACTTGGTCCCCATGGGAACAACGCGGCCCGCTTGGTGCGCGGCCGAGGCGCCAGGCGGCGCTGGCAACGCGGACAAATGGCGCCGCTCGCTGAGAGCCAAGCCGGCGCCGGCAAATCCCTTTCCACTCGAGCTGCTGCTGCTGCCGCCGCCGCTGCCGCAGCCGCCGCTTCGGCCAGCAAATCGCTCGGCCAGTCGCCATGGAGCCGCAGCGGCGATTCCGCTCCAATTGTGTGCGATTTCGCGCCGGCCGGCCGTCTCATCCCCATGATTGGACGCAGCACTGGCCGCCAGCCAGCCAGTTGGCCGGCCGGCCAGCCAGCAAAGCGGCCGGACGAGCGCGAGCGCGCGAAATTAAATTGAAAGACGTAGCCCATTGTGCGCCCATTGAGCTCCTTGTTTTGGTGCCGGAAGCGGCCGGCCAACGCGAGACAAGAGACTAATTGCCTGTCAAGTGCCACTGTCATGCTCAATAATGTTGACCATTCACAAATATTCTGCTCGCTCGTCCCCTGCGGCCGGCCGCTCGATGGGAGCCCGCAAGTGGGTCAGCTGAAAGGGAGCTTCATTAGGGCGGGGGGGGCTGCTGTTGCGGGGGCGACGCGCGCTCGCTGTCAACAGGGCGGCGCCAGGTGAGCGCGCGCTCCTCCTCCCGGTCAAGCCGGCGCCAAAGTTTGGCAAAGTGCCAAGGCAAGTGCCTGCGAGAGCTGGCGGCCGTAATCTCGAGCAAAACTGCGTGCGCAGCTCCATTTGAATGGGCGAGCAGTGGGCGCCAGTTGGGTGGGCGGACGTTTTTAAATTTATTGCCTCGTTATTGGTTCGGCATGGGCGCAACTGCTGGCGGAGAGAAGCCAGTTTTGGTTGCGTTCGCAAGCCAACGAGCGCGAGCGGCCGTTGCGCTTGAACTTGGCCCGCAGATCATTAGCTGGCCCGCTAAAAGTGGAGCAGCGATACAAATCATCCCAGCGCTCGGCCGATGGGGCGGCGACTTCCGGCGCGCGAGCTGCGCCCACAGATGGAGCCAAGTGGGTTGGTTTGCGGGCCGCTGCTTGTGCAACTCTTGCGCCGCGGCCGCTACTGCTGTTGTTGTTGTTGTTGTTGTTGTTGTGATTTGAATGCAAATCCCATTGTGCATTGTGCGCCGCGTTTGCGCTCAAACCGCTGCCAAAACAACTCGCCGCCAGCTCTTTGCTGCCCGCCGCCGGGCCGCAAACAGCGCGCGGCCAGCCTCGAGGAGCCGGCGACGGGCGCCACCGTTCGAGCCGGGCCAACCTAATGGGCGCCGGCCGGCCGGCCGGCCGCCTGGTCCAGCCGCCCGGCGCGCCGCACATTTGCGCCCGTCCGCCTCCATTAGGGGCGCCGCGCGCCGGAAGCGGCAGATGTGCGCCAGGCCGGCGCAACTGTCTTGTGCAATTACAAGCCGGCCGGCCGAGCGGGCGCGCAGATGGACGCGCGCGCGCCGAGTCAATGTGTGCAATATGATAAACTGTCACAAGTTATTAATGTCACTGGTCAATGAGTTTGGGCGGCGGGTTTGCGCGCCGAAGGCCCAATATTTGCCAATTGAATTGAGCCGGCTGCCGGGCCGCCCAGTCGGCTTAGGGGGCGCCGATGGGATTCCTTTAATCTGGGGCGCGCGCGCTGTCGCCGGCCGGCGGCGCCGCTTCCGGCCGCTGGGGGCGGCTCGGCCTGGCTCGGCTCAGCTCAGCTCGGCGGCGGCGAGACGGACGAGCGGGGCTGGGCTTGGCTGAACTGGGCCGGGCTGAGCGGGGCTCGACTGGGCCGAGCCGGCCGCAATTAGCCGCGAGTGGCTTGGCCGGCGCCAGCTGCTTCCGCCGCCGCCGTCGCAGCGCAAATTGGATTATGCAGCGGCCAGTGTTTTGTCTTTGATCAATTGCTCGCGCGGCCGCAACCTGAGGCTGGATCATTTTTCAGCCGATGGAGGCAAGTGAAATTGGAGCGGCGGCGGCGGCGGCGGCGCCAGAGAGAGCCGCGCTGAGAACAAGCATGTGGCTCCGGTCGCCCGCTTCCGGTGGCTCGGCGGCCAGCGCCTTGAGGCAGCGGAGGCGGGCGCATGACATGAAATGTGACGACTTGATTAGGGTGCGGCGGTGGCGCCACGAGCGGCCAGGTTGCGCGCCCAGCGTGCTTGCCAGTTGTGCGCGCGAGCCAGCCAGCCAGCCAGTCGGCCGGCCGGCGGGGGCGAGTTGCGCGCCCGCCGCCCACAGGTGGCAGCAGCAGCGCCGCCGGGCCCCCCACTCGCGCGCGCCGGCCCGCCAGCCGGAAGCCGCGCGGGCCCCACCTCCTGGATCCACTAATTAGCTGGCGTTGCCCGTTGCGAGGTGGGCGAGACTGGCTGGCGGGCTGGCTGGCTGGCGGCGCGACGAGAAGCCGGCGAGCGCCAATTAGATGAATGGGCCGCTCTCGACGGCGGCCGCGCTCGCTTATCAGCGGCTCGCTGACATGCAGGCGCCAATCCAGCCAGCCGGCAACAACAACAATGGCAACAAAGGCTTCATCGCAGCCAGACTGGCGGCTTTTGCCCGCCCGAGGGGCGCCCGCGGCTGGTAAGACGGTGGACGCGCGCAGATGTTGCGCCGCCGCCGCCGCCGCTCAGGCCTCGCGCAGCTCGCGGGCCCTCCGAAAGGAGCGGGCCAGCTGTGCGCCAAGCAAGGCGAGGCCGACTCGGCTCGAGCCGAGCTGAGTTTGGCTTAGTTGAGTTTAGCTTAGCGCTCAAGGTCAACCTGCTAGAGGCGGCGGCGGTGGCGGCGGCGAAAGAAACAATGCAATTTGCCAAGCGCAGCGCCCCACTCGCACAGGGACTGGGGCGCGCAGAGTCTTGCCAAAGGGCGCTTGCAAGCGCAGGCTGCCTGCTCGCCCACGTTGCGCCCGACGAGGGCTGGCAGCTGCAACGGGCTGGCAAGAGCGCGCAACCTGAGCCAGCACGAGCCTTCCCCTCCAGCCGGCTGGTTCCGGCTCAGCGCGGCGAGAATCAGGTTTTGCGCCCGAGCTGCGGGCTTGCGCACACAACAGGTGACGGGCCGGGCAAAGCAGGCCGAGCGTGTGTCTGGGCGGCGCCAGCTCGGCGGATGGCGCCGCTCGAATCCGTTGGCCGGCTAGCCGCTCGCGTCGCCCATCCGTCGGGCGCGAGCGGCACCTGGCCGCCGCCGCCGCCGCCGCTTCGACCTTGAGCCAGGCGGCCGCCCCCCGCCGACCGGCCAACGAGCGGCGGACAGGATCACCTGCCGGTCGAGGGGCGCCGCCGGCCGGCCCAACCCAAGGGGTGCTTTCCGGCTCCGGCGGCCGAGCTCGCCAGCGGGCGCTGCGCCGGCTGCCGCATGTGGCTTATGGGCGGCCCCTCGGACTGCGGCGGGCGCGCAATGGGCGAGCGAAATAATTGGCCATAAACATAACAATTATCGTCCTCATCATTCGCCGAGACTCTCGCGCTCGGCTGGCCGAACTCTTGCCTCCAGCGAGCGCGGCTAATGGCTGCGCTTGCACATTGTTAGCCGATGGCAGGTTTTTGAATATTCTTGCTGGGTAATAATAATAAATTTTCGGGTGCGATAGCAACTGGCGGCCGGGCGGCGCCGCGGAGGGCAGGCGAGCGGCTCATTGCGGCCACACACTCGGCCGCGCAGAGCGCACCTGTCCGCCTGGACGCGATTAGGGCGCATTAAGGCGGCGGCGGCGGCGACGTCGCTCGGCCGCCATTGTCCGGCCGCGCAACCTCTGGCGCCTCCAAACAACGCAGAGCTCCGAGTTCCGTTTCCACTTGCGCGCGGCTGGCTCGGCCGTCGCCGGCGCTGGCTACGTCGCCGCCGCCGCCGCCGCCG
>ENA-UOVY01000705-UOVY01000705.1-plant-metagenome-genome-assembly--contig:-NODE-705-length-11974-cov-4.766423_pt1 | contig 11974 bp, 10 predicted proteins | sample MGYA00249840_ERZ761561 | MGnify/ENA primary metagenome ERZ761561 (study PRJEB28882, sample SAMN05720143) | plant metagenome | isolation source: Guanajuato, Mexico | place: Mexico:Guanajuato, Mexico... | reverse complement strand
AAGGGGCAAACCATTAAAGTCCATTATACCGGTAGGCTATTAGATGGTACTATTTTTGATACTAGTGTAGAAGAGGTTGCCAAAGCCAATAACCTTTATAATCCATACAGGGGCTATCAACCACTCGAATTTCGAGTAGGTGAAGGTCGTGTTATTAAAGGATGGGAAGAAGGTTTATTATTGCTCAAAAAGCATGAAAAAGCACGTTTGTTTATACCATCTATTTTAGCCTATGGCCCTGACGGTATAAAAGACGCTATTCCTGAAAATGCAATTCTATTATTTGAAGTAGAGGTTGTAGATCTTTGCTAGGTTCATGCGTAGCAACTGATTGAGATCTTACATGGTAGGCACACATTTGTTGCGTTGCATGGACAATTGGCTAATAGATTTGCTCCTTATGCTCCACTTTCAATGTCTGTGTTAGCCATTTTATTTGTCTGTGTACGCAAATTTTATCCAGTAGATCTATAATCGAGCTATTCGACTATTTTTCGTCTACTAATCCATTTGCTGTTAGTCTACTATATGCAATATCTAGCTTTATTTGTTATAACTTTCGGATGTTTGACAGCCAGTAACTGCCGCCAAAAAGCTGCTGAATTATCGAAGCCAATACCTTTAATCGTAGCCGTCAAAAAAAATGAATTTGAAAAAGTGCATGGCTATTTGCATGCAGGTGCAGATCCTAATAAGAAAGATCCATATGGCAATACCCCGTTACATTGGGCTGTCTATTGTGATAAAGATGGTCGTATTACCAAACAGTTGCTTCAGAAAGGAGCAAAGGTAGATACCTTAGATGGTAGTGGGTTTACCCCTTTAGATTGGGCATATCAGAAGAAACGTATGCTTGCTATGCAAGCGTTGATTCAAAAAGCAATAGAGCTGAAGATAGAACCCATTCCATATTTTGCAACATTGTTGCATTGGGCTGCTGAGTCTCGAGATGATAAAAGTAGTGATGAAATGGTTAACTACTTATTGCAATTAGGTTTGGACCCCAATCAAAAAGATAATAATGGCTCTACTCCATTGCATAAGGCAGTAGAAAAAGGAAATACAAAAGTAGTGCAAGCGCTTTTAGATGGAGGTGCACGTACCGATCTACAAGATAAATTTGGTAAAGTCCCATTGTACTTTGCTCAACAGAATGATGTTATGATTCAATTGTTATTACACAGATAAATAGCTTAGCATCTAAGCGATGTAACATGCAACTGGTATCAATCTGCGGCATAGTTCCCCCATATAATATGGTATGGCTATTTTGTTTTATTTGATTTATAAACGAACTTTATTACTCGTTAAACTTTTTATGTAAAGTACATATGATCATTGATGACGACTTTTTAAATAAATTAGCCTACCTTTGTCGCCTTGAATTACCGCCACATGAGCGGGAGAAGATGCTCCATGACTTAAATGCAATGGTAGATTGGGTAGAACAATTAGATGAATTAGATATAGACAATGATCTTATGTTAGCAGAAAAACCTTCTAAACTAGAATCTAGTAGCCTTCGTCCAGATCTGGTATCGAATGCACTTTCCCATGGAGAAGCCTTAGCGCTTGCGCCTAGTAGTGATTCAAATTATTTCAGGGTGCCCTCTGTAAAAGGTATAACGGTAGAATTATCTGAATCAACTTAAATGAATAATCAGACCCAGATGGATGCGCAAGATCCAACTAAAACATTAAATGTTAAAAAAATATGGCTTCCTATATTGGGTGGACTAGCTATTACACTATTTTTATTTTATAGACGTGGTAAAGTTTCGAGTGAAATAGTTAGATTATTGTATAACCCTAATTGGAATTATTTATATATAGCTTGTTTGGCTATTTTGCTCAGAGAAGTTGGTCATATATATAGGTTACGCCTCTTAAGCAATTATAGCTTGCGTTGGACCAGTTGTTTTTATGTAGCTATTCTTTGGGAATTTGGGAGTGCTGTAACCCCATCTGTAGTAGGGGGAGGGTTAGTGGCTATTTTTCTTCTATCTAAGGAAGGATTATCAATGGGTAGGTCTATGGCCTATATTGTAGTGCTGGGGATGATGGATAATTTTTTCTTTCTTTTAGCAGGTTCATTTGGTTTAGGGGGAGTATATGATCCTATTTTTACTATGGTAGGCCCATTCTGTAGTAGCATGAAGCGCTTTTTTGTTATTATTTATATTTTTTTCTTCCTCTATAATTTGGTAATGGCTATTGGTGTCTTTATAAACCCCAAGTTGTTAAAGTGGATTTTAATTTACGTGACCAGTATCGCTTTCCTGAAGCGATGGCGTCGATCGGCCTATCGGCTTAGTAAAGATATTATAGTTACTTCAGATGAGTTTAGAGGAAAAGGTCTTCTTTTTTGGTATAAAATGTTGCTTTGTACCTTTTTAATTTGGATGGTTCGATATATCTTAATGAATTGTTTAATTGCTGCTTATTGTCCTACTTCCTTTGCTGAACATCTGGTTATTTTGGGCAAACAAGTAGTTATGTGGACATTGATGTTGGTGCCTGCTTTGCCAGGTGGAGCTGGCATCGCTGAACTTTTGTTTCATCAATTTTTTGAACCTATTTTAGGGGACTATACCTTGCTAATTGTGCTGCTATGGCGTATGACTACTTTTTATCTTTACCTGATTTTAGGAGCTATTTTGTTACCTAAATGGCTTCAAAAAAGGTTTAAACTGAAAGTGTCTTAGTGATTTTAATGCATTCGTTCTGTTTCGTCTATACGAAACAGAACCATGTTTGGTGTGATATGCTCTACCAGCTGTATATTAAATCGGATCTACATCCAATACTATTTTGATTTTGAGATAGGGTTCTTTACTTAGCATGTATTTGCAACTATTCTTTATATCCTCTTTTGTCCGCTGTAATCTACTTAAATTTTTACTCGGTATTTTTAATAATAGATCTAGTAAAAAATAATTTCTGATTTTACCCACTAATGGTTGTTGAGGCCCTAGTACCATACCTTCAAATTTTTTTTCTAGTATTTCTTTCAATTTGATGGCTCCTGACTGTAAGGTAGATTCATTTATACCACTTAAACGTAGTGTAATGAGTCTAACGTAGGGAGGATATAGGAACCGTTTTCTTTCTGCTAATTCACTATGATACATCCCTTCATAATCACTATTAGATAAGTATTCAAACAAAGGATGATGGCTCTGTCTGGTTTGAATAAAAACACTTCCTTTTTTGTCGCGTCTACCTGATCTTCCCGCCAATTGGGTGATCAGTTGAAAACATTTTTCATTGGATCTAAAGTCAGGAAAGTAAAGTAATCCATCTATATCGGGTATACCTATAAGGCGCATGTTCGCAAAATCCAATCCTTTTGCCATCATCTGTGTACCCACTAAAATATCTATTGATCCATCGTTTATCTCTTTTAATAAAGATTGGTAGCTATTTTTCCCTTTTGTGCTATCTAAATCCATCCGACCAATCTTTTGTTTTGGGAATATAAGTTGCAAGCTCTCTTCTAGTTTTTCTGTACCAAAGCCTATATTGTGTAGCTGTTTTGATCTACAATGGTCGCACGTCGAAAAAGTAGGCCTAGTATAGTCGCAATAATGGCAGCGGAGATGATTCGATGCTTGGTGATAGGTAAGACTTACCGAGCAAGTAAGACAACGTGGGATCCATCCACAAGCTCCACATAAAAAGTATGGTGCATATCCTCTTCTGTTTTGAAAAATCATTGCTTGACCACCTTCTATATGGTTTTTTTCAAGCTTAGATAATAGCGTCAGAGAAAAATTTTCTCGCATAGCTTTACGCTTTTTTTCTACATTCAGGTCAATAAAGAATAACTTAGGTTGCTCTGCTGTGCCAAACCTGTGGCTTAATCTTACTAAGCCATATTTACCATTTTGGCTATTGTAATAGCTTTCTATAGAAGGTGTGGCTGAGCCTAGTAAAACTTTTGCTTGGTGCTGTTGTGCCAGTAGAATGCTACTCTCTCGTGCATGGTAAGTAGGCATTCTGTCGATCTGTTTATAGGCCTGATCGTGTTCTTCATCTATAATAATCAGTTGTAGCGCTTTAAAAGGCAGCAAAAGAGCAGACCGTGTGCCTATAACCAATACTGCAGATGGGTTTAGCAAGTGTGCCCATGTTTTTAAACGTTCTTTATTTGATTGTTTCGAGTGGTGTACCATCAAATATTCTCCCCAAAAGGGCCTGATACGTTCTACTATATGGGTTATTAACCCTATTTCTGGTACTAAAAACAATACTTGTTTTTGTTGGCAGAGTGCAGATGCAATTAGATGCATATATAACTCTGTTTTACCGCTTCCTATAGTACCATATAATAGTACCGCTGTTTTTTGAGCAAATTGCTTTTCAATTTCTATAAGCGCTTTTTTTTGATAGGCTGTTAAAGTAGATAATGGTCTACAGGGTGACCTAAAAGTTGATGGAGCTAACTGCGGTGGATCTGTTTTTATCAAAATCCCTTTCTTGTATAATGCATGAAAAGCTGATTTAGAATAACCTAAAAGTACTTCTTTAGAAATATATAGCGGCACGTTTTCTTTTTTTTGTAAAAAATGGGCTAAAAGTGCTTGTTGTTTGGGTGATCGTGGTGCTAGTTTGTTTATGGTAAATGGATCTAAGTGGATAGTGGGGGCAAGGGTAATGTAGGCGTTGTCACCTGGATCAATCACAGTCTCGAAAGTTGCCTCTACCAATCTTTTAGAGAGCAGTGCTATAAGTGCTTTATTACTATCTTTTTGTCCTATTAATGACACAATAGATCTATAAGATAAAGATTGCTGTTGTAGTGCAGTTATAATAATTTGTTCGTTTGCAGATAGTGTATAGTTACCCATAGCCTTCTTGTATTGAAAACCTATGTTGTTGTTAAGTACTTTAGGCCATGCCATCGATAGCGTTTCACCGAGATTAGATAGGTAATAATCGGCCATCCATTCTAAGAATGCCAATTGCTGAGCTGTAAATAAAGGGGTAAAGATGGCTAATACATCTTTAGTAGGATAGGAGGGGGGAATATTATAGCAGCGGATTATAATCCCAATCAAGAGCTTACTGCTGCCCAATGGTACAAGTACACTACTACCTATCTCTAATCTACCTTGGTACTTACAAGGAATAGAGTAGGTTAAAGCTTTAATAGGTAATGGCAATATAATATCTACAAATTTTTTCAAGTGCCATACATTTTAAAATCCTAAAAGTGGTTATGCTATAACTCGAGTGAGGTTATAGTTGATTCGTTACGTGGTCGCGTAGGCCTATTGAATAGGCCTATAGATGTAAAAATTTGACTGTTTCAATCAATAAATAAGTGCTTTTAATCTATTATACCCATTTTAATTTGGGTTAATTTGCGCTTGGTATCCAATGGAAAATCTCCTTGTATCATCCATTTATAATAAGAAGGTTCCAGTTTTAATACCTCCGATACACTTTTCCCTTTGTGTTTGCCAAAGTTAAAGATAGGTATATGTTGCTCGTTGTAGACCATTCTACCAGCAAAATCCACTATGTTGGTATTGGTTAAATGATGTAAGGTAGCTACATCATTTTTTATGATACCCAATGAATTACCCAAAGAATCTACTACTGGCTGATTTTCATATCTTTTTATCTGTTCTATCAATACTTCTAACGTAGCTTCTATATCTACCATAGCGTTATGAGCGCCTTCTAGTTCTTTTTGACAATAAAATAGATAAGCTGCCTTTAAAGTTCTTTTTTCCATTAGGTGGAAAAGCTTTTGCACATCTACAATTTTACGGTTTTCTACTTTAAACTCTAATTCTGCTCGTAAAAAACTTTCTACTAATATAGGTATATCAAAGCGCAACAGATTAAATCCAGCTAAGTCAGCGCCTTTTAAAAAGGCAATTAATTCTTTTCCTATTTTTTTAAACGTTGGTTTATCTTTTATATCTTCCGCATAAATCCCATGGATTAAACTAGCTTCAATAGGAATAGCTTGTTCTGGATTGATTCTTTTGTAAAAGGTCAAGCGGTTGCCATTGGGCATAAGTTTGATCATTGCAATTTCTATGATGCGATCATGTACCACATTGGTACCTGTAGTTTCTAAATCTAAAAAAACAAGTGGATTGGTTAATTGTAAAGGCATAGTAGTTTTTTTGTGACATTTGTCTTTGCAAGGATATTATTTTTATACACATAAAAAAATAGTTTACCTCTGCTTAAATTTGTCTATGCTTCCCTATATTGCGCAATAGTTATGAATCATTAAGTCTACAGCAATACTGCTTGTCAAATATAATAAAATATGTACTACACTTTCCATTATCGTATCTTCTATGTATAATGAATACCATTAGCCATCTTGTTTTTCGTAGGTTATTGCTTGCTTGGTATAAGTTACATCAACGTTGTTTGCCTTGGCGTACTACTAAAGATCCATATAAGATATGGTTATCAGAAATTATTTTGCAACAAACAAGAGTCGTGCAAGGGCTTCCCTATTATGAGCGTTTTATTGCCCAGTATCCTTCTGTAGTCGCATTATCCCGTGCTACAGAACAGGATGTGCTCCGTTTGTGGCAAGGGTTGGGTTACTATAGTAGAGCCCGTAACCTACATCATTGTGCGCAAACTATTGTTGAAAAATATAATGGCGTTTTTCCTACTAGTTACCGATCACTCCTTACATTGAAGGGAGTAGGCCCTTATACAGCCGCAGCGATTGCTGCCGTTTCTTTTAAAGAAGTAGTAGCTGCTGTAGATGGAAATGTTTACCGTGTAGTGGCACGTATTTTTGGGTTAACCTATGATATAGGTACATCGCAAGGTAGAAAACAAATGCATCAGTTTGCCACCCTATTAGTAGATCCTATACAACCCGACATATATAGTCAAGCAATTATGGATTTTGGTGCACTCCAATGTACCCCAGTAGCTCCTTTTTGTACTACCTGTATTTTCAACAGCCATTGCGTGGCTTTCTATACCGACAGACAAAAAGTATTGCCTGTTAAAACTAATAGACTACATAAAAGCGTCCGTTATTTTGACTATTTTATTTTGCAGCATAAGGAAGCCATATATATGAAAAAGCGTATAAAAAAAGATATTTGGCAAGGGATGTATGATTTTTATTTGTTAGAAAATAAACAGCGCCTGGTGGTAGATCAGATAGAAGATCCTTTGTTTAGGTTAGCTAAAAGCCATCATTTATCCATTACTACCTTTGAAAAAGAAGCGTGTCATTTGCTCACCCATCAGAAGTTGTTGGTAAAATTTCATAAAATCGAGGTTACTTCAGCTTTCTTGCAAGAAACCAAAGATCTATTGAATCAATTTTCCTTAGTATCATTTAATCGTTCACAGATTCAAGCTCTTCCTAAACCTATATTGATTCAAAATTTCTTAAAAAGACTAAATTTTGTTTAGTTGAAAAATTTGAATAACTGTTTTTTATCTATTGCAGTATAGCGTCTACTTGCGTAAGTATACCATTTTTGAAAAAAAGATTTTTTTTTTGAAAAAAAATCTTTACCTTGCAGCACGCGTTTTTTCTAACCTTAAATCAAGGTAGCTGTAGGCTACTCATTTGACAAATTTTTAATAAGTAAAAGGTAAGTTAAAGCGCTTCGCGTTTAATTTTTAATAATAGTTTTTTTGTTTTCCATGATGGAAGGAGTAGTAAAATGGTTTGATCCAGCCAAAGGTTATGGATTTATAAAACCGGTAAATGGAGGTAAGGATGTTTTTGTTCATATAAGTGCGCTTGTAGCGTCTAGAGTAAGCATGATAGACCAAGGTCAATCAGTGGGTTTTGAAATAACCAGCGATAGAGGAAAAGAAGTCGCTAGTAACATTAAGGTACTTGATGTGTAAGGAACAGAAGAAGAATGATTTAAATTTTAATATTATATTTTAATATACATTGAGTAATACTTTTCAAAAATATAATTTGCCATCAGCTCTTTTAGGAGCGTTGGCCAAAATGCAGTATGATTGTCCTACTGCTATTCAAGACCAAGTGATTCCAGTAGCTTTAACCGGACAAGATGTTTTAGGTTCTTCTAAAACAGGTAGTGGAAAAACAGCTGCTTTTTCTATACCTGTAGTAGCACAGCTTATGAATCAGCCTGAGGCTAGTGTGCTCGTGCTGGCTCCCACACGAGAGCTTGCTGAACAAGTAGCAGGTGTAATGTCCAGTATGGTTCGTGGTTGTAGCCATTTGCGCACAGTATTGTTAATAGGAGGAGAGCCGATTGGCAAGCAGTTAATGCGTTTGCGCACGAATCCTAATATTATTGTAGGTACACCTGGTCGTGTAGAAGATCATTTATGTAGAGGCTCGTTGCATTTGCATCGCACTACTTTTTTGGTATTGGATGAAATCGACCGAATGTTAGATATGGGTTTTTCTATTCAAATAGATAAAATTATTAAGCGTTTGCCAATAGAACGACAAACGTTGATGTTTTCGGCTACCTTGGATAGAAATATTGAGCGATTGGCTGCATCCTATTTAAGACAACCGGCACGTATTAATGTTGAAGTATCTGATGATGAACCTAAAAACATAGAAGAAGAGTCTCTTTATGTCCCAGAGGCTGCAAAATTTCAAGTTTTATTGGAGCAACTTAATCAACGGGAGGGGTCTATTATTGTCTTCGTAAGAACTCAAATAAAGGCAGATAGCATCAGTTATCAATTACAGCAAGCAAATTTTAAAGTTTGCGCGATTCATGGTGGATTAAAACAACACCAGCGGAAGCGTGTTATAAAGGACTTTAGAAATAAGCACTATACTATTATTGTAGCGACTGATGTGGCTGCAAGGGGATTAGATATTGACCATATCAAACATGTAATCAATTATGATTTTCCTCAGGCTGCTGAAGATTATACCCATAGAATTGGTAGAACGGGCAGAGCAGGAGCTACAGGCTTTGCTTTGTCTATGATTTCTTCTCCCCAAGAAAGGAGACTCTGGCGTATTATTCATAATGATCCAGTAGAAAAAGAGGCAAAAAGACCATTTAGACAAGGCTCAAATTTTAATCGGTTTAGGTCCCGTTCTTTTGGACGTAGTGTGTCAGGTTAAGTATTTTACTTATTTTATTTGTTTCACTTAAGGGTTAGCTTTTCATCTATTGTTAAAGGCTAGCCCTTTTTCTATAAAGCTGGTAGTAAGCTTTAATCATTTTTTTTCAGAGTAGCAACCATCCTATATTTAATCCTTCTATATTATAATTGTATGCCTATTGCTTAGAAATTGTCTATAAATAATCTTATTTTAATTCAAATGAAAGTTAACTATACATTGGATAAAAACCCCATTTAGTTATATAGAAAATTTGTAAGAGAAATTTATTGTATAGATTATTTATTCCGTTTTTAATAAAAAATATTGTGAACTGTTTTATACAATTTTTTAAACAATTAAGTTATACTATCATAATAAGTGCAAGTTTTATCCATCAAGCAGCAGCTTTTAGGATTAGCCCAGGTACTGCATATCAAGACTTAGAGTCTTATTTTTATACAGGTATTAAGGCCCAATTAGGATATACAAGTCTTAATATTGACCACCCAAAAATCGCTTCTTATGTGGGTGCTACTTATTCCAAGGGTTCTGTTATGATTGGATTGTTGGTAGGACGTCAGTGGATGAAATATTTTGCTACTGAGTTAGCTTTTGAGTGGTTAAACAGCTATGGAGGAAGCAAACGTGGTTTATTGACCGATGAGCTTATTGAAACCAACTGCTCTTTTGATACCCTTGGGTTTGGTTTAGATAGTATGCCTATGCTACCCCTATCAGATGATATAAGTCTATTGGGCGTGTTCGGTATTGGGTATAAAAAAGCCTATATAACAGCAAAAAAACAAAAAATATTTGACTGGATGGGATGGAAAGTTATTCCTAGAATAGGATTAGGAGTAGTTTCAGATGGTGTAGGTCCACGTGCTGCTCTAAAACTTTTAACGGAGCTCAATAATTTATTTAAAAGTGATAATCATCAGGTATTTAAACCTTCTTTTCTATTTGGTGCAAGTATCTCTTTAAGTTTTAAATAACCAGTGTTATCTACTTTGTGATCAGGTTACACTTCAGGCTATGGTATAAGGTTATTTCCAGCTATTTTTGTAGTGCAGCTTTAATTTAATAACATAAATTATGTATATAAAACAACGCTTGGCCAAACAGGGTATATTCGGCTACTTTAAGAAAATATTGTACTACTGTTTCCTATGCTGGTGCAGTTTGGTGTCTATGCCAACAGCCTCTGTAGAAGCAAAGACAAAAAAAACAGCTGTTCAGGACGATCCAGCACAACAAAAAAATCAAAAAAATAAACAAAAGAAAAAGAAAAAAAGCACTAAAATCAAGGAAACGCCATATGATATCATTGCATACACTTCTCTTTCCTTTGAAAATCCAAGAAAGTTAGCCAAATACGCCACTTTTTACCATGAAGGTGCAAATTGTATAGGATTAAACATCAGTAAGATAAGCCTTACTAACCATGTAGATATTATGCAAAGTATCTATTGTGGAAAACGGCTTAAAAGCTTCACTAAGGATAGTAAAAAATCTACTTGGGGGGGCAGCGAACGATATTATGCAGCCCAATCCTTGGCAAAGTTTGATTATATCCAATACCAAGACTATAAAAAAAATAAGGGGAACCATGCAAATTCTCATGATGGTATTTTGACTGGTCTGCTTAAAAATGCTATCATAGATGCTATTCAATTAGCAAGATTTAAGGAAGACGATGCCATTTTTCAACGTGTCGTACCCTATATGGCTGGCTTATATAGTATAAAAAAGCAAGTACAACTCAGTAAAATTAATCTAGTCATGCTGGCTACTACAGTGCCTATTGTACATGAGCCAGTTGTTTGGTAACTATTGGTAAGACTACAAAACCACGTTATATAAATTATATTATTATGAAAATCATTCAACGGTTGTTAACCTGTTTAAGCATAATTTTTCTTTCTATCCATCACACATTTGCTAAATATAAAGATTGGTTTACGGCGGTTAGAGCAGGTGATCTTAAAGTGGTAGAAGCATTTATCGATCAAAAGAAAACTAAAGTAGATCAATCAACTAAAAATGGTACTACTGCCTTAATGATAGCAGCCAAGCGTGGCTATGGTAAGTTGGTAGCAAAGTTGCTTCATGCAGGGGCTAGATTAGATGTACAAGAAAAAAAACAAGGTGCTACTGCACTCATGCTCGCTGCTCAAAAAGGTTACGTAGAGGTGATGGACCAACTGATTCAAGCAGGTGCGCAAGTAGCATTACAAACCTCTAAAAAGCAAGGCTGCTATACTGCCTTAATGCTGGCCATACAACAGGGCCAAACAGATGCAGCCATCCGTTTGATGCAAGCCCATGCGACATTAGATGTTGCCGCTACCAATGGGGATACGCCTCTTATTTTAGCGGCTAAGCAGGGCCATCGAATCATCCTTCAGAAGTTACTAACAGCTGGTGCCGATATAGACGGTTATACAGACCAGGGTACCCCGCTTATGGTAGCCATAAAAGCTGGTCATGTAGATATAGCCATGCAGTTATTGGCCGCAGGGGCTAGATCTGATTTAATCACAGTTAAAACCGGGGAAACAGCCCTGTTATTGGCAGTTGTATATGGCCATGAAACCATCGTGGATCAGCTACTTGAGCAAGGTATCGTGGTCAATTACCAGCATACCTGTCATCTTTCTCCATTAAGTGAAGCATTGAGACATCAAAATCTCTCCATTGCTAAAAAGTTAATTGGGGCTGGTGCACGCTTTCATTCGGATGAAGATATCCATAAGCTATGTTTAGCTATTTTTGAAGATCAATTTGATAGATTAGATCAGTTAGATAAGAAAACCGTCCATCAGCTAAGTGATGATGGTTGTCCCCTCTTGTACTACGCGGCCTTAATGGGTCATATTAAATGGGTGGATGGTTTGTTAAAAAAAGGGG
>ENA-UOVY01000704-UOVY01000704.1-plant-metagenome-genome-assembly--contig:-NODE-704-length-11984-cov-625.965881_pt1 | contig 11984 bp, 5 predicted proteins | sample MGYA00249840_ERZ761561 | MGnify/ENA primary metagenome ERZ761561 (study PRJEB28882, sample SAMN05720143) | plant metagenome | isolation source: Guanajuato, Mexico | place: Mexico:Guanajuato, Mexico... | reverse complement strand
TCGTGCAGGGCGGAATCGGCGGCAGGGGCAAACTGGCCGCCGCCGCCGCCGCCGCTGGCTGAACTTGAAGGCCGGAGCGAGCGGCACCGCTGCAACAGGTGAGCCGCAAAGCCGCAGGAGACTGGCCGCCCGCTCCGACAGCCAGTTTTCCGCTTGGCCTCTGCGCCGCCTCCAGGCCGACCGGCCGAAGCCAGCAAGCCCAATCGAGAGCCACTTTTGCCGGTTTAAATCCTGAAGCAGTCGGAGCGGCGCCGGTGAGGCCAGCGCCGCTCCAACAAACCCCCTTGCCTCCGGCCAAAGCCAGCCGCGCGACCCAACTGGAGGGCTCAGCCGCTCGCTCGCCTGGAAACAACTCGGCTCAACCTGTGAGAGTGCTCCTCGCTCGCCGCCTGCAGGCTGGGGAGGGGGGGGGCGCGAGACTCGACCGCAAGCTCGGGCGCAAATCCAATCTAATCCGAGGCGAGCGCCGATGGCCACAGTGAATGCGTGGTTTATCATCGGCTCAATGTGCCAGCGACAGCCTCTCTGCTTGGAAGGCGCCAACACCTGTTTGTTGGCTCCGTCGAGCTTTGATCGCTCGTCCGGCCTGAGCGTTGACGAAATCGGCCCTCCCCAACCCCTTGCCTCCAGCCTGACAGCCCCTGATCGCCCCTCCGGCGCGCAGTGGCCTGTTGGCCGGCCGGCCGGCGCGAGCTCGCCGCCGAGCGACCGAGTCCGCCGGCAGCGCAGACAGGCAGGCAGGTGGACGCGAGAGCCGCTTCCCGCTTGGAGGCTGCCCGCTCGAGGAGTGGCAGGAAGCCGGCCCACGTGCTTACCGCTCAGCGCTGTTGCTCGCAAGACAAGGGCCCCGCTGAGAGAGCTGCCTAGCTCAGCGCGAGGGGAGGTTCAAGGAACTTGAATCGTCGCCGTCTAAGCGACTGTCTGTCCCACTCACGCGGGCCGAGCTCGAGAGTGAGGGCGCAAGCGGCGCCAAGAGTCTCGCAGAGGCGCGCAAGCAAGCGAGAGTCTGATATATCTCCTATCGAGCCGTTGCGCCGCGCGAGTTTAGTGACCCCAAAATGGGAGCGGGCGCAAGAGCGAGGGCGTTATGTAATTGGGGCCGCTCAGTCCGCCCCTGCGTTACGCCCTTATCGCGCTCCCCATGCCCACGCCCATGGGCTCTCGCCGGCCGGCCGCCGCCGCCGGTTCGGCCCATTCGAGCTGGTGTGCCGACGCTCGGGAGGCGACAACTGGGCCGCCTATGCGATGATGGGTGCTTGTTTGTTTTTCCCCTCGAGCATAAACAATGGCCATTTGCCGGTTTCGGTACGCAATTAGCCTGACCTAGTAACGGGTAGCGATTTTCGCGCTTTCTCGACCCCGCGCCTCTCCTCCTTCTGAGTCCAGTTTCTCTCCTCTCTCCGCTCTCTCTCTCTCTACTCCAGACCAACCAAGTCCTCTACTGGACAATCGGTAGGCGCCTACAATTAGTAGTTGCACGCGTATCCTCGCCAACCAAGGCCCTCAGTGGGTCAGCGCAACTCGGGATAAACTTCGACGGGCCAAAAATGGATGGACAGCTTGGCTGGGCAACCAACGTGGCCGCGCTCATTCTCATTCGACTGACCGAAATTTATTCTATTCAATTGTAACCCTCTCTAACGAAAGCTCGCAGATCCAAAACTAGAAACAGGCTAACTCTGTGCCTGAACACAATGAGCATGAAATCGATAAGCTAAGCATAGGATGGACTCGCTTGCCACTCGCCCAATGAAAGGCATGAACTTTGCCAAGACCAATCCGATTGTGTGAGCCAGCGAGCATGAAACAATCAAACTCGTTGCAGAATTGCTGGCGCTAGAGCTAGAATTAACCTTTTAGGGCGATAAGAAACGAATTCTCGTGCCTGCTTGTTTGTATCTGTTCAATACATGTAATCCTTTGGTCTTGTATTTGTGTGGCCATTGCATGAAAAGTCAACGCGTTTCCACTCCCGATCTGGTTCGCATCAAAATGGACGCCATGGAATAGTGACCATTGGAAACGCGTTCAGTGGGCCCAAATTGGCGAGTCGCCGACAGGCAGCATCATCAACGAGCGAGGCTCCCCTTACATGTAGAGAGAGAGAGAGAGAGAGAGAGAGAGTTCATTGACAGAGCTTCCCAAATTAATGGCCCGAGAGTTAATGGCCGGAGAGTTGGCTCATTGCGCGCGTTTAGCCTTGCAACAGGGAGCTAGCGGGGAGGCTGCAAGCCTCGGCCGGCCAACAAATCTGGGCCAACAAACGTCCAACGATTGATTGATCGTTTGCGGATCGATCGGCAGACATCTCAGAAACCTCAACTATTCCTCCCAATGGAATCTTCCCACAATGACCAAGAGGCTTTTCGACACAGCTTTGTAGAGGTGATGGTGAATTTAATCCACCATTTGCAACAGGTGTTAGCAAGGCACCGGCTTCGATTGGTTTCACGCATCCTGCGCCGACCGCACAGTGCGATTTCAGCGAGCGAAAAATGCGCAAACGGCGCCCCAGGATTCCAACCGGCATTAAGCGGAGGACCAGAACCTCTATTTGCCGTCTGCAAACAGACAGCTTCCCTTGGAGGCCTCAGGTGGGCGCAGGAGTGCTGGTTGCCGGACGGGCGCTTTTATGGCCGTTGCACTGTCTCACTCCGGAGCTAACAATTAGCTTGATTTTAGCGCTCCCCTTGTCGAAGGGAAGTCGCGCAAATTTGGTCTAGCAAGATGGATTAGCTTCAAATGGTATCACTTTCAGGGCTGAGGGCTTGTTAATGCTCGACCAATTTTCGCCCGCAACTATATCCGCTTGAGCGAAGGAGGGCTGGCTGACTTCATTTAACAAACAAGCATCGCATTGATGCCTACACAAGCTAAAGCTCAACGCTCCAGCCGCCGGCCCCCTTTGGCCAAGCAACTGCCGCCCTCTAGTTCAACAAACTCGGCCATTGTCTGGAAGATAAATAACGGATACGAGACGAGCTGTCATCCTGCATCAGCGATCAAGACGACATAAAATCTGCATACCATAATGCGCAAGCAAGCGCCAAATGCGAGCAACGGAACGGGCAGGAGCTCCAAGTTTAGTGGCCCCAAATTGGGCTCCCAGCTTGTGATTGCCTCACATTGAGTCGCTAGATATGCTGAACACTGGAGGAAGACATCTCTCACTACTTCTAAAGCTTGATTTATGCTCGATGTTGTTTCGTCCTCTCTCCTCTCTTCTCTTCTCTTTTCGTCTTGAAATAGTCTGGAAAGCAGACGAAAGCTAATCGTTCGATGAAATAACAGTTAGTGCCAGCTCCTTGGTCTACGCGAGTTGACATTACACTTGTTCAACTATATAGACTACGCCGATTGTAATGGATTGACACAATTTTCGCCCAGACTTGAGAAGATCCATTATGGTTGGGCAAGAAGAGAATCTATTAATTACACATGGGCTGAAATTTACACAGATTAAGCTGACTTGAGTTGCCAGTTTGGCTGATGGCGTTGGCAGCAACAGACGAGTTCGGAAAGATCACTTTACATTGGAATAAACTGGGCTCAGTCAGGTGAATCAACTTTACAAATTTTGGCAACCTCTCTGCCTCCTAAACCGGCTCACTCTCTCGTGTTCTTCTCAATCCAATCTAAATAGGTTGTGGTTCGAGTGTAGACACCAGGATAACCCGGTGAGCCACAACCAATTCCGTGAGAAACAACACCAACAATCATCATGCGCTCATTTGGGCCCTCGGTCATGAGTGGTCCCCCGGAATCGCCTTGGCACGCATCCTTGCCGCCCTCCTCGTAGCCGGCGCAGAGGAACGAATCGGTTAGGTTCTTCTTGTAAACAACAGAACACTTTCGGTTCTCCCAAATGGGCACGGTCACTTGGCGCAACTTTGGTGCAGCCCTCCTAAAAGTTTGACTCTGAGACCCATAACCTGTCACTGTTCCTAGAGCACCAACGTAGGATCGGCGGGCTTGGGGCATACAGACTGTCTTGTAGTTGTCCGTGGGGGCGATTGGGGTCTTGAGGCGCATAATTGCTATATCTGCAGTATGCGTCTTCTTGCTATAAAGCGCGGGCACTCTGAATTGATCAATTGCATAATCAGCCGACAGTGAACTAGCGGTTGAATCGTCAAAGTCGTAGCTCCCTAAACGGACTAGCACATCGCGTGGGGCCAGATTCTCTAGGCAGTGGGCTGCAGTTAAAATATGACGCCTCGTTATCAGGGAGCCACCACAAAAGGGCCTCACATCGCCATCCTTAGGTTTAGATTTGATGATTGCAGCCATCCAAAGGAAGTCGCTCGGGTCAGCTTCATCACCGCCCACTATCCTCGTCTCATGCATGAGTCCACAATTTTTCTCGCTCAGAGGATATTTGGGCTCAGACTGCTGGTTGAGATTGCTGGGTCGCATGCTCTCCTCTTCGGAATCGCTCCCATAAGCAGTTGGATCTTGAGTGGGCCTGGTGACTGGCCTTGAGGTTGGCCTTTGGATTTCATAACTGGTATCTACAGGCCTATGTGGACGTTCCTCGCTTAACTGGATGGGCGGTCTGGCTTGTTCGATCAAAGTTGAACTTATGGGCCTGTTGTTATTGGTGCTGCTCGAGGGGTTGTAGTCGTTGACTAAAAGTGGTTTGTAAGTTGTTGATGAAATGTGGTGCTGACCGCTTTGGATTGGGATATTGATTGGTTCTCTGTAGGGTGATTCGTTGTTATTGTTGTTGCTTGGTGATGTTACAATTGCAATCGCACTTGGCTTTTGTCCAATACTATTTTGGTTTTGTTTGTTGTTGTGCGAAGAGCTTCCGCCAACTGTCGATATCACAATACTCTGACCGTTCTCGCTCGGTCTCACTATAACAGCTGCCGCTCCAGGCGAGCCAGATTCTCCAATTTGCTTGCCTGCACTGTTGTCCTGGATTGAAATCGTAATAGACGGTTTTCTCTTCTGATGATTATGTTGAGAGTTTACAGGTTGAAGTTCGTCATTGATACTACCACTCGAGGGTACTATATGTTGCTTTTGAGGCGGTTTGTAATCATCATCATCGCTCGTAATGCTGATCAACAGTCTTTCTTCGACTTTAGGTACGTCTCTTGTTGTTGTTGGCGTCTCCTCTCTCGGATTGGGGCTTGGGGTGCCTGTTGATCGAGGTTTCGATTGTTGATTGCTTCTAACTGCGCTGCTAAGCTTCAGTCGATTCGAGCTCACTGGCTGAGATTCTTCCTCCAAACGGCGACTCACCGGAAGATCGCGAGCTTTGTTTTCATTATGATTGGTAACGCTTTGGGCATTTGTTACTTGAGAATTGCTTTGGTGGGCAATATCGGATTGTTTGGGCGAGTTTCCTTGGTTAGTGACCGACTCAATCTCTGGGTTTGGTTTTTGGTTTTTGTAGTTGATAGCGTGTGGGACATTTGTTAGACTTCCATCTGTGATTATGCGAGTGTTCGAATCTGTATCAGGTTTCCTAATATTTTTGGCGACAGAAGATGATGACTCGCCGCCATTAGATGAAGAGTGCGAGTCCGGTGAGGAGTCAGAAGTTTCTAGGACGAATACGGTGGATAGCTGCTCGCAACTTGAGCGATTACTTGTTACCAGTGCAACCACTAATGCGGAATATAAAAGGGGTAATATGAGAGACTTCATGATTTGAGAGCGCCTAATATGAATATAGCTGATCTGAGACACTAGTATTAAGACCAACGGCCGACAGCATCGAGAGGTTCCCTAGGACTTTACAAAGGCACGGTGTTTTCTCGGCAAACTTCGAGAACCTAAGCAAACGCGCATGACATAGAACGTCTCCATCATGAATTGCTATTGAATCAGCCTTCTGAATGAACTTGCCGCAAGCTAGATTGCTGTTTCATTCACCATGATGAGCTACGACGGAGCGAGTTACGTTCAATTATATGGCAAGAACCGCAATAACAAGCAACAAGTAATTTTCAAGTTCAAGCCGCCCGGTCGGCCCGATTCTAGTCGTACACATACCTCACATGCACATCTCGAGGCAGAAAATTAGTATTACTCTTCACTTGAACTTAGGAAACAAAGATAAGCTGGCTAAGATAAGGTGCTGGCTTAAGAATTCTCCAGAGAGAGAGAGGCTCAAGTTCGAGAGGACGCGGACTCAGATGACACTACAGGATGGAAGAAAGTTAGCGCAGGCAAACTCTGATGCTCATGACATGTGACTTAAATTTAGTAGTAAGGGAATTGAGTGAGCGCCGGCAGGTTGTTCAGGGCTTGATTAGGGAAGACTTGGCGGTGGGTGGAGTGTTTGAGCTCGTGAGTTTCGGGGGCTAGATATTTGCCGAGACACTAATTGAGCTGTCGCGCCCTGCGATCTCCCTCTCCAGTGTGCCCCCTAGTTGACTATTCAACTATATTTCGGCATCATTCGCAGCCTGTAATCTTCGTAGAAAATCTCATGAGTGGCCTCGCATAGATCAGGCATTTGCATATGTAGCATTGTTTTCAACATAAGGAAGTCGCTATGGGCTCTGTCGAAGGGGTCTATCGTTCCCCAGTCGAGGCAGCGCTCTGTAAGACTATTGTCAGATTTGCGTGTCATTGAACAGACGGCGAACGGCATGGCCTCTTGGATCTCCTTTATGCCCAGTTTAATGTCGTCGATATCCTCCGGTTCTGGATCTGGCATCTGGTAAACTTGAATGTCATTCTTGGCCAAATCATCCTTGAGCCGGCGCTTAAAGGAGGCTCGCTCTGAGACAGTAAGGGCCTCTGCTCTAGCTATGATGGGCACCACGTTGACACGACTGTGAACGGCCTTCAAAAATTCCAGATCCAATCGGCTGAGTCCGTGTCCGATTGGTGATATAAAGAAGAATAAGCAATGGATCATTTTGTCCTGTATATTGCGCCGATCGAAGCTAGACTCGCGCTTATGGTAGTCGGCAAATTGGGCATCAATATAATCAACAAGCGGAATGTGAGTGTTCTTCAAACATAGAGCTTCGCCATAGTTTTTACACTCGACAACTGTCAACTTTAGGCGCACCTTCTTCTCGTCAATCTCGAAGGTCTTCGATTCGATGGTTACGGGCGGATTTAGGGCATCTTTGATGGGCTGATCGAGCACTTTATCTTTAGTTAGCTCGAGGTTCTTTCCAAACAATGCACTAAGCAGTGTGGTCTTGCCCAATCCGGGTGGCCCAACCGACATTATGTTGAAAGTGAAGCCCTTTCTCGCCGACTTGCGGACCAGTTGCGCAGGCAAACTATCCCCGATTGACATTGTTGTGGTTGCCTGCGACATGAGCGATTTCGTGTCGCATTCTGAGGTATCTATTGAGATTGGCATGATTTTGCTGGATGGTATCTGGATGGAAAGAGTGTTGTTGCTATTATTACAAAGAGTTCTGGTTGGAACTAAACGATGTACCTGGCAGCCAGTTGGGCTCTTCGATTTTTCTTGGCTGCACGAGCAAGAGCACGTTTGGGATAACGATAGGGCCGCGTACGTTTGAAGCGTCGCTTGTCTCGTTGGGTGGTGATCTCTGTTCGGTCAACTGGCGCGCCCCCGTCACTCTTGGCGCATCGAGGAAGGTAAACATTGAATTGAGAAAATTCGTAAGCCAGTAGGTTCCAGGCTTGTGTAACCCGCAACTAGTTATCTGGCAGAAAAGAAAAGGTATAATACCCATTCTGCGCCCATCAACTACAAGTTTATGGGTCCGAAAGATTCAAAATGAAAATGGAGCTGCTCTCGTCACGGATGTCGTCGAATTCAAGTTTAATATACAAATATAAAATGGTGGCCAGTGTTGCACACTAGTCCAAGGTTTTTCAGCTAGCAGAATCAGCAATGTTGTAGCCAACCTGAACCCAAGTCTAGATTCCGTTCTTCAGGATGATGTAGATGTAGGGCAGCGAGCTTGTGCTCGCGGAGCTCGAGTCAGACTTGTTGTCCTCGCCCTGGGCTAGGATGGGAGTTTGCTGATCCATTTGCTCCACGAGCTAGTTGACCAGCAGCTGTTGCTGTTGCTGGGCCAGTAGGGATTTGGTTGCTAATCTCGACTTTGCGCCGGGCGACATTCTCACTGGCGCGAGCGCCGCAGAGCTCGAGTCTGATGCAGACTTCGGCCGACCTCCCTTGGTTGCTCCGTTGTTTTGGCTTGTTGGTCTTAGTTGGCGCGAATTGTTGTTCTCCTCGCTAGTTGATCCGGTCTCACTGTTACTGTTGGCGCCGTTGTTCGGACCTCTTTGACTAGAGCCGTCTGAGTCGCCTCCGTTTAAATTAGCTGTTTGAACCCTCGGGTTGCTGGTGTTGCCCTTGCTTGCACGAGTCGCGGCTGCTTGCGAGACAACCTGTTGCGGCTGGCGCTGTTCTTGGCTTGCACTGCCGTTCAACTTCGAGGATTGCTGACCCTTCACTGAACTTGGCCGAGCTGACTGCTGGCCCACTTGGCGCGGACTTCCACTGGCTAGAGAGGAAGTGCTGGATCCACCAGTTGGTCTCTGAGATTGGCTCTCTGTGCTCGAGCCGGACGGTGACGCCGGACGAACGCTCTTAGTGGCGCTAGCGGCTCTTGATGGTGCGCTTTGAGAGGTTAGATCGGGACGGTTCGACTGCAGCTGCTGCTGAGAGGTCTTGCTGGCGCGCGAGGCCGACAGTTGGGCTGGAGCTCTGCCGATAAAACTCGACGGCGATAGTGTTGAAGAGCTCGAGCCAGAGCTGCTGCCAGCTCCAGGCTGCTGCTGCTGCTGACTTTTGGTGCCGACACGAGTTGCCTGTTGCGAGGAGGAGACTGGCACTCGCGAGGCCAGCGACTGGCTTCCCTTTGAGGGTCCTGCCGTCGGCTGTTGGACTGTTTGGCCGCTTAAGCCCGAGGCTCCTTGCTGCCCGCCCGATGCGCCCTTGGTTGAGACGGGACTTCTACTGTCGCTGCCGCTGCCGCCATTGCTGTTGAGGTTGGCATTGTTGTTGTTGTTGCCGCTGCTGCCTGGAGCTATAAGATGGCCCATCCAACCAAGCTGACGAGGAGCCTGCTTGGTCGAGCCTGAGCTTGGTCGTCCGCTTGAGCCAGCGCTAGCCCCTGAGCCCGCCACTGGTCCTGAATTTGAGTTTGAGTTTGCGCTCGAGCTCGAGCCCGAGCTAGAGCCCAATGAGGTTTGAGCTGCCGGCTTTGAGCTGCTCTTCGTGCCCGACGAGCTTGCTTGCTGGTTGCCGCTCGTTATTGGTTTGGGCGGTCTAGCTTGGAAGGTTGGCTCCATCACCGGGCCAATGATTTGTTGGTCGCCAACTTGGAATTGATTTTGCGCTGCTGGCATTTCAAAGAACTGTTGCTGCATCTGCATCGGGAACATGATGAATTGTGGCGTCTCCATTGGGGCACCCAAGTTTGGTAGCCCAAAGTCGTCGTTCATTTGTTCTACCTGTTGCATGAGCTGAGGCTCTCGTTGCATGGCCATGAATTGGCTCTGGGCGCGAGCGTTCGAGGGTCCCGCTGCTGGCGCACCAAAGCTCGATTGGGCCAAGCGCGAACTCTTGACAGGCACAAAAGTCACAGGCACTTGCTGTTGAGCCTGCAACTGTTGCTGTCTTGCCTTGTTAGACTTGGCTGCACTTGGCGTCTGGTTGCTAGCAGTTGGCTGGGCACCAGATTGTTGACGCTGCTTCTGCGCTATTGCCATCGGCGTAGAGATTGGCTGCCCCTTGCTACCAACAAGCGGCACCACGCGGACTCTCGAGCCCTTGGCCTGTTGGCCGGATGAGCTGGGAGCTCTCGTTGTCGCGGCCGCGGTTGTTGGCGCCTGGGTGCTGGTCGTGGAAGAGGAGAAGGGGGAGTCGTTGCTACCTCCTAGATCCTCCTGCTGCTGATCAGACAAATCCTGGCCCTCAACTAACGGGTTTCCATTTCCTCCAGATCCATTTGAGTCGAGCGAGTTGTTCTCGATCTGGCCCTCCGATTCTTGGTTGTTCTGCTGAACCTGAGAGGCGATAGTGGTGACACTTGTTTGACTGTTCGGCCGGCGCGAGCTTGTCGGCCTCACTGCGCTCGGTCTTCTCGTTGCAGACGGCGCTTGAGTTGCCAATTGCTGTTGCTGCTGCTGGTCGTCGTTTTCCGAGTCGATGTTACCTGATGATCCCTCATCGCCATTGTTGGCCGCTCCGTCCTGGCTTTGTTGGTCCTCGTTCTGTTGGTCGCCTCCATTGACGATCTGCTGGAGCTCGTCCAATTGATTCTGGTTGTTGGCTCCAGTTGCTGTTGGCCTCGAGCCTGGGCGCCCGGAAGCGCCATTTGAGCTTGTAGCGCCTGAGGCACTGCCGCCAAGTCCGCCATTAGCACCCGCGCCTGTTGCTAAGTTTCCGCTGCCAGTGTTCGAGCCCGTCGGTCTGGCCGAGCTTGGCGCGCGAGTTGGCAGGCCGTTGCTGTTGTTGCCGTTATTGCCTGTATTTTCGTCGCTCTCTCCTTGCTGCTGCTGCTGCTGCGAGTCGCTGCCGCCAGCAAGCGAGGAGGTGCCGTCGTTATCGCCGTTGGTCAGAGACGAGGAAGAGGAGTCGTCCTCGTTTTGTTGGGCCGGCGACTCGGTAGTTGTGGTTGTGGTGGTTGCGGCAGCTGAAGCTGGCCGGCCTGGTCTCGAGCCGGCGCCGCTGGTCGGCCTCGCACCATTCGGTCTTTGAGCGATGGCAGATTGGCCTCCAGTGCCAGTTGGTCGTGAGCTTGGTACGAAAACTTGACCATTACTTTGGTCCTCGTCGTCGTTTCCGCTCAGGTTGTTCTGCTGTACGATCTGCGCATCCGAATTAGGCCTGCTTCCGAATCCAGCAGCGCCATTGTTGGCTCCGTCCTCGTTCTGTTGGTCCTGTTGCTGTAGACTGGCCAGGTCTGAGCCCGTCGAGGGTCTCACCTCGTTGACCTGTTGCTGTGCTTGGAATCCCGAGGCTTGTTGGCCTTGTTGCGAACCAGCTGGCCCGCTTGAAAAGCCTGAGCCAGACTGGGGCCGCCGTCCCTTCGTTGGCTGAGCTTGAGCCGAGGAGGTGGGCAGCTGTTGTTGTAGGCGCGCGTTTGTTGCCAACTTTGAGGCGCCAGGTAGACGATTGGCAGAGGCTGGCCCACTGCTCGCCTGTTGGCGCTGCTGCTGCGAGTTGCTGGCCGCCGGACTCGAGACTGGACGTCCCTTTGCTCCATTCAGCGACGAAACGCGAGCTCTCGATCCCTTAATCTGTTGCCCATTCGTGAGCGGAGCCCTCGATGTGGTTGTGGGCGAGCGCGCGGTTGTTGTGGTGCTTGTTGATGTTGGAGTCGCGGACTCGTTGCCGCTGGCGCCAAGATCCTCCTGCTGCTGGTCGGCCGAGTCCTGGTTTTCGTCGCCAGAGTTGGCGCCAGTTGCGGTGTCGCCATTATTTTGCTCAAATTGGCCGTCAGCTTCCTGGTTGGCCGCCTGTTGGCCTGTTGTGGTTGAGCTCGCTGTGGTTGTTGTTGTGGTCTGGGCGGTTGGACGGCGCGAATTAGAGCTGCCCGGCCGCTGGCCTGCGGGACGTCTCGTAGTCGAGGCTGGCTGAGCCTCCAACTGTTGATCGTCGTTTTCAAAGACGTTGTTGTTGTTGCTATTGCCGTTGTTATTGTTGAGCGAGTTTTCCTCTGCGCCGCCGTTGTTAGCGCTTCCGTCTTGATTGTCCTCGGTTTGTTGATCGTTTCCGTCAACTAACTGCTGTAGGTCCTCCGATTGGGTGCCAGTGTTGCCGGTTGGCCTCGAGCCAGGTCGGTTAATTTCATTAGAGCCGCCGGCGAGTCCGCCATTAGCACCCGCGCCTGTTGCTAAGTTTCCGCTGCCAGTGTTCGAGCCCGTCGGTCTGGCCGAGCTTGGCGCGCGAGTTGGCAGGCCGTTGTTGTTGTTGCTGTTGCTGTTGCCGTTATTGCCTGTATTTTCGTCGCTCTCTCCTTGCTGCTGCTGCTGCTGCGAGTCGCTGCCGCCAGCAAGCGAGGAGGTGCCGTCGTTAT
>ENA-UOVY01000703-UOVY01000703.1-plant-metagenome-genome-assembly--contig:-NODE-703-length-12010-cov-606.369218_pt1 | contig 12010 bp, 11 predicted proteins | sample MGYA00249840_ERZ761561 | MGnify/ENA primary metagenome ERZ761561 (study PRJEB28882, sample SAMN05720143) | plant metagenome | isolation source: Guanajuato, Mexico | place: Mexico:Guanajuato, Mexico... | reverse complement strand
CCGCTGCTGCCGCCGCCGCCGCCGCCGCCGCCGCAGCCGCCGCAGCCGCTCGAGCAGCTAAAACTCGATTCACCAGCCGAGACGAGCAGAGCCGAGCCGAGCAGAGCCGCTTGGTCTCGGCAACCGGCTTGCCCATCAACATCGAGCCGAATCAATGATACTGGACGGCGCCGTTTCCGCACCGGCGAGCGATGGTGATTTATCGTGTCGTCCACTTCGCTTCCTGTGATTTATCGCCGGAAACTCTGGCCATTCGTATTATGTCAGCGCCGGGTTGGCTTTCCGCTGCGGCCGGCCAACTCGCAGCTGAGCGATTCATCCATCAGCAGTCAATTCTAATTTGCTTTTTGGTCAATTGAAATCCACGAAGAGTCTTAACAGCGCCGATTGACCGCTTGATGGTTTGGCCATTTGCGCTCAGCGGAGCGGCCGGCAAATAAATTAGACTCCAGTTGCTCGAAGGGGGCGCATATTTTGCGCCGGCCAGTCTCACCTGTTGGGCCCGAAGCTCGCGCTCGGGCTTCCGTTTGGCCGGAGTCGGCGAGCAGGACCTCAGTAATCATGATTGAGGACAAGAAGCAGCGGCTCAAACTCAAACTCAAACTCTGACGGCAACAACAACAACAACAACAATAATGGTCGCCCGGCGCCAACTTCCTCGCTCGGCCCGCAATCCTCCTCATAAATAAACTAAATCTCGAAAAATCCTGCCCCAACTCTTGGCCAAGCTCGGAAGTGTTTTCCTTGGCGCAACTGAGGGGGCAAATTAATTGAACTTGTTTCTAGCCTCAGCCTCCGCCACTCGCTTCCTGTTCAAACACTGAGCCAGCAAACTAGTCTACGTGTAGAGATCCGCAAACTCAATTAATCTGGTCGCATTGAAATGCAACCGAGAAACAAACGCCCGCCCTCCAGCTTCGTCTTTCACCAGCCAGTCGGCCAGCTTCAGCTTGGAGCTGCTGTTGAGGGTGAATTTGGAACGAGTTAATTTAGGCGCCATCTAGTATTGCGCAAAGAGTAATGGTCCTGTCCGAGAATACCTTGTTGCGCTGACAAGCTATTCTTGTCCATTAAAAACTTGCGGCTCTTTGGCCCAGTCCGAGGAGCCTGGAGCGGACACAACACTTGTGACCGTAAGCCCTCGCATTTAGATTATCCAAGCCAAAGCTAATTCTGGCCGCCATTCTAGAGCGGGACTTACGCTCGATTCTCTCTTTGCAGCCGTAACATGGCTGCTCGTTTATTCGCTTAGAGAGGATTGATAACGCCCATGCGAAGGTGGAACCAAGCTGGATTATAAACCAAATCTCCCCTCCTCGCTTGGCTAGGTGCAGGTTGCAAGTTGAGCATTTTGAAGTTCGGCATCTTAATCAATCACGAAATTTCCAAGCATTGAAACAGCTCACAAGCTCATGCAGGAGGAGCAAGAGCTTGGCGCTTTGTAAACGTCTGCATTGCGTCCATATTGGTTCTCGTAAAAGGATCTTGACTGGTCAGCTGTATAGGCTGGCGAGTTTACCGATTGTGTCAGTTTAATACTGTCAAAACGGTGGGCCAGCTTGTTGGAGGCCGAGTTGGCGATTCTTTGTGCTATCTTTGAAAACATGTCCTCCACCGAGGGCTTGTTTGTCTTGCAGCTGACTTGAAAATATTCCTCAATTGTTGGAAATTGTTCCATGAAAGTTCTAATATCATCGTCACTGACCTCGCATTCGCTAAGATCAACCTTGTTCGAGACGAGGTACAATTTTGCATTCTCGGCCAAGGAAAGAACCTCGAGCAGATGTTGGGTGAGACAGTTGAAGGAGTCGATGTTGTTTCGGGCAAACACTAATAACACAGCTTCAGAAAACTTATAATACGAGTTGCTGATCGAGCCGACGCGCTCTAAGCCGCCGGTGTCAAATAGTCGCAAGCTGATTGTTTTGGGCTCACCACTGTTTGTAACACAGTCATATCTTTTGCTATAATTGTCTAAACCTAGAGTTGATTCCCTATATTGGCTCCAATCCATTCCTGAGGTGTCCACAAAAGTGCCCTGCGAAAATCGGCGAAATATTGACGTCTTGCCAACCCCAAATTCGCCCAATAGGATCACCTTCGACTCGGGATAAAGGGCTTGCATTTTTGATTGCTCTCGCCGAAAGAGTTGAGCTTTGGATTGTGGGGCTAGGAACCATTATACTCGGGACTCCCTTTGCCCAGAGTCCTTGGCAAGACCAAAGACGGATGGTGTCGGCATTTTCTCGGCACAGATCCGACCATCTGTTCCTACAGCTGGCGAATTTTAGTCAGCAAAAATGGTTTGCGCTGCTCGCAACTGGCTTTGACAGCGCGTTATCCAGCGGTTTATTTGAATCTTGATCGAGGAAATTTGGTCGGTACAGCAATTGGCAATTACTAATTGCCATTGACAACTCATAACACGCGTCCATTCACTTTGATTGGAGCTCTGGCGTCGGCCGGGGCCAAACGGTCATGGTGCCAAGTATTCATATTGGAAAACTTGTTTATCCTAACCACATCTTTATCGCTTGGGCTCCGGCGGATGTATTTGTCTTCAACCAGTTTGATTAGCATCGGGGCTTTGCTATCCAATTCGCTTTGTATCTTTTGCTGGCGTTGAACGTGATTCACATGCCCATGGCGACGTATGTAATCCGGACGAGATTGACGATAGGTGTCTGAGCGGACAAGAGCTTGCACGACCAACGAGCTTAATGCGACATTTTCGGTGATTACCTCTTCAATTTCACGGTGAACAAGGGAATTCTTCGACTTTCCTGTACGTGGAGTCTGTGGAATCGACCCTGTTTCAGACAGGACGGAGATAGGACTTTGCTCAATGCAGCTGCGATCGATAAATGCGACAGCCAGTTGTCATCATGAGGTTGATTATTTGCAAGCGGGGTGGCTTGAAGATCTCGAGTTGCAAGTGCACGGCCAGTGTCGAAGACTCTGTCGTCTTCGATCAGCTAGGCTGCAGGCAATATAGTCGGGTTACGATGTTTCGATGATTGGACTTCTCCTGGATAGGCATAGGGCCTTCGACCCAGTGTGCGCCCTTCTAGTCGTCGCGCATTCTCTCCTCTTCAAATCGTTGAGCAACAGATCATGGAATAGCGGTGCTGAACTGAGCTCCAACCATTTATCGATGACTATGAGGTTAAGGCCATGTCCCTGAGCCAAATAATCGAGGTCGTAAGAGACAAAGGCAAGAGAGGCCTCGGCGACGAGTATGATGAGATAACCCGAGAGAGGGAGAGCTAGGAACTTTTCTAGTCTCTAGCAGTCTCTCTAACAGAGGAAAAACCGACACTTCGACGTGAAACGATTTGATTGTCTTACATTTGAGACTGACCAGTACAAAATCTTTAGTTAGTGGATATATCTAGCACCTCAATCAGGTCTCACTTCAATCGATCCAAACGAAAAGCAAATACATGTGTTACAGATTATGGCTTTTGCAGGGGCGTGGAAAAGCCTGAATCATCCGGGGCGCGTTACTTTCGTGGGTCACCTCCTAAATTCGTTACTTCACAGCAATATTGTCGGGACGTATGAATTGCACTCTGTAATATCAATAAACTTGAATTCAAATCGTGTTGGGTATCATCATCAGAAGCATCGGAGTAGTTTACTTTCCAAGCTTTTTAAAAGCATTTTGCGCCCACAACTGACATTAATAAAAGTTTTTGGTGGATCCGGCATAACAAAAATGGCTGGATGATCCTCGCCGGCTAATCAGCTGATGCGTGTGACATGCACCAGTCTGATGCAAGCCCTCTAGAGCTCACATGAGAGCTTCAAGTTGGATTCTCAACGTGCATCCTGAACAACATTTGGTCAGAGCGTTTCCCCGTCGATATCATGCGAAATGGGCTCCCGAACTACTCTATTACCTGAACCAGTGCCAAGCCGGCGCTCGGCTCCCTCATCCATAACGAAATGTTCCAGATACCTCAAGAGGTTGCTGCGTTTCAACCAGATGGACTTTGAATTTGCTGCATGGCAAATGATATATCTCTTCACGTCACCGCAGAAGGTGTAAGTCTGGTTGGTCGAGAAGGGGAGGCAATTCATCCATCAAATAAACCCACTCTAACCGCATCTACTCTTTCCAACACCAGATTCAAGAACTCAGTTTACAGAAAACAAACAAAGAATCAATATGCCCGAGACGATCCAGCGTTTCTTGTGATACTAGCCACATGCATAATCATAAGTGCTGCCGCACTAAGCATCGTGCTCCATCTAAACTTTTTTAGCTTTATTAAATTTATCCTCTGGCTGGTTTTGGTTGATTGTATTGGAATTGGAGCGATTGTTGCCACAATATCCTGGATGTTTACAAACAAATTCTTGAAGAAAGATGCTCTATCTAGCGAGGACGTGGAGTGGGGATACGCGTTTGATGTGCACCTAAACGCATTCTTCCCTCCACTCATCATCCTCCACCTATTCCAAACGCTCTTCTTCAGCTACTTTATAAGCCAGGACTGGTTCATCGCAAGACTCTTCGGCAACTCTCTCTGGCTTGTGGCCGTAACCTACTACTGTTACATCACCTATCTTGGCTACAGATCGCTGCCTTATCTAAAGGACACAAAGTTCATCCTCTACGCCCTCGTGCCAACTTTGCTCGTATATATTGTATCAGTGTTAGCCGGCATCAATATAATGCGAATAATCATGAACTTCTACGAGTATCGGGTCAATTGATGGCTACCTGTCGCCCCATTAGCACCAAGCTGGGCACTAAGTGATCTAGTGTTTGCGATAAGCAACAGCGAGCGGCCGAGCAAACTTGAGCGCCAAATTAAATGGGTTATTACGCCGGTGGGGGCTAAGACGATGAAACTCAGGAGTGTTTGCGATCGCAATCTGATCGTCATCAAGATCGGCTAACTGTGTAGGGCGAAAGGCTAAACAAACCGTTCCATGTCCAGCTCACAATTTACAAAAACTGGCTCCCCTCCAAGTCAGGGCTGGACTTTCAACTCCTATCCGTCTTGCCTCCAACCGGCTGGCTAGCTGGCGCGCGCAACCCAGCATCCGTTAACCTGTGTCCAAAATTAGTGTAGAAAAACCATTACAGTGTCAGCTTTCTTCGACTCCTCTCAGGGTCCGCTGCTCCAAAGGTAGTGTCGCGAGCCACTTAGTCAGCCTGCCTGGAACACTCATTGCGCCAAACCGCCTCGCTGATGCAACAAGTGGCGCCTGCTGCGGATGGAGGGGACGACAACTTTGGCTGCGATCCAAGCGGAGACGAAGATGAACCAGATAAATAGTATCCTTCGCTCTCTTTCCTTCCACTTGTTCGTTTACTTTGCTTCGCCGACTCGACTTTTGGCTCGAAAAATCAAACAGATTCTGCCGCACTAATTGTGCCCGGTGCTAGTCCAAGGCCTTGGCTGGGCGTAGAGTGTAGAGTGTAGAGTATGGAAAGGGCTGTGGGTGGATGGATGCAGGCTGAGCCCTTGCCAGCTGACTTTGCTGGCCAGCCAGTTCTGTGTCGCCGGCAAAGACAAACAAGCAAACGGATCGAGCCATTGATAAGTCAGGCAAACTCCAAGGCAGCACGCAGGGCGGGAGAGATAGCCGTTTCTAGGTTGGCGCCTACGATTAGGTGAGCGCTCGTATACAAGGAGGTGAAGGAGAAGCTCGCTCACCTCATTCGCCAGCCCTCGGCTTCGCTCCAACACCAAAACGAGCCGGCCAGATGCATCGCTCGCATCTCCAGCTGAAATCTGTCAGGGCTTGAACCAGATTTCCATAGTCAGTTCCTAGTCTTTGCTTGAGCTCAGCAAGTTGAGGCTCCTAAGCCGAGAGAGGCTCGCCGGGCGAAATGAGCGAGCGAAACCGGATAGAGGAGCTGAGGTTTCGTCTTGTGAATATTAATTGAGTGTTTCCGACTTGCCATTCAGGCGACACCAAGCTCACTCGGCCACCACTAACACTGGCGCCGCCACAACCTCGGCGGGAAAATGTCGTGAAAGATTAAGTTGCCAGTCAGCTCGCAACCTTGAACTTGTGGCTTAAATTTCAGTCCAAATTCGTCCACTTTTAGGACTAAAGATTCCTTTTGACGATTTATTAACGTTAATTTTGTGAACTTTTCACATAACGCTCCTCGCCGGCCAAACAACCGAGCTAACCGGTTTAAAGTCCGCCAACGAACCACCTCTCTGCCCTGCAGAAGAGCTGGAGGGTTTAATTAATGCGCCTGTCTTGTCTTGTCTTGTCTTCCGGCCCGATTTTGGCCATCCTTTATTTGTTCGGCGTTCGGACCATCAGATACATTATTTTAGCGGTCAAACGTGGCCAAGTTTAAACGGCACAAGCCTTGCTGGTGGCCGAGCCAAGCGGCCGCATGAGCCGAATGACCGCTGACCAGGAGCTTTGCGAGTAAATCATGGGCGAGTTTTGGCACTCGGAAAGCTCGCGCCCGTTCATCATCCGCCCGATGTGATAATAGTTCGCCTGTCAGCCACTCTGCCCGGCAAGCACCTGTCGCCTCAGATTATCGCCGCCGCTGGGTTTTGTTTGGCGCTGAGGATGGCACCGCCAAGTCCGCTGCTTATCGCTGCCGACACAAATCACCAGCTCCGCCTGTCCCCCTTGCGCAGCCTCCGATTGGTCCAGCGCCAACACCAGCACCGAGACCAGAACCAAAACTGGCCGCTCTGTCCTGTCTGGGCCAACACATTTCAGTGGCCGCGAAGACGGGGCTGCGAGATCTGCAGATGAAGACAGGTGCATGCAGATTCCATTCTTTGCCCCTCTCGCACTGCATTTCTAAAGCTCGTAAAAATTGACACACTTGCTCGCAGGCTAGACCTCCATTTGCTCGGCGAGCCCATTTGCTTGGCCAGAGTGTTTCACTTTTCTCCCTTTCTCTTGCCGGCAAAAAGGCCTCTTGTTTTGCGAGGCTCCCATGCAAACTCCGCTCCAGTCGAGCCGAGTGGAGTGAGAAGAAGTGAAGTGAAGTGAAGTGAAGTGAAGTCAAGTCGAGACGAGACGAGACGAGACGAGACGAGGCGAAGAGTCTGCAGAGGCTCGCAGTGGCTGAGGGTTGAAGGCGAGGCTGAGGCTGGTGGAGCGGCAGACGAGTAGACGAGTCGCTCTTGGAGCGGGCGTCTAGACGGCCGCTTGTGGACACAATGGCGCTTCGTGATCTGACCATCTTAACCACTTAACGGCCTTGTTGTTGTGCCTTCGACGTTCTGTTTGCTCTTTGGCTTTTGCGAGCCTTCGAATTCGTTTAAATTCATTATTAAAAGGAGCGCAGGCTGAGCTGGATTTGCATGCGAGAGGGGAAAAGTTTTGAAGGAGTCTTCAAATGACAACAACATGAAGCGCGAGAGTTGGAATTGAATCCGTTTGATGGCGCCGAGCTGGAGGTCCAAAGGTGAGCTTTTGAGCGCTCGATTGATGGCTGCGCATTGGGGAGGGGAGAGGATATTGATCCTTGTTCGGGGCCGGGAGGAAAGTTTGGCCCAATGTTGGACCTTTCATTCGCGTCCGCTGCGCCGCCCTCACCTTTTGGAAGCGAGCCATCCGCTGCTGGCCGGAGGTGGGAAGCGTCCAATCAGCTGATCGGCGATCATCCTCCAGCTCGGCCGACCGGCTTAGCCACTCAGTGAGCCAGCCAGCCAGCCAGCCAGCCAGTCAGTCAGTCGGTCGGTCGGTCAGCCAGTCAGTGGGCCGCTCGAGCAGAGCGAGGCAGTAAATTTATTGCATAAAACATTCAAATGCGCCGCCGCCGCCGCCGCTCCTCTCGGCGCGTCCACTATCCGGCTTCGGAGCCAAGCCTGGCCTCGGCTCCAATCAGGCGACGCCGGACGCGCCCGCCGCTCTGCCGGCTCAAGTCGAGTCGCAGCGGCCAGCTGCTCGGCCGCTGAGCCCGGAGCTTCAGCTCAGAAGCGAAACTAATGAAGCCGAGAGAATTCTCGTCTCGTCTCGTTTCGTCTCGCTACTCTTGCCGCTCGCTCTTGCCTCTTGCCGCCAGCTTCTTAGCTGGAGCTCAACAAGCGAACGTTAGCCTCCATTTGCCGGCGGAGGAGCTTCGAGGGCAGAGGCTCACCTGTTGCTGGCCAGTTAGCTCCAGGCTCTGGGCCGCCGCCGCCGCCGCCGCCGCCGCCGCCTCCAGCGCGCAGCTCCGAGCTTCGAGCTCCGGCGCACAAACTAACGGCGCGCAGTTAGCTCTCTCCAGCTCCAACTCGAACTCGAACTCAAGCTCAAGCTCCAACTCAGGCTCAGGCTGCCCCTCGCTCGGCGCTCATTTCGCGCCCGCCAAGATCGTTTCGCTGAAAAGTCCTCCCATTTCAAGCTGCCCGCCGCTCGCCGAGCTCGGCCCTGCTCATATTGGAGCGGCCAAGCCATCTTTTGCCCGCTCGCCGCGTTTCCTTTCCTTGCGCCCGAGTCAGGCGAGGGCTGCGCATGGAGCGGCGAGCTAGCTGAGCTAAACGATTCCTCTTCCACCAAACCACTGACCTATAGACCAGTTCCAAAGGCACACTGAGCGAGAGAGAGAGAGAGACTCGCCGTTGCTCGCCACTCAACTTTGCAACTCGTTGGCGCATTCAGCGTTCGGCGGCGAGACAGCAAGCGAGCCAGTCACTCGGCCTTCTTCTTATTGCAGCTCCAGCTCCTTGCGGTGCTCCCATTGCCCAGCAGCGACCAGAGCAAATCCAGAGCTCGTCGCGGCCACCACCACCAGTACCAACTTTCGCGCCCAACGTTCAGCCAAGAGCAGCACATCCAAACCGATCTGGGTTCAGGTGCAGGAGGAGGGACGAGAGGAAAGCGCCTCTCCGTTTTTGGGCCGAGAAGAGTGAGCCCGAGTTGGTGGGCTCGAAGCAGCGAGATTTGCGCGCGGGCAAACCGAAGCTGGACTGGGACGAAGACAAAAGGGAAGAGAAAGAGAGAGAGAGAGAGAGGCGGGCGACGAGTAAGCCAAGAGGCGAGAGCCACCGAGAAGCAATCCACTCCAACATGATCTGGCCCCAGCAGCCAAGGAGGCGAGCACACCACCAATGGCTACTTCCACTCTGCTTGCTCCTAGCTTTCCAACAGACAATCAAGCGAGCAGATGCAGTGCAGCAAGCAAACGAGCAACGCGGCGACCAAGAGCCGGGCTCGGCAATCCAGTCGGCGCCCCTCATGTCAATGGGCTCAGAGTCGAGCTCTGCGCTCGAGTCGTCGGCCGCGCTCGCCGGCGACGACCTGATAGCCGCGGAGTCTTCGCAGTCGCCCGACTCGGCAGAGCACAAGTCGTTCACGAGCGCGCAAGTTGTTAGACAGGTAAGTTTTCGCCACTGCCGGCCAAGCAGCCGTCCCGCGCCGCCCGACTAACTCGCAGCCCCCGAAAGCAGGACTCCAACCAACAGCAGCTCGCGGCCTCGGTGGCGCCCGTCTTCGTGGCGCCGCCGCCGCAGCAGCAGCAGGCGCAGCAGCCGCCGCAACCGGTGCAGCAGCTCCAGGCGCCCATGCAGCCGCAAATGATGCACCCGCAACACTTGGCCATGCAGGCGAGGATGTCGGGCTCGCACCCGGCCCACCAGCAGAAGGCGTTCAACCCGTTCATGGCTGCGGCCCTGGCCGGCAACTACGGGCTCGCGCAGCAGCAGATTGCCGCCGCGGCCGCCGCCGGCATGCACGGCCCGCAGCAGCACCAGCAGCAGCAGCAGCAGCAGCACCAACAGCAGCAGCTGCACGCGCACCCGCAGCCTCACCAGCACGCGCAACAGATGCACGCGCCGCCCATGCACCACCAGATGGCGGGCCCCTCCCACCAGCTGATCAACCAGGCGGCGCCGGCGCACCCGCAGCACCCGCGGCAGCAGCAGCAGCAGCAGATGGGCGTGGCGCCCGAGCAAGCCGCGCTGGCCGTGCAGGAGTCGTCGGTGCGGAGCAACGTCGTTCCAGCGCCCGCTTTCAACGCGATGGTCGAGGGCAACAGCATTGAGGTTGGCGAGCAGCCGGCGGGCCCGCAGCAGCAGCAGCAGCAGCAACAGGCGGCCAGCGCGCAAGCTCTCACCGCCGCCTCCAGCCTCCAGCACCCGGTGATCGCGGCCAGCTCCCTGCAGGAGTCGGCCGCCAGCGCCTGGCCTCTCCAGGCGCCCGACATCCCCAAGATCGTCAACCTGGAGGTGAAGTGCGAGAAGAACCTGATGAAGGTGAGCATCGAGTTCGACAAGGTGTTCAACGGGGTCATCTTCAGCAAGGGCCACTACAGCCAGGGCCAGTGCGTGCACCTGGGCCAGAACAGCGGCAAGCAGCAGGCCTACTTCGACATCAGCATCAACAGCTGCGGCACCCAGGGCAACACCCAGAACGGCCTCTACGGGATGGGCGGCAACACGGGCAGCGGAACCTACTTCGAGAACACCATCGTCGTCCAGTACGACCCCAACGTGCAGGAGGTGTACGACCACGCGCGCAAGTTGCGCTGCACCTGGCACGACCAGTACGAGAAGGCGGTCACCTTCCGGCCTTTCCCCGTCGACATGCTCGACATTGTGCGCGCCGACTTTGCCGGCGACAACGTCGGCTGCTGGATGCAGATCCAAGTGGGCAAAGGTAAGTGTTGCTCCTCTCTCCTTCTCTCTCTCTGAGCGCTGACCTGTTGCTGTGGCGGGCGCGGCGAGCTGAGCGGCCGCTGCTGGCTCGAGCCGAGCCGAGCTGATTGCGGAGACACGACGCTCGGCCGCCCTCGAATTCATTGCACTTTTGGGGTCAGCTCATCGTGAATGGCCGATTAAGTTATCACTCGATTCGCGCTCCAGCCCTGCGATTGGGCGCCGAGTGAAAGGCTAACCTGGATGTTGGCTCTCGGCGGCTGCGCACTCGCGTGCCTCTGCTGGCCCGCCAATCGTCACATGAGCGCCAACAGCCGAGCTGAGCAAACACACTCCTGCGCCAAACAATCGCCGACACTCTGCGGCGGAGCGAAAAGCGGCTCTTGGGCCGGCCAAACCCGCTGGCGAGCGAGCAAAGCCGGCCAAATAAATCATCGGCCGCCGATGGGCCAGCCAAGCGATTGGCCGACTTTCGCCGCAAGCCGGGCTCGTTTGGCGAGGAGGGGAAATGTGCGCTCAATTAGGTCAAATATGATTTACCATTCAAATGGCGCCGGCGGCCATCCATCCGCAGGCACTTGTTTTGGCGGCCGAAAGCGGCGAGCGGAGGGAGGCGGCCGCGCACTTGTTTGCTCTGTGTGTGTGTGGCCGAGCGTGGACATGTTGTCAAGCGGCTGCCCACTGCGCCAGCCGGCCAGCCTCAGCCACTCGGCGCCGGCCAATATGATGAATGATGAAGACGTCGGGCGGCCAGCTCGAAGCCGAGCGGAGTCGAGCTCGGGCGAGTCGATTGTTTTCAGTGGCCGGCGCGGAGTGGCCATTGTGGCCGGCGGCGGCTCGCATGTATTTTAAGTGGTTTGCGCGGCGCTAAAGCCGCCGAGATTGACAGCCAATGATAAGTCGGCCAGACAGGCGGGCGGGCAGGCAGCGCGCCACAATGACTGGCGCCGGCCGGCCGCCCGATCGGCCGCAAAGACAACGCCGGCCGTCGCGTGTACTACTTCTGCACTCTCCACTCTGGCGGCCGGCTGCTGCGGCCGAGGCGGCCAACAATCCGGCCGCCGGCTCCCAGCGATCGCAGGCCGGCCGCTGGAAATAGGAACAACTTTCTCGCCTTTCCCTCTATTTACATTTAGCTCAAGCCGAAATTGGAAGCCATTTGGGCCTGGGATTCGCCGGTTGCGTTTGAGCGCCGGCTCGATGATGAGCCGGCGGGCGCACAAAGGCTGTCACATGACTGGCAACATGATTATAGGCGAGCGCTCGGCCAGAAATCCGGCAATCGGCCCTCCATCGGCTCCGCTGTCTTGCGGTCGGCGCTGTTCGCGTCTCGCCGGCTGATCGGCAGCGAGCGACAATTACGCGGACGGCGAGTGGAGCGGACGGGGCCGCTGGGGCGGCGCCACTTTCGCCTTGGCCGCAGCGGC
>ENA-UOVY01000700-UOVY01000700.1-plant-metagenome-genome-assembly--contig:-NODE-700-length-12042-cov-606.364228_pt1 | contig 12042 bp, 12 predicted proteins | sample MGYA00249840_ERZ761561 | MGnify/ENA primary metagenome ERZ761561 (study PRJEB28882, sample SAMN05720143) | plant metagenome | isolation source: Guanajuato, Mexico | place: Mexico:Guanajuato, Mexico... | reverse complement strand
GGCGGCGGCGGCGGCAGCTGATTTGCGGGCCCCAATATGACACTGGGCCTGCTTCCCTTTTGTCGCGCCTCCGTTGCACAGGCGGCTGAGTAACGGCGCGGCCCAGCTGCATCGGCGGCCCGCTGGCGAGCGCCCGCGCCTGGCCGCCCGAGGCTCGGCCTGGCTCAAATTGGCTGGCGAAGGTTGCGCTGCCACCGGTGTCGGCGCCGCTCTCTCTCTCTCTCGCGCGCGGACACAAACCAGTCCGCTCGGTGGCCTATGGGGCGGCCCTGAATCCTGTCCGCCGGCCTGAGCTCCTAACGGTCGGCACGCGCGCAAAGCGAGCCGCCCGTTAGCGGAACCAAGCCAATGGACACTCGAGGGAGGAAGCGGAGCCAAATTGTAACCAAAATTGTGCGCTGGCTCGCGACCACCAGCCGCCGGTCAGGCGTTGGGGCGCCGTTGCAGCTGGGCCGGGCGCTGCGCCAGTGGCGGCGACAAACCTCGCAATGGCTCATCCAGGGCCACCGGTCGCCGTTAGAGTTTGCCTTCGGGTTGCAGTTGGGGTTGGAGTTGGAGTTGGAGCTGGAGTTTTGGCCGCCAGGTTCAGTGGCCACTCGAGTCGAGCGCAACCTCCGCTCCAGCTGCCGTTACCTCTGGCCGGCTCGCTGGGCCAGAAGGCCGCTAGGGTTGCGCCGCGCCTCAGCGCCACTTGGGGGCGCGACGCCCAATGACGCAACGCGCGCCAACCGGCCGCCAAGCAGAGCGGCCGGCCCAAAAGCGGGCTTACTCACCCAAGACACCCAAACGGTAGTTTATTGTGACAAGTATAATTCCGTGATCCAACAAGTACTCGGGCGAGTAGTGGTCCTTGGATCCGTGCCTGAACTCGCCTGCGCGTGTGTTTGCGGCGCCAGTTTAGTTTAGTTCAGTTCAGTTTGGTTTGGTTTGGGTTACAGAAATGGTGACAGTTAGCGCCTGTTTGCCAGAGGCGTGGCTTGCGGCCAGTCTCGCCGGCTGCCCCGGGCGGCGGGCAAATATTTACCTCCGTGTATGTAGACCAGCACTGGATAGTTGATGACCGGAGTGGCGCGCTTTGGGTTTAGGTTTCGGTTTCGCGTGGAGGCGGGTTGGTTGGTTAGCCGTCACGAGTCATGATGTTTGCCGTCGGCCAGTTCGGCTTCCCCGACTTTGCCTCTCGGCGCGACTACTCACATCGACGGGCACAAACACGTTCAGGTAGAGGCAGTCCTCAGACTCAACGATTGGATCCGTGGACGAGATGAAGACCCTGAATCTCTGCTCCACTTGGGGACACATGACGCGCCTGCTGAGCGCGTCCAAGCTCTGCCAGGCGTCCGGCTCCACGGGCGGCTTTTGGTTGCGTTTGGTGGCGCGCGCGCGCGCGTTGTGTAGGCGGAACTGTCAGTGGGAGCTCTGTAATGGCTGGCTGGTTGGCCCAGCTCGGGCCGCCGCTGTCGCTCGCTTGCGCGCACAGGGGCACGCTGAGGCGCCACTCAATACTGACCAGGAATCTGTTGGAGCCGACGGGCGGGCGGGCGTATGGAATGGATAGGAAGGTGCAGATGGGCCGCCGGTTGAACTTGCTCTTCCGCTCGTCTATTTTGCCCCTGATTGAACCGTACTGAGTGTGCACAATTGGATTGTTGAAGTCCACAATCCAAGCCGAGACGAGAAGTAGAGAGTTGAGGCCGAGGAGGAGCCTCAGCGTTGCTTGGCCAACTTTAGGCGAGACGCACCAAACTTGATCCATCCTTCTTCTTCTTCCTCCTCTTCCTCTTCCTCTTCTCTCGCCGCAAATCAGCTTTGGCAGTCGCCACTTTGGCTCTGAATGCTGACCCTCGGAGGCAGCAAACAAGGAGGCCACCCTGCTCCTGTCTGCCCCGTTCGCGGGCTCGCCAGCGAGCGGCAACAAGTGGCTCTCGGCGCAACATGTTGAGTCCCCATTCGATTGCCATGGAAACTTCGCCGGCCGCTTTCTGGGCCACAAATGGCCACCAATGGACCCTTTCAGGCGCCGCGAGGAAATGCGCTCTAGCTGGAGCTGAAACTGGAGCTCAAGCTAGAACTAAAACTCGCCCGCCAAGCTCGAACCTGAGCTCGAGCGCCGCCCTGGCCGAGCGGACCAGAGTGCAATGGTCTGCACTGTTGCAGCCCCACTTTTGCTCCACTGGATCGATCGTTTCGAGCCGAATTGATGGTGCGAGAAGGAGAGCGAGTGGACACATTCGAGCGCTTGATTTATGGGCGCCGGCGGCAGGTGGTTCAGTTCAGTTTAATTATTATCTTTAATGTGGCATTGAGAGCCCAAAAGTGCGGCTAGTCGGCCGACGCAACTCTCGAGCGGAACAAGGAAAACAATAACAGCAACAATAACAACACCAACAACATCCAGCTCACTGGAAATCCTCCGACGAAAGACAAGTGCGCCTCTTTCAGTTTTGGCCGCGAAATGGCTCCTGGAGGCGGATGATTGGAACCAACCAGCGGTCAGCTCAACCACTCTGGCCCACCAAAAGCGGAACCAGCGAGCCCGCCTCCGGGTGGCTGGCGGCGGCGGCCGCCATTGGCTTGCTTGGCGCGGCCGTCGAGTTTTGGGCCGCGAAAGGGGCAGTTTGCGTCTTCTTTGGGTTGCTTCTCGGCAAACTGGCGCCCCGAGCGAGTTGCTGGCACTTTATGAGTCCGTCCTGTTTCGTGTTCGATCTCAGGTCAGTTTGCTGCGATTGTGGCTTCTGGCGAGAGGAGGATGGTTTGTACTTACGTTGCAGGTGCACTCCTTGGGCCGGCCGCCCGACTCTTGCGGGTAGAACTTTTGTCCGTGACGGAAGAGGGAGCTGCTGTGCTTGCACCTACCTGTTTTGTGGGGGCGCCGAGTTGGTTAGCTCTGGGTTTGGTGGGCGGCGAGCAAGAGTGGCGCTCAGTGGGACGGATGGAGGCTAAACTTACGCATGCAACTTGGACAGCACTGGCCGGCCAGCTGGACTGGATCATCACAGGGAAGTGGGGCGCACTTTTGGGGCTGACACGAGATTCGGCCCGACTGGCGAGTTGAGGGTCGGATTGGAGGTTAGTTTTGGCGCTCCTTTGCAAGCAAGTGCAAGGCTCGCGGGGGGGGGGAGGGGGGCTGAACTCACCTGGCAGGTGCAAGTATCACACTGGTTGCGCCAACTGCTCGAGTCGGCGTACTTGGTTCCGTTGAAGGTGCAGCCGATGGAGCAGTGGCACTTTTCGCGCTCGCGAACCCGATTCTTGGTCTCCTGCAAGTCGAGCGCTATGAGCTCGATGTAGCGCTCGAGCAAGTGGACCTTCTGCTCGAGCTTTGACTCGAGCTCCTGCTGCTGCTGGCTCGGCTGGCTTGGCTCGCCGCTGGCCGGCGGCCGGCCGGCGCCGCGCTCAGCCCTCAGCTCGGCCGCCTGCTCGGAGGGCCACTGGTCCTGCTGGTTGCGCCTCAGCTGCTGCTGGAGGTGCTGCTGGAGGAAGTAGTAGGCCGCGTAGGTGAGGTAGAGGGAGACTATGAGGATTGCGTAGAGGTAGAGGAGGGCGAAGAGTTTGCGCTGGAGCGTCTGGCTGGCGGCGCTCGTTTCTGCCGGCAGAGCCATCTTGCGCTCGGCCTGCCGGCTTGGCTTGGCGAGCTTCTGGCTCGGCTGTTGCTGCTGCTGCTGATGGCGCCGCTGCTGCTGGAGGTGGAGGCTGAGGCTTAGGTGGTGGCTCGGCGCTCGTCCTTGCTGCTGGCTCATCTGCTGGACACTTGCGGGGCTCATTCGGTTGGGCCAGCTTGGTGGTGGTGCGTTCGCTTCCGCTCGCTGGAGACGACTGCGGCCGCCGGAGTTGCGAGCGGCGCATGTTTCTAAAATTGGCCAGCACTGCGAGCGGGGGACACTTTTGGGGCCGAGCGGGCGCACTGGCTCCCCTCTGCTCTTGGCGGCGGCGGCAGTGGCAGCGGCGGCAGTGGCGCAGCTGGCGGCGGGCAGCTGCCAGCCGACGGGTCGGCGCGGCGGCTTCACTTGCGCCGGTTGCGCGGCCGCCGCCGCCGCCGGTTGCGCGCGCGCCGACCCCGGCGGCCGGCCGCGCGTGCTGGTCGCGCGCGGCGCCGGGTGGGCGGCGCCGGCCCATCGAGCGGCCGGCCGGCGGCCTCACTGGCGGCGCTCCTGTCGCGCGACCAGAAGGAGTCAAGAATTGAAAGTGAGCCCAGCGGCCAGCTGCTTGCCGGCCCAGTTGCAGCGGCCAGAGGAGCGGAAGGTTGGCGCTGGAGTTGGAGTTGGAGTTGGAGCAGGAACAGAAACAGGAACAGGAAGATGATGGAGAGGGCCGATGAGCTGGCGGCGGGCCAACTTGTGCGCCGGCCGGCCGACCGGCCTGCGTGTCGCCTCAAATCCGCGTGTCATTGGCCCCAGATGTGGGCCAGGCGAGCTCGGTTTGGCCGCCGAGTGCCAATTGCTCGCCTCCGCGCTAATTGATCGCAGTTGGCCGGCCAAAAGAGTCGTGCTGACAAATATTGCAGCCGCTTGACTCCTCGTCGGCCGCCGCCATCAATGGGCGGCGATAACGACGATCCTGACAGCCTCGGCCGGCCACCGCGGCCGACGGCTCAGCGCGCGCCAAATGGATTTGCGCGCCAGCTGAGCCGAGCCGAGATGAGCTGAGCTGAGCGGCGGCCCGACTTGGGCGCAAACCTAATTCAATTTTGCTTGCGTAGGCGGAAGTGGGCGCCTCGCGCGGCGCCGGCTAGAGGAAGTGTCGGCGGCGGGGAACACTTTTGGACGTGACGCCGAATGCGAAGTCGCGCGCTAGAATTAGCATTGGAGACGAGAATGGCTGCTCGCTTTGCCAGTTGGCGGCCGTCTTGCGTCGGCAGCTGCCGCTCGGTTTGCACGCGCGCGCGCCGTTCGTGTGCCGGCCCAAGTGGAGCTGGCCGCCCGCTCACTGGGCCCGATTATTATGCAACTGGTGCCGGCGCAGAGGGCGGCAGGCAGAGCGGGCGCATGTGCGCGCCTTGGCTTGCACATCTGTTGCGCCGGGCCGGATGGGCGGCCGGCCAGGCGGGCGCGCTGTGAAGAACAGGCGGCGTAGGCGGCCGGCGGAAGCATATGTCACCAGCGCGCAACTTTCGCCCGCCGCCCGGCGCGAAAGGTGCCCTGGCCCACTTTGGCCGCCGCCGCCGCCGCCGCAGCCAGCGCGCCAAAGGGAAGGCCTCCGCCGCAAAGCAAGCCGCTCGTTTCCCTGCCAACCGAAGCCCTCGGCCAAGATCCCACGAGTTTGGCCGCCGCCGCCGCCGCCGCCGAATTGGGCCGCGCCAGGCAAAGCGAGAGTGCAAGTTTGCGCTGCACAGCAACGCGGCCGCTCGCGGGCAGAGTTTATTGCCCTCGTGTGAGTCAGCCGCAAAGTGGGCGCGAATGGACTATGCGCCCACTCCTCTTCCGGCGCCCACACAAACCATGGGAGCCAACTTGGCCTCAGTGGACTCTCGCGCCCTTCCGGGCTGAACGCGCTGTTTGCCTCGCCTAGAATCAAGCGAGCTGGAGGTTTCGTGTTTTGCTAGCTAGTTGTTTTATTTATTCTCGTTTGGTCGCTCTCTAAAGCAGCCTCTGCGCTCTTTGGCCGCCCAAATCGGCTCCAAACTCGCAACCATCTCAACCCTCCACTCAAATCGACCTCTCCTTTCCGTTAAATCTCGTCTCTCCTTCCTCTTAATCCTCATCACTTGGTTTAAAATTGAGCAGTTTTATCTTTTTACAGACTCTCGTCGTGGCTGTTTGGCATCTTGTCTTGGTGGCGAGCTAGTTGGCCAGCTTGCGGCACAAGTGGCGCCACCTGCCGCTGCGCCGGCCCACCAGCCGCTAGTTGGCTTTGCGCCCAATTTGGGCACATCAATGCGGTAATAGTGACACCTGTTTCAGTTTCACCCTCCATCTAACGCTGGCCGCCTCCAAAGGAATGGCCATAGTGGAGGCGCCAGCTGAGGTATAGTTGAGTTCGAGCGAGCCACTCCATTGATGTTGTGCGGCAGCTCAGAGCATCTTTCGCATTATACTGTCGGCCATCGCAGAGGAGGCGTACTTGTTGTGGATGAACTGGTGGTGGTGGTGGTTGTGGTTTAGGTTCAGGTGGAGGTGCTGGTGTTGCGCTGTCTCGCTGAGGTTGTGCGCAGGCGCTGGTGGCGCCGCCACCGAGGCCATCGAGCGCGAGTGGGCGCCGCGCACCAGGGGAGCCCGAAGCCGGGTTGGCGCCACCACCGACTCGCCCTGCTCGCCGTGCTCAGGCTCGTAGGGGTCCAGCTGGCGACCCTTGATCATGTCGGCGGCCTTCTCGGCTATCATGATTGCGGGCGCATTCGTGTTACCTTTGTACGGTTGAAAGCAGTTGACGCGGATGGAGAGGGAGAAAGATTTGAGTTAGCTTTGGCGGCTGCGGCACGAGCGCCACCTGGCGGCGGCGGCGACATCAACCTCAACTTACCCGAAACTATGGTCGGCATTATGGAGGCGTCAACAACCCTCAAACCGGTCACCCCCTTCACCCGCAACTGAGTGTCCACCACTGTTCGCGGGTCCTCAAGTCGGCCCATGCGACAGGTGCCCACTGGATGGTAGATGGTTGAGGTGTAAACTCTGGCCACGCAAGCCAAGTAGGCGTCCGAGTAGAGGGTGTAAATTTCGCAACCAGGGAAAACTGTTGTGAACAGGGCCGAGTTGTATTGGCGAAAGGAAGGAGCTAAGCCAACTGCAATGGAAATCTTCATTGCCTCAACCATCGAGTGGATGTCGTCCGGATGGGTGAGATACTTTGGATCTATTATTGGCGGATCGTTCGGATTTGAGGTGCGCAATTTGATGTAGCCGCGCGACTTTGGTCGCAGTAAAACTGGATACAAGCTAAAAGTGTCATAGGATGAGTATGGAACGTAGACTTGCTCGTAAAGTTCCTTTGTAACTCCCTGAACCCGTCTAAATGTTTGACCATCATCGGAGACAAGCGAGCCAGTTAGCATGTGGATCTGGAAGTCTGGCCAGTCTTGGCTTGCGTTTGTGTACTTTGTCTTGATGAAACCTAGCCCCTCGACGCCCCCAAGCGCGGTTAGCGGGCCTCGGCCAAGCGAGAAGTAGGTGACCAAGTTGGGCAAGGTGACCACTCGCCGTTGGACTAATGTTATCTTTCTGTCCACTGTAAATGGGACTGCGGGATAGATGTGATCTTGGAGATTTTCGCCAACTGGCAGGTCTGACACAACTGGAATTCCCAAAGATTTTAGATGCTCTGCGGGCCCAACTCCAGACAACATGAGCAATTGGGGCGAGTTGATGCTTCCAGCTGACAGGATGATCTCCTTTCTAGCATAAACTGTATTTGACAGAGAAAATCGATCAAACTGAACGCCAACAGCTCGTTTCTCCGAATTGAAGAGAACCTTTGTTACGTAGGCAAAGGTGACAACGTGAAGATTTGGCCGACTTCGCGCCGGTTGCAGGAAGGCCTTGCTAGTGGAACAACGGGCGCCCCTTCTGACTGTTCCTTGTGGAATTGAGAAGCCCGTTTGGATTGGCCCATTGAGGTCGATGTTTGGGTAGCCAAGATGCTTGCCGGCCTCCGGGAAGGCCAATCCAATGGGCGTTGGATCTGCGGGCGTTGAGACGGTCAGGTAGCCGCCTGTTCCGTGGTATCCGTTTGTTGCAATTTGCTCGTCGCGATTATCCTCGGACTTTAGGAAGTAAGGGAACACCTCTGGCCAACTCCAGCCGTCGGCGCCCTCGGCCGCCCACCTGTTATAATCGCGCTTGTTTCCTCTTATGTACAGCATGTAGTTTAGCACCGAGGATCCGCCCAAAACTCGGCCCCGCGGCCACCGACTCCTCCTATTGACCAGGCCAAAGCAGGAGGCCTCCTGAGGCTCCGTCTGGTAGGCCCAATCAATGGGAGTTAATTGTAAAGTCGCTGCCGCAATTGGTATATCCGACAAAATGTTCTCGCTTCCGCCTGCCTCAAGCAACAAAACTTGCATGCCCTCGTCCTCTGACAGCCGATTTGCCAGCACTGCTCCACTCGAACCGCCGCCAACAATGATGTAATCGTACTCGTTGTTCCAATCATTTCTACTTATGCTAACCGAATGGTCCGCTGCCCGAATCCACAGCAAGGTTGTTAGCGGAACTAAAGCCGGCAAGAGGGGGCCAACCAAACTCATTTTGAGCTGCCGGCCTGCTTGTCTCTGTCGGTTTGTGTTTGCTCCTCTTTCAGTTGAATCTTGCCAAAGGTTTGCTATTTACTCTTGAAAGACTTCCCCTTCTAAACCTGGCCAACGCCTCTTGGGCTGAACGAGCACCTCAGTTGGGTTTTGGGCCAACAACGATGCCGTTGGTTCAAGTCTGGCTAAGGCCCGTGAGCGCCGCTCTGCATTTGTGGCCAAGCACAAGACGAATGCTGAGGATTCTAGCAAACTTGTGCCTCAACACTCCTGGCCAATGTGTATGCTCTCGTTTTCTACCAACACCAAGATTGGCAGAGTATGCGCCAGTGGTTGTGATTTTATACGTATTAGTTGGGGAGGGAGAGAGATAAAACTTTGGGCCAAGCTTCCTAAGGAATCGGACAGTTCACTTGTGTACGACTAGCTAGCTTGCAATGGCATGATAAAACGGGAGAGTGGAAGGTTAGAATGGTGTTCGGGCATTAGATTTGCTGGCTCTCGTTTCGTTTGGCCGAATGGGCGATATTACGTTCGCGGCCAGAGAGCCAGTCTATCTAAGATTCAAATCTATGGGGACATTCAAGAGCTGAGTTCACACTAGCGAGGGCAACTGGTGAACTTTTACTGGCGCTTCCAAATGGCCTCCCAGTCCGCTTCAGTCGCCATTGGCCAGCCACGCAGTCCGAGCAGGTTCACCACTCGCCGGCCAAACTCTAACCGCCGGCTCCTTGTTGCGCGCGAGCTTCCTTTGGCCCACAGGTCAGGCTTGCGGACGGAAGACGACGGAGACGAGATCTTGGCTTTGAGTTTGCTCGCTTTCTGGTCAACTCGATGGCTGCGCCTGTCAATTAACTTTCGGCGCACGAAAGCGAAAGAGCTTGGCCGGCGCAGGTGAGCCTGGCGCAAAGTATGCGATAACAAGTTTCATCAGCCTGCCGCTTCCCTAAGATCGAGCGGCATCCCCGGCGGAGCAAGCAAAAGTCGCCCACCAGTTTCAACTCGACTCAACTCAGCTTCGTTGGTTTGAGATGGATCGGTGAACTTGAAATAAAAGCTAGCCTTTGCTGACATTCGAGAGCGGCGCCAGTTTGAATGATCCAAGACCACCTGTCCGTCCATCTGGTGCTGCCGCCAGCAATAAAGCGAGCGAGCTCAGCGCTGAGGGATCAGGTTGTTCAAGTAGGGAGAGGGGCAACTTCCTCTGGCCACTCACCTGCTGCTGGTTTTATCAACGTTGTCCGGCTTTTAGAGCGGCGCATTTGTTTGCGCTCTTGTCTTCGCTTGTCTTGTTCCCTTAACTTTGGGTTCCCTCTTCAGTCTGCGCGGATCCGCAACCGTCCTCAGAAGGTCGTCCTCTTGGTCTCGTCTTTCATCGGACAGGTAAACTAGTCCGCTCAACCATTGAACAGATCTTCTCTCGTCGGCTCTTCTCCCAGGTTAGTGTAGTTTGAATAACTTTAGTTTCAGTTGCAAGGTTGATACTAATTTCAATTCTCTCGCCAGCAACGAGCGAAAGCCAAGTGGTGAACCAATTGGTCAATGACGTCTTGTTGTCGGTGACGAGACAAAAAGGCGCACCTGTTGCTTTGCGCTCGCTTGAGTGGTTCAGTAGATTTTGCTGATTCAGTGTGACTAGCTCGTGCGAACAAGCCACCGTGAGCAAGCTAAACTTGGCCAACCTGATGCGCCGCTTAGCTCTCCAGCTTGAGGCTCGCTTGCTCGGCTTCTACCAGCTCCAGTTCGCCTTTCCAAGGAGCCTTTTTTGCGCTCTTGGCCGCGAGATCTATTCAATTTTGGCGCCAGAAGAAAAATTGTTCATGCGACAACTCAACTCTCGCATCTCCTCTGGCGGTCAAACTTTGCGCCGGCCTAACCACGTTGACAGCTCGCGCTCGCTCGCTCAAACTTGACCTGTCTCGCCGGCTTGCCACTGGATTGAGCAATCAAAACTTATGGCTCAATTTATCAATATCCTCTCTCTCTCTACTCTAAAAATCAACCTCAAGGGGCAAACAGCTCGCGCGCCTAAGAGCGCCAACTAACTTGGCAAAAGACAATAGGATGACTCAAGTGGCGCCAGCGAGAAACTAAAGAAAGCCAACTCGCTCGGTTCTCCTCCCAGCTCTGCTCGCCCATCGGCTCGCGCAATAACTATGAGCTGGCAGAAAGTATGCAAGCTTTTGGGATGGCTGATTGACTTCGCCGACTAACTAGCTCGCCATTTGCACTTGCGCCCGCCGAGCTACCTGAGCCTTGCCACCAACGACTCGGCCAACTGTCCAACTCTTTGTTCCTCGCCTCTCCTCTTCGCCTCTCGCTCGACGGCTCCACTCGACGGCCGGCCAAGCTGAACTCTCTCTCCTCTCCTCTCCTCTCCTCCTCCTCAACTTGAGCCTCGCCGCTTAACTCAACCCACTCTAGCTGGCCAAAGGTGTCCAGGGAGCGGGCAACGCTTAGCAGTCTCCTGGCCGCTAACAGGAACTCTGAGCGCCGTCTTAGCGGGCGAAATTTTCCACCAAATATAAGTGAATTGAATCAGGAAATAACATTGATCGCCTTCAAAATCGCTACTAAATTTGCCAGCCAACTTTGGCAGCCTTGCAAAGCCTCGGGCTCACACGTCTGGCCAAACACAAAGGTCTGTGCAGTTGCAAAGGCGAGTGCGAAGGAGAAAGCGGAGGCAACTCTGGCCGCCGCCAAGAGCTCGCACTTCCACAGCTTTTCCGCCCTCCGCTCGCTGGTCAGCCAGGAGAAAGCCCGCCAGCCTGGCTGCCAAACGCGCGCCCGGCGCCACCCACTGGCCGGCCAGTCGGTTGCTTGAGTTGGCCAAATTTATCCTCCACTGGCAAGCCGGCAAAATCAGGCGCGTTAAGGGAGCTCGGCGCCACTTTGGCCGCAAGCCCGGGGTGATATCTGTGTGTCCTGGCGCCAAGACCAGGCTGCTGGACCTGCGCACTCAGCGCCCGCGACTCTCGCCAGGCTGGCCAGCCTCTCGAGCGCCGCCTCTCGTTCGGCCGGCGAGCTCTGCTCTCCTTTGGCGCCCAGCACCTGTAGCTGGGAAAGCCGCCGAGCTGAGCCGAGCCGAGCCGAGCTTGGCGAACGCGAGCGCAACCGATCGCTCCACTGTCGGCCGGCTGGTTTTCGCAACGGCCACTGGGCGCCCGCTGAAACTCGGCCGCCGGATAGCTCGCACTCTGGGCTAATGTTGATTTTGCATGTTGACAATGGCTCTCTCTCTCTCCCTCTGCCAGTGGGCTAAGCCGCTGAGTTAGTGAGCTGGCCGAGTGGCCGGTCGGCCGGCCGCAAGCTGAGCGGCCAAAGCCGCCGCTTTGAACCAGCTTGACTTGGACTGAGGAGCTAGAGCAAGGAAGGCGAAGACGCCGAGCAAGGCGCTCAATTTGGTCGGCGCCGTTTTGTAGCCTCAGCTTGGCTCTGCTGATGATGATGCAACACTGCAGTGAGCGGCGCTTTGTCTCTCCCCGAGACAGAGAGAGAGAGAGAGCCTGTCATTTGTGCTGTTGCGAGAAGCCATCAATCGAGCGGCGAGGACACTTGGGCCGGCTTCAGCGGGCCGCCAATCATGCTCGAAGGCGGCCGGCTGGCCGGCCTGCGAGTGCTCAGTCGCGCGCCCATCGGCTTGGAGCCGCCGAGCGCAGTCGGCGCCCTGCAGGCTGGCTTGCCGGGCCACTTTGTTGCATGAAATCGGGTTCGCGAATCAGACGCGAGCTTACTTTGGAACTTGTTGTGCGGAACGGCCGCCGCTGCTGGCCGGAAAGAAAGCTCGAAAGTGAGGGGAAATTAAAAGCGCCTTCCGATTGGCCCATTCAAAGCCGATGCGGAACCGCCAGCCAGCCAGCCAG
>ENA-UOVY01000699-UOVY01000699.1-plant-metagenome-genome-assembly--contig:-NODE-699-length-12044-cov-11.037701_pt1 | contig 12044 bp, 6 predicted proteins | sample MGYA00249840_ERZ761561 | MGnify/ENA primary metagenome ERZ761561 (study PRJEB28882, sample SAMN05720143) | plant metagenome | isolation source: Guanajuato, Mexico | place: Mexico:Guanajuato, Mexico... | reverse complement strand
GTTCGGAGAACTTTATTTATTGTTACGTGCCTGTACCACCCCCTCCACCTCAATCATAGGAATGCGAGTAAGAGGAATGTATTTATTAGCCAACCCAAACTATAAAGATCATGTTTCATTTCGTTCGAGTCTTGTTTCAATGCTTGTGTAGAGGGGGGGGGGAACTCGGAATTGTTCAACGTCTTAGAACCTCCATACAAAGAAGATTTTGAAATATTCCCAAGTTCCAGAGCTTGTATTATTCTCTGACCACGTATTTCTTTATACTTTTTTACATAATTATATTATTTGGCGTTTTTTCCTGCCCCTTTCCCACTTCACGTTTTCCAGTGCCTTCGCGTCACTTCAAGGGGGTGGAAGCGTGGATAATCAATTGCAAAACAAATGGAATCGCATTTGGTTGAAAATCATTTCGAAAACGGTAATCGTCATGATTTGATCTTATTTTTATGGTGATTAAAATAGTTTAGGAAAAGTAAATATGGATGACGAGAAAATTCAAACATAAATAGTTCACAACGTTATTCTCTTATTTTCTCGTTAGAGTGATAGTTGCTTACATTGAAGGAAATATAATGGAAAATATTTTCCGAAAACAATAATTTTTAGAGTACTATGAATTTGGTGCTGGTGTAGGTGGTGGTGTCCAAGTATGAGTTACGCTATGGCGTTCATCTCTACCACAATAGAAACAACCCGGAGGTTTTGTTGTAAGAAATTTTAAATAAAGGGGGAAAGACAGGAATTTTTCCAAGTCCCAAAGCCTATTATAGAGGAAGAGAGCTCAGAATTTTTCCAAATCCTAGAGCTTATATAGAGGGGGAGATCTTCAAATTTTCCAAAGTCCCTACAGTAGGAGGTATTCCTTCGTATTTTCCACATATTTCATCATATTCCTTCATGTTTCCTGCATATTTCTCCATATTTTCCTTAATATTTTCCACCACATTCTTTCGTATTTTCTTCATATTTTCTCAAGTTCCGAAGTAAATTGTCAGGAGGGAGGGGGGAAGATAAATAATTAAATGAATAATTTTTCATGCTGTGAATCGATAACTTTCGCGCTACTTTCAAATTTTATCGGAATGAAAAATAATGACAACGCTTTGTATCAATAACAGAATAATTTATTAAACATAACAAAATAGAATTATGAAGAGTTTAAATGGGTATAATAATAATATATAACAAATACAATAAACACTGCAATTTTAAATTCTTTCAAATATCATAAGTCATAACGACATTTTGAAAATTAATTATAATCTCAAATTCAAGTAAGTAAAAGAAAAATAAGGGAAAAAGAAATGACGAAGGAGAAAGAGAGGAAGAGAAAGGGAAAGGGAGAGCCAATAAGTAATAAAATTTTTTTATTATCATTCCTTTTTATCTTTATGTTCGTTATTTAACAAATAAAAATTCTAAGTACAATATTTCACAGATAATTTATATTAGGTATATCTTATTAATTATGACTAGTTTAAGCATAATATAGAAACAATTTTTAGTAATATTAGCTATTATCGGAAGAAGTATGAAGACATTCAAAATTTGTATGGAATTCTCGTTTAAAAATATGAAAAATGATGAGAGTAAATTTTGTTCAGGCGAAGCGGAACACGCAATCTAGCACAATATGATCAGTGATATTGAAATAGGCGTTTACTTATAGTAATTATATAGGTAATGTATTGTTGTTCTTTTATTTGAAAAAAAAAAGAACTAATAATGATGAAAATAACGATAAGAAAGAAAAAATCTCATGAAAAATTGAAAGGCAAAATGGATAAAATCGAGATGAAATTACGCAGCATCGTGCTTTCTTGTTGGAATAATAATTATAATTTTCTTTCGTTACCATTGAAAAAACAAAACTTTTCGCCTAAAAAGAAAAATATCAATAAAAGAAAAGGGCAAAGGGAAAATTAACATTTGAAGTAATCACATTTGTATATATGTATTATCACAAATAGAAATACAATTAAGTATGATTTTCTTTTCTCATCCTATTTTGGTGCTCTGGCTTACTCTGTTCGGAGCTATTATAAATAATTATGATTGCTATATTTAAGAGTGCAATTTCTTTTTTCTATTGATTTTCGACGAGAGGAAAGGAGAACTTGGATTAATTACTGGCAAAGTAATAAAAATTTAACAAAAAAATTTGTGTAAAATAAGTACGAGTATAATAATAAATATTAGGTACTTAAATTCAAAAAACAAACCAAAAACAAAACAACAAAAAAATTCGAAAACAATGAACTTTGTAACAATTAAAAAAAGTAACGAATTTCGTAGCGGGTAACCATTTAAAACTATACATTTGATATGTAACGTTGCGTCTTATTGTACAAGAAAATAAATGCCTTTTTCTTTCATCGTTGGAAATATTATTTAGACTTCGAGAGGGAATATAGAAAATACATCGTAATTCACAATTCGTTCGAATCGAGGATTATATTTCTCTTTTATAAAACAACGCTTACTTATTAAGTGTGGGTGGACCGCCTACTCGGTACACTGAAATGCAATTTCAATACGTTGTATGAAGAAGTAAGCATTTCCGCGGTCAACTACAAAGGGGAGCAGTTTTTGAAAAAGGAGTACGCTGTGTACTGCGGAATATCAATAAATGCCAATTACGGGGAAGAAAAACACGTACTAACGTTACATTTCATGTGTTACATCATTACAATGGATTTTATATACAGAAGATACCGGTTAAGAATGAAAAAAAAAAAAAAAAAAAAAAAAAAAAAAAAAAAAGACATCGAGGATGAAGCAGGAAAATGAGATCTTTGATATTATAACTTAAGGAGGATGCGAGAAAGCAAGAAAAAAGAACTTTTTTGTAAAATGCATAAAGAGGAAAAGCTTTTGATGGCAGCAGCTTCGTTCCAAATAAGTTGATTGGAGAGGCGAGATCCTTGTTGATGACTTTGATGGTTTCCTCATTCATTTCTTTAACGAATCCACCCAGGTTCCTGAACTAGAAAAAGGTTTCTGTTGGCGTATGAAACCCTCCCTTTAAATTTAATTAGCGAGCTCATAGACAGTCTGATTCGCGAGAGTTCTTGTAATTTGTCAATGAGGAGATTAATGGCTTTCTGGGGAGGATGGTAAAAGAGTGAGATTTGCCGGGCCCCAGGTGACATATGTCAAAGGTCGTCAGCTCAAATTGCATGTTCTACATCAGAAAAAATCTTTTCACAACAATGCATCAAGAAAATTATTCGCTGCATTATCATTTTCTTGATAAAAATTCTTTCGTTCGTCTTACTTATAGAAGGGTCTCGAAATTTTGAGATTTCAAAGACCTCACGACATCATTCTGAGGTTGATAGAAGCGTTCCCTTCTCTCTACTCTTGGACAACTTGTAGCGCCTTCTCTAGACGGAAATTAACATGAATATGTCCATGATGGACTGGGAGTATGTCGAAAATTCGCATGGCTTGAAGCAAGACCCTCCCTAGTTCCAAGCCATGCCAAAGCCATGAACCTAAATTCGGCAACTGTGCGAGCGTAGTCCGACTAGTTACATATAACCAGGGCTGCGGAGCCGGAGCCAATCTTGTCAAACAGGCTCCAGCGCCTGACTCCGGGGCTCCGGAGCCTGGCTCCAGAGTTTAAGCCAGCCTCTGGCTCCAAAGTAAAGGCTCTTTATTTCTTTTTAAAGAACATGGAAAACATGGTTTTTTTATTTTCGAAATTTTTGCTCCGGAGTCAGAGCTCTTTGTTTTCTTTTTTAAACAATTTTTTTTTCCGAAAAAACAAACATGTTTTTCTTGAGAAAACATGTTTTTCTAGAAATTTTGTCGAAAAGTACCGTCGGAGCCACAGTCCAGAGGTCGGAGCATGAACCTGGAGCGGAGCCCTTTTGATCCCCGGAGCCGGAGCTCCACAGCCCTGCATGCAGAGCTGGAAAGCTGTATGATAAAACTTCCACTTTTGGCTTTTGGCTTAACCATCAATGATAAAACTTTTGGCTTTCAACTTTTTCATAGGTCTACTTTTTTTCAGCTTTCAGCTTTTTACACCTAAAATTCTTCGGATTTCGGCTTTTAGCTCTTGGCTTTCGGCTAGCTTTTGAGCTCTAGTTTTTTTTTCATCGAATTAAAATCAAGAAAAATAGGCAAAAAGCCAAAAGCTGAAGAAAAATAAAGCTCTTGGCTTTCCGCTTTTATCATCAAAACTTTTTTTCAGCTTTCTGCTTTCAGCTTTTTACACCCTAAATTCTTCCGCTTTTGGCTTTTAGCTCTTGGCTTTCGGCTAGCTTTCCAGCTCCGCCTGCATGTAACCTTATGGAGGAAACGCGAATTTTTCTATTAAATGCGCGATAATCTCGAGATTCTTGCGTTTTATCAAAAATTTACAAGAGAGAAAATTTGTTCTCTATAAAATTTTATTTCCGGTGAATATATTTTCATAATTTCTGCATCAACCCAGTCGCTTTATTGTCATTATTTCCGAACGTGCGCGGAGAAACACAAATTCCTCGGAGATTTGCGTTTCTCGACGCACTTTCGGGAAGAATAAGAATAGAGCAAGCGAGTTGGTGCAAAAAATATGAAAACATATTGACAAGAAAGAAAATTGTACATAGAATAAATTTAATCACTTGTCAATTTTTGATAAAACGCACGCATCTCGAGATATTTTTCTTTCTAAGGCAGCATGTACGAGGTTGGACTACAACAGAAATACAGTGTTGTATTTTTACGTTCACGGTTTGGGACCACAGAGGGCTTTGCCTGAGTACGTGTTATGTCTTGTGACGTCATCAATGATATCCATTCCAAATAGGGGAAGGCGCATTCGTGTATTTATCTTTGTATTGGTTATCAATGTTGGGGATAAAATCATGAAAAAATTGAATTATCTTTGGAAAGAAGACTTCAATTGAAAAAATGAAGAGAACCAAATTTTTTTCTGCTGTTATTTTCTATCAAATGACGGTGTTTTCAGTTGGATAAATGGCACGCTCAACTTTTTATTCATAAAAATTCTCAAATTAGGTTCATAAAATAGGAAATTACAAGAGCAATAAATTTCATTCTCTTCAATTTTCTTGTAAACCTCTTTGTTTTGAAGATATTCCAAAAAAACACAAATTTGTCCATGTGAGCCAATGTGTTTCTGCCCTCAATTTTGATAACACACGAGCGCGTGACGTCATTTGCATTTTCCTTATAAGACTGCAATCTTTCAAATTGAGTGTGGTGATGTCCGGGGAAAAGAGTAGGTAGGGGCACACACCAAACGCCCAGTAGAACTTCTTTTTGATTGGTCCCTTGATTGTGCGTTGCCGCGTTGACACTTCTGTGTACTAATGAAAGGTTGTAATCTTATTTAGAATAGACTATAGTATTGGTCGTGGCCGACTCTAATTACAGATCGGTACGCTGAAAAATGACAACGCTGTTACAAGTCCCTTGTTTACATTAGCCTACTTTAAGAAATACAACAACCGAATTTTATTCCTATTTAGCGACGTTTTAGGGAAAAATCGAAAGTGAAATAATTTATGCGGAAAACATTTTCTTTTGAAATGTGCCCATTTTCGAGGAAACTGGTTTAGTAGGAAATTTTTTACGAGCATTTGTTGACAACAATCCAAAATAGGAGGGGAAGTGCGGTACATACCACACCACTCCTTTTGTAATCCGCGATGTTTAAAAAAACTGACTTCTGCGACGCTGCCAGTCTTAGTCTACTGACCAGTAATTTGAGTCGGTGGTGTATTGGTAGTATCAATATTAGCCTTGGTTAATATCAATAATTATTATCAATCTTGGACCTTTGGCATATTTAATTTATCCCACGTCCTATAAGCTAAAGATCATGAATGTGTCATTTCAAAATTGACTGGCTAGATCTATGGCCCTAATTGAGGACATAAAAAGAGCCTTGACAAGGAAGTATTTATTTTAAAAAAAATGGAAGTTTTAGATTGATATATCTTCCCAACAATAAATTAATAAAAATTTGAAAGCAACCAAAGACGGAAAGTCATCATTGAAATTTCTCAGCTGTGAAGTTTCCGCCAAATTTTTGTTTGTACAAAATTGTTTGTTTTGAATTGATATCACTGGAACATTATTTGCCATAGAAACTTGAAAATTTGTCTCAATAGATAATTTTACACGCACTTCACGTTAGGAACATCATCTAGCAAATATCTCGCGCACTAATACGTTTTCTGAGAACCTGGCCTTATTACTCGCTATGGCGTTATTTCCCTCACTTACCTTATATATTGTCAAATTTTATTTTATGAACTTAATAAAAATAATTATTATCAAAAATATATTTTAATAATTCAACGAAAAAAAGACCTCAAATAAAAATATTTTAAGTTTAAGAAAATATTTTGGGGGTAATATAAAAAGTATCTTATTTATTTATTAATTAAAATTTAAATTGGATAAGGTGATAATTTTGATTAAATTTAAATTCATTACCTCGATGTTGAATTAATACTGGGAGAATTTTTATACTTAATATAAAATTAATAATTATTACTCTTTTTTTTTTTAACTAATTTTTTTTCTATTATTATCGAGCTATTCGACTGCACAACGGGTCATCAGCTCGCGTTGAATTTTAGAGAAGAGGAAAGTAGTGGGTGGAGCGTAAGTAATTGAGGAAATTGGATATTTTTTCGGAATTGTTGCAATATGATTTTTAAATAATATTATCTTTAAAACTACTTAGGTAATTTGACTAGTTAATGATATTATAAAATGGAAAATGATTTGGTTTTCTTCCAAGGCGTGTATTTTATTTCCACTAGCGTGCTTAATTTTTTACTGGGCGTGTGGGGTGTAAGGTGTGCGACATAATTTTTCGAGGCGTGCAGTTATATACTTATTCCCCCCCCCCAAAAAAAAAAAGAAGAAAAGAGATAGTATTTGAACTGAGAAATTTAAAAACTGTAGTCCTTTGGCTATAATTAGGTACGCTATAAAATGGACTGCGCTTATGCTATGATGATTCGCGTTAAAAATCGTTATCACAGCCGGTCAAACACTGGAGATTTGCTTTCTATAATTATTTGTTGTTGATGACGCATTCATATTCATTCATATTTATCAAAATGCACTTGACCAAAGATAGCTGTGCGCACACTCCTACGTTATTTATATGAGTAGGTGTTTATATTTGTAAAATGCAGTTGTCCAATATTCGAGCTCTTGTGTTTGACTGCATCTGATGAACATAAGCGCAGCCCATTCTAAAATGTATGGTCAAAATCATTGTCTCCCTCTGTGAAAGGGGCTTCTGTCCAACAGAGGCCCTTGAAAGATTCCGGCTTAGTGAAGCGTGACAGACTGAAAAAAGACAAGTTCAGGAACATATACATACTACCCACGCTCTGGTGGGCGAATATGAACAAACAAAACAATAAAATTGTAAATCGTCACAACTCAACCAGGTGGAATATCCTAGATTGCTTTGAAAATCTAAGAGTAAAGGTATAAGGCCAGATAAAAAGAAAAGAAAGGGTCTTGTGCGTATGAGAGAAATTATGAACTCTGTCAAATTGGACTGTATGATCTCGAAATAATGTCAGTTTGTTCCTTCATGCTGCGACCATGTGTTTCGAAAATAAACAAAATTAATACTAAAGTCGCGAATATAAAAATTCCAAATCATACTTTTGTCCCAGGAATAGAATTGCTGCCCTAGTTTAAAAGGTAGACAGACCACACGATGAAACTTTTATAAGGGCATTGACTGTACCAGGACGATATTATCAAGACTGTCAAGATGAGAACCTACCAAAATGAAAACTTTGGCTAGCAAAATTGAAAAATAGGTTTGAATTGGACCAAAAATCTTCCATCAATGAGAACATTGCTGGAAATATTGTTAAAAAACGAAAAACTCGAAGCAGCAGCGGGATAACCGACTGGGCGTAGAAAGCGAGATTAAACCTATTTGTAACATATTTGGGCAACATGCAATTTATGGCTGGTGAAAACCGGAAACTTGATCCTCTCAAGCTACAACTTAAAATACTGTAATAACGTATTGGGCAAGACTAAGATGGTATTGTTATCGTAAAATACAGTTTATAAGACTTTGAGTCCGTAGTGATTAAAATGGTAACTGAAAAATTGAAAATAAATAAAGAAAAAGGAGAGTTTTAAAAGATACGTGAAATATTTTAATCATCCCAGGAGGGGAAAGCCGACGGAGATACGAACATGTCGCTCTTAGTCGTCGACTTCGACGGATCCAAATGCGTCGGCCTTGTCACAGTGGATGACTTTGCTGACTCACTATTCGTATCCGCATCTGTTCGCTGTTGTCTGTTCGTTCCTGAAACAGTAGGCCTACTTTTTTCGGTCATCTCTGCGGTATAGGTGATTTCTTTCTTGGTGACCTGGACTTTGGGCGCAATGTCCGAGGCGGCGATAATTGTTTCTTCTGGCTCAGACTCGGCCAATTCTAATAAGCTATTTTTTATGCCGTAGTAGAAGTAAATTATAAAGCCTGAAAAATTAATGAATGTTTTCTAGATCAGTGACACAGTGGCTGAATAAAGGTACAGACAGTGAAAAAAATATTTTTTTTTTTACCAAAACTCATCCATACAACAAATCGAACCAACGTCAGAATCGATAAGTTCAGTATCAGATAAATATTAACCGTAATTGCTATCACAGGTACGAAAGGAACTCCAGGAGTGGAAAATAGTAATTCTTTTCTGAAACAAACGAATTTTTGACATTAAATTAGTATTAGATGCAATTTAAAAGCTTTATTTATATTCAGGGAATACATATGACGAGGTGCTCGCGATAATGTGTTCGTTTTCATATTTTTCCAAGATTGTTAGAGAAAAACTATCGTCCTTGTTGAAAAGAAACATAATTTTTCCTTGAAACCCTTTCCGTTGTTCAGGTGTCAAAATTGATTCTAGTTAATGATTGTCTTGTTTGAGGCGTAAGATTGAAAATTCCTACAAATTTTTCTACCTTTATATTCTATCAGCTTTATAAATTTTCGGAGCCCGTATGTGTACGTCCATTTCTAAAGGGCCGACTTCGTCGATTTTACAACCTGCCCCAAAATTACGTTTGCAATTTTCTGAGCAACGATGTTATGTTGGTTGCATATTGATTCCTTGCATCGACAAAGTGGGCCCTTTTGAAATGGACGTACACATATTCATTTTGCAGTGAATGGTTTTTCTTCCCTGGGAAAGCGTTTTTTTAATGAAAAGTTTTTCCAATTTTGTCTACTGTTGTATAACATCGCGTCCCCCATCCCCATTGGCTAGGCTCATATCTGACTTCGACTCCGATATTTCTTTGAGTTCCATTTCTTCGATCAGGCTCCACCCTCAACATTCTACAAACGCTGTAACGTATGAACGACCGAATGGTTGGCACCATTTTCAAAGAGTTCAATAGAATTATGTCCATATTATGGGGAAAATTTTTACATGTCATATGTTTATGGGCCGGGGTGGGCTTCGATTTTTACTCAATGCGTAAGGCGAATAAATGAGCTGGGTTCTTCTTCTTTTCCCCTCTTTCTTTTCAGTTTTCACTCTCTCCCTCTCTTCCTCTCTCCCCTCCCCTCACTCTTCCTCTCCACGACCAGAATGAAGTAAAGATTTGGTGGGAGGTGTTGAAAAGATACATGCTTACCTCCAAGAACATATAACCCCGAATCAGGCAAGTCCTACAGCCTATATAGAGGGGGAGAGTTCGGAATTTTTCCCAAGTCCCAGGGCCTAGGGAGAAGCTCGGAATTTTTCCGAGTCCCAGACCCATAATAATATATAGGAGGAGAGATCGGAATTTTCCAAGTCCCCGGGCCTATATAGAGGGGGAGAGTTCGGAATTTTTCTAAGTCCCTGTAGAGGCCCTTATAGGAGCGAGACCTAATTCATCAGTCCCTATAGAGGAGCTCGAAATTCTTCCTAGGGAGGGCTCGGAATTTTTCCAAGTCCCCCGGACATTTTCTCGAAAGGCCATTTTTCCGATTGTGACGTCATCAGGGGGGGGGGGATTCGCGAAATACAAGTTTGAGGGGAGGGGGGGTAGGCGAAAGAAAAGACATGAAACATGTCAATTATGACGCTATAGTGAGAGAATTGTAGTTCGTACAACTTTGTAGGGAATGAGGGAATGTATGGGATGCATTATTCATATTGTGCGTGGCCTAGATGCAAAACGCAAATACATGGGCATGATTTATCTCCCTTTCCTTAGCTTCATTCGGTCTCTTTCCAAAAATCTTTTTCGGCTATAAAATCCAGTTGCGTACCAACCATAAATTTTTGTCTTAGTTGCGTCCCACTAAAAAAAGTGCTACATCCGAATTGCGTCCCATATATTTCCCATCCCATTTAATTATTACTCACTGCAAAGTTATTGTACAGTGCTATACGAAATTATTTTAAAAAGTCAGCTTTTAAATAAATAATATTTTATTATCTAATGGGAAAAATAAATAATTAGGTATCTAATTTATTAATATTTAAAATTAAATCGATTATATTGTAAAGCATAATTTATAATAATATAATAATTAGAAAAAGTATGATCAGAAGGTTTGAATAAAGACATAATTAGAATTTGAATTATTTGATAATTTTTGGAAAGAATAATTCAGTAATATTATGTATTATATTATGGGTTGATTTCAAATAAAAAATCAATAATAATTTATTTTGTTCTTAAAATTTAATTTTAACGAACTGTACAATTACTATAGATTATTTAGCTCTACGAAAAGTTCTACATAAAGTTACAGTATTAATATGTAATTACATAATAAGTGTATCGGAAGTAATAATTATTAATTGATAAAATTTAATGATTTCTATAATTATTCAAATAATTGTATTGAATGAAATTAAATTACAAAAAACCGCATAATACACATATAAACTGAACGAGCGCGAGCGCTTTCGGTAAAAATACCACTCTACGCTTTTTATCGAATTATTAATTTTTAGTGTGCTTTTATTTCGAATCATTTATTTATTATTGCACGAATTGATTTATTTATTTTGAAAAATTTTAATTATCTCTCGAGTAATATCGCTGTTACAGACAAATTTTTCCGATTTCTGCGTTAATAAAACGTGCAATCGAGTGTTCGAAAGCCTTTTATTTGACCTAGTACCGTGCGATCTTACGTATATAGGGGGAAAGTTCAGAATTTTTCCAAGTTCCACAGCCTTTAAATTTGGAGGGGAGGAGGAGAAGGGTGGAATTTTTCCAAGTCCCGTAGCCTTATAAGATACGTGATTGATAGGCCGAGCTTCGCATATTTTCGCATGTGTCCCACATATCTCTGCATATTTCCACATATCTCCACATATTTTAACATAACACATCCAATACAGAGGGAGCCAGGGAATTTAAATAGTCCTACAGCCTATATATAGGGTAGAGCCCGGGTTTTTTGGCGGGAGACCCGCCTTCCCTTTCGGTACTGGAGGCCATCTCAGGAATTGTGTCCGCATCCGCATAAGATTTCTCCCCCCCCCTCCTCCTACTGGAAGGCCCGAAATTTTTCTAAGTCCTACGGCCTGTATATTTCCTCATATTTACTTCATATTTTCCATATATTCCTTCATATTTCCTCATATTTTCCACATATTCCTTCATATTTCTTCATTCTTCCTTCATATTTCGTCATAATTTTCCCCACATTTTTCCATTTTTCCTGAGGCTTTGGAACTATAATCTATAGGCTTTGGAACTTGGAAAAATTACGAGCTTTCCCCCTCTATAGAGGCTTTGGGCCTTGGAAAAATTCCGCGTCCCCCCCCCCCTATAGAGGCTCTGGAATTTGGAATAATTTCGAACTTTCCATCTCTAAAGAGGCTTTCGGATCCCCCTCCTTTATAAACTCTGCACTTAGCCCCCTCTATAGAGGCTTTGGGACTTAGAAAAGTTCCAAGCTCCCCCCCACCACCCTATATAAGCTCTGGGACTTGAAAAAATTCTGATCTTTCCTCCTCTATAGAGGCTCTGGGACTTGAAATAATTTCGAGCTCTCGTCCTCTATAGAG
>ENA-UOVY01000696-UOVY01000696.1-plant-metagenome-genome-assembly--contig:-NODE-696-length-12126-cov-21.366830_pt1 | contig 12126 bp, 9 predicted proteins | sample MGYA00249840_ERZ761561 | MGnify/ENA primary metagenome ERZ761561 (study PRJEB28882, sample SAMN05720143) | plant metagenome | isolation source: Guanajuato, Mexico | place: Mexico:Guanajuato, Mexico... | reverse complement strand
TTTAGGGCGACCCAGGACTAGGAACCGCTAGTCCTGTGCTAGGCCTTAAAAAATCTTCGATTTTTTTTGGGTAAAAAAAAGGGTCGGTAGAACGCACACAGAAGAGGTAAAAAATCTTATGAGTGAAAATCGTAAAGGTATAAATAATCCTTTTTATGGTAAAAATCATAGTGCAGAAACTATTGAAACACTTAAAAAGATAGCATCTACTAGAGAAAATCCCCCTGCCTTTCTAATGCATTAAACCCCAGCCCCTCTCTCGACCCTTAAAAAAAAGTACAAAAAGAGAGAGGGGGGGGGGGGTAACCGACTAGTGCAGGACTAGTCCGTACTTTTTTTTTTATAAAAAAGTGTCGAGGCCGTCCCTAATGCATTAAAGCTTTAATGCATTAGGGGAGGCAACGCCCCCGGGGTTGAAGGATTAGAGGTAGAAATTACAGATTTAGGGGGCTTCGCCCTCCTAAAACTACTTTGAAACCCCTATTAAGGCTTGAATTAATGCATTACTTAGGGGGGGGGTTTGTGTATGATTCAATACGAAAAGCAGCAACATCTATTGATTCTGATATTAAACTATTTTACCCTTTCGACCTTTTTTTAGGCTAATTTAAAGCTCATAAAAAAAAGCACAGGACTAGGAACCGCTAGTCCTGTGCTAGTAATGCATTAGAAGGGGTAGGGAGAAATCTCAAAAAGAAAAAGGAATAAATACACCTTATAGAAAAAGGTATTGAATTTCTATTAAACGAGATTAATCTTATGTTATTAACATATTGTATTCGCTTTAATGATGGCATTCTTGCTATTATATGTAGCCTAATCCGAGGTTTATTTCCCTTTTTTGTTTTTTTTTTAATGAAGCAAGCTAGCTTCAACGAGGCGATTTTTTTTATTCCTAACTAGGGTTAGGGCGTATGACCCTAAACCCCCTTGATCCCCTTCCTCCTTCTTAAAGCAGCAGATCCAAGACCAGAGGGTCTTGGATCTTTTTTTTTTACCCAAGCGAAGCGCTGGGGTCGGGCTTGCCTCCCCAGGGTCATAATGCATTAGACTAATGCATTAGCCCCGTAAGGCATTAGAGCTTGCGCCCTAATTTTTTTTATTATTTTTTTTCAAAAAATTAGGGGGGGGGGGCTAATGCATTAAAGCTCCCCTCCTCATAAAAAAAAAATAACCCGAGCTTAGCCCTAATGCATAAAATAATGCATTAGGGGGTTTAGGTATGGGGTCAGCCCTAGCCTAGCTAGTCGGGAGCTTGCGCCCCCTGATCTAATGCATTAGAAAGGGAAAAAAAAATTAGAAGGGCCGCTGCTTTAAGCGGGGGGGGGTTCAGAGAGAGAGAGGAATCCTCACTCCATATCCCCCCTAGGATCCTAGAGAGTGACGCTTTAGGGGGAGCAAGCTAATTTTTTTATTATTAGCTTGCTGAGCTTTAATGCATTAGCCTTAATAATAAAAAAAAAAAATAACCCGGGGGTATGGTAATAAGAGTAAATTTTATAACTATAGATACTCAATAGTTATAAGGTAGAGTTGGATATTTCTAATTTACCGTGTGATTTTATTTTGAATGCTTCAAACTAAAATGAGTAGTGAGAGGGGACCAGGTATCCGTGGTTTAAGAGCCCTAATCCCTAATCCCTTAGGGTTAGGCTAACAACCGGGAGAGGGATTAGGGTATAATTTTTTTTTGAATTATTCTAATAATTCAAAAATAAGGCTGATCCCTCTCATCCCTCTGCAAAAATAATTGGTGCGTAGCCGATTTTTTAAGCTGCGCAGTTTGCTGATCCCTGACCCCGGGCTTACGCTCGGGGAGGCGCAAGCTCATAATAAAAAAAAAATTAGAAGCCGGGGTAGCTTGCGCACATCAAAAATAAGGCGCAAGCTCTCAACTAAAAATTTTGTTTCGTTTTGTAATGAACGCTAATGTTTAATGAATATTCTATATTAGGATATAGAAAATAAATCAATCTTGGGGGGTAGTATCCCATGACCCCACCTCTCTCTTTTAGTACTTTTTTTTAAGGGTCGAGAGAGGGGGGTGGGGTATGGGGACGCTTCGCTGACCCCATACCTGGGGTCAGGGTATGGAGGGGTAGGACTTATTTTTTTTTTTTTTGAATTATTATTAATAATTCAAAAAATAAGAAGCTCCCTCTTATGTTTCTTCTACCCTTTCTTCCTATTATCTGATATCCTTTCCCCTTACAAACCCTTCATCCCTTTATCCCTTCTTCAAGTAGGTACTGGGGGTATGAGGGAGGCCGTTCCTATCCACCAGCGTCCCTGTCCAAATCCCTTTTTAGGGGGGTAAGGGATAGGGATTGGGCACGCTAACCGGAGAGTATAACATTATTAATAATAAATAAATATAGATATAATGCCTCAATTAACACCTTTTTATTTTGTAAATGAAGTAATTTTTGCTTTTGCAATAATTTTAATTACAATATATATGTTATCTAAATATATATTACCTAGATTCGTGCGTTTATTCTTAGCTCGTACTTCTATCTCAAAACTTTTTAACTAAATAGGTTTAAAACTTATACCTGGGGGAGGCTAGCCGGTATCCCCGGCTTCTTATTTTTTTTTTTTTGAATTATGAGAATAATTCAAAAAATTAGACCCCTTCTATGCAAGCTTGGGCCTTCTAATTTATTAATGCATTAGAAGCCAAAAAAAATAACCAAGAGCCAGGGCCTTGGACCTGGCTCGTCCCCCGACCCGGGGCGTAGCCGGTTATTTTTTTTATTATTAAGGCTAATTAAAAGCTCAGAATAATAAAAAAAAAATTAGCAAGCTCCCTCTCTCGACCCTTAAAAAAAAAGTACTAAATGAGAGAGAGGGGTCGAGGGATGGAAAATAAAAAAAAAAATACTGTCGCTTGTCAAGAAATATATTTCAATAAAACATAAGTTACTATTGAATATAATTATAATAATTTAAAATGGAAAAATTTAATTTAAATAGAGAAATAATTAGTCCTTTAAGTCAGTTTGAAATTAGAGATTTATTAAGTTTAGATGCGCCTATATTAGGTAACTTACATATATCAATAACAAACATAGGATTATTCTTAATGTTAGGAGGTTTATTTATATTAGCTCTTAATCTTTTAAGTACAAATTACAACAGATTAGTTGGTAATAGATGATCAATAAGCCAAGAATCTTTATACGCAACTATTCATAGTATAGTAACAAATCAAATAAATTCAACAAGCGGACAAATGTTCTTCCCATTTATATACGCTTTATTTATATTTATTTTAATAAATAACTTGATTGGAATGGTTAACAGGAGCCTTTGCATTTTATCATTATTTATCTCAAACATACTTGAAGCATTAAGATTACAGAATAATCTAATTTTTCAAATACAATCATATTCTTCTTTTAACTCTGACTCACAGTCATCCATACAAATAGACATATCTAAGGATAGTCCTAGATATAGTTTTAACAATAAAAATACCTTCTACCTTAATCCTGATTATCTTACAGGATTTGTAGATGGAGGCGAAGCCGGTGGTTTCTCTCTTTCAATATATAAACAAGGTAAAAACTTAACTGGTTGACAAGTTAAGCCTATCTTTAGTATATCTTTACATAATAAGGATATTAAATTATTAGAAGCTATACAAAGAACTTTTAAAACAGGAAAGATCTATAAACATGGAGTTGATTCTATGCAATATCGTGTAAGTTCTTTAAAGAATTTACAAATAATCACAGATCATTTTGACAGTTATCCTTTAATAACTCAAAAGAGTGCAGATTATCTTTTATTTAAACAAGCTATAGCTATCATAAAGAATAAAGAGCATTTATCTAGAGAAGGTTTACTGAAGTTAGTAGGAATTAAAGCTACATTAAACTGAGGTCTATCTGACAAGTTTAAAGAGAGTTTCCCTCTTGCAAAACCAGTAGTAAGACCTTCAGTAATATATAATCCTCTAAATGTTAGGATTAAGAATTTAAACTGAATTAGAGGATTTATAGAAGCTGAAGGATGTTTCCAAGTTATAATTCAAAATAATAAAAACGTTAGTTTAAAATTTTCATTAACTCAACATATTAAAGATGAGGAATTGTTAAAGGATATCGTTACTTATCTAAACTATGGTAGATATTACAAAACACCAACACGTGATGAAGGTCAATACTTAGTAACAGTCTTTTCAGATATAAATGATAAGCTAATACCTTTCTTAAATGAGTATCCCTTATTAGGAGTTAAAAAAGAGGATTATTTAGATTTTGTACAAATAGCCGAATTAATAAAATCTAAAGCTCATTTAACGGACGAAGGATTAGAAAGAATAAAACTAATTAAAAGTAATATAAATAGAAAGAGAATAACAATAAAAGAAGAATAAATGTTTAGATAATAGTAATATCAAACCCGACCCCTTCGGGGTATGCAGGCTTGCATACCCAGCCCCTCTCTCTAATAAAAGAGAGAGAGGGGCTGGGGTCGGGTTTATAGATAAATAATAATAAAATACAATAAATTTCACTATATGCTGAAAACTTCTAATGCCTTTAGGTGCCGATTCTCGGAGAAAATCTTAAAGGATGAAACAATGAACAATCAGCAGGAAATCAAAATAACCATCCCCACCTCCTCAATTAATTGAGGAGGTGGGGGAAATGTTATGAGTAAGATCCTTAGAGACTACACGTGAAAAATCACTTAACACTGTTTTACTATAAGAACTGAGTGATTAAGATATAGTCCACCATGGTAAGTCTATAAGATTTGCTGTGCTGTCCATACAGTTTTGCTTCAACAAGTCATTTTGTATTAACATTCTCTTTAAGTTTTACTATAGTTTTAGGTGCAACAATATTAGGATTCCAAAAGCATGGTTGAGCATTCTTTTCTCTTTTAGTCCCCGCAGGTTGTCCTTTAGCTTTACTACCTTTATTAGTATTAATAGAATTCATGAAAATAGCTTAGGCTACTATAATTGTGAACAAGAGCCAAATTCCGGGGACACCCTAAAGCTCTAGTAACCAAGGTTTTGTTGTAAAGATGGAACTGGCCTAGCTAATAACTAGCTCTATTTACTTTAATTTTTCTTCTTTTTTTATAAATTTAATTACAATTTCCCATATCCCACACCCCCCGCCTATGCGGAAAGTGCAGGGGATTCAATGCAAGCTCCCCTAGGGGCGCTTCTAATGAATTAGTAGGGGATCCGGGGCGCGACCCTAAAGCTTCGCGCCCTTATTTCATTCTGAAAGGGTAAAAACCATAAAAGAAGCCGAAATTTAGAGGAAGAGTCTTTTAAGGGAATGTCTTTTGTGCCTTTGGCACAAAAAATTCTTTTTTTAGAGGTATGGTAATATCCACTAGAGATAATCGTAAGAGCAATGGGTAATCGCGGATCTAAATCAGATAATAATCTGTAAAAGAGCAACGAGTAGACGGTTCTTCGGTATTGTCTTCAATACTGTAAGGTGTACTCTAGTCGCCATGAAAGTGGTTTTGAGCAGAATCAAGTAACTCAAATTAAAGTTTCTGCATAGTCTTGGCCATTCTAGATCAAATCTGACCGTATGTATTTATTACAGTTAAATATTTTACGAATTTTAAGTAGCCTACTTATTTCAAGTTTAACTTCTTTTTATTTAACACTGATACCTTACTATTACTCTATGACTGTGGCAACTAAGGATCAGACTAATCCCTCGGAGAGGGATACGGGTTTATTTTTAAGTCGGACTTCTAGCCCATTTATTTCTGCCTTTAATGCTAAAAGAACTATGTTTACCTCTGCTAAACCAGAGCCTGCTAGAGTTTATTTTAATCCTGATAAGGAAAAAGAATTAATCATTAATGAAAATAATGGACGAACAGGTGTTTATCGTTGAGTGCACATAGAATCAGGTAAAAGTTATATTGGTTCATCAGCAAAGTTGAATATTAGATTTAGACAATATTTTAATTATAATCATATATCATACCCTAAACGGAATTTGATTATCTATAAAGCGTTGTTAAAACATGGTTATTCGGGATTTAGATTAGAAATTTTAGAATATTGCTCTTCTGAAGTATTACTTCAAAGAGAACAATTTTACTTTGATATGTTTAGTCCTGATTATAATATATTAAAAGTAGCAGGATCTCCTTTAGGTTATAGACATAGCGAAGCGGCAAAAAAACTAATAAGTATAGCATCTAAAGATAGAAAGGTATCAGAATCTGCCCGTGATCTTAAAAGAGAAGCTTTATTGGGTAAAGTTTTAGATAAGGAGCATATAGAAAAAATGCGCCTAGGTAATATCTTAAGAAAACCTGTCCTAGTTACTAATAAGGTAACAGGGGATAGTATGGAATTTTCTTCTATGACAGAAGCTGGAAAATTTTTAGGTTTGTCTAGAGTTTCCTGTCCCCTAATGCATTAAGGGGAAAAGTAAATATTTAGTGAAGAATCTTTCTTCTAAGGAATATATAATATCTGAGCGAAGTGACCTTTCTTTAATAGATAAGGAAATAACCAAGGTTTCTTCTCCTTCTAACGATACTAAAATATCGCAACAGCCTGTCTTATTAACTAATAAGGAAACAGGAGATATAAAAGAATTTACTTCTATGACAGATGCTGCTAAATATTTGGATACATCTAGGGCGCGTTTATGATATTTCTTAAGTAAAACGGTTAAAACCGGTGATGAAACCTTAAAAGGATATACTATTTCCAAGATAGTAGATTCTCAAAATAAAGTTAACAGAGAGGCTACGCCCCCCAAAGTATAGAGGTTACGGATATTACTACAAACGAAGTAACTTTATACCCTTCGTTTACTTTAGCCGGCCAAGCTTTAGGTGTACCTTCGTCTAGTCTATCAGGGTATTTTGCCAAGAAACGTACTAATCTTTTTAAAAATAAGGCGCAAGCTCTTAAATTAAACTTAGTTTAACTTATATTTGTCCTAAATTGCGTATCCATACACGAAGTGCTGCAGCTCCGCAGCCCAGCACACCCCTTGTAGGTGTGCGCAGGGCTTAGAGGATTATAAAAAAAAATTCAGATTTTAATTGGCCAAGAGTGCAGTCGTTCTTACTTAGCAAGAAATATTTCTTTAGGTTTAAGATTAGCTGCCAACATAAAAAGATGAGATTAGGTCTCTCAATCTAATTGTGTTTAAGAATCAAATTCCGGAGATTCCTTAAAGCTTCAGATACCAAGCTATAACTGAAAGGTTACAAGTGGATGAACTAATCACTCATGTAGGGTAATAAATCAGAAGATTCTAGTAATAGAAATAGGTAATCGCGGATCTAAATCAGATAATAATCTGTAAAAGAGCAACGAGTAGATGGTTCTTCCATTAGATTAAACTAATGGTAAGGTGTACTCTAGTCATCGGGAAAGCCGGCTCTTAGGCAAAACTAAGTAACCACCTAAGATTAAAGATATCACAATAGCCTATCCTCATTTTATAATATTTTCGCGATTTATGTAGCGTAAAGTTTATGCTGTAACACTTTAAAGAAAGGATAAAGTATATAAACACCTTGAATAAGGGGACAAAGTTTATATATACCTTTAAAGAAAGGATAAAGTTGTGAACGATTTATATTATCTTTGGTTAAAAATTCTACTAAGAGATCTGACAGATCTTATAGTTTTCACTTACCAGGTAGCTTATTTTTTCAATCTAAAAATTCTACTTTCTCTAAGTGTTTCAAATCTATTAGCGTAAGGATGTTTTCAACTTCAAAAAGTGCTAGCAGCCCTGGTTTAGCTATTTTCTCTGATGCTGACAAAGATAAACTAGATATTCTTAAGTCCATTAAAGGTAAATCAGGGATTTATATGTGGAGCTTGCTAATCCTCCTATATTCTTTCAGAATATGATCCCTCTGGGGGGCGGTAGCCTCCCGGAGGATAAATAATAAATTGAACCTTTCTAATTTTTTTTTTATTATTTATAATAAAAAAAAAATAACAGGACTAGGACAGGCTAGTCCTGTGCTAGGCCTTAAAAAATCGAAGATTTTTTTTGGGGAGCTTGCTCATCCTCCTATATTCTTTCAGAATATGATCCCTCTGGGATTCCGGAGGATAAGTAAAAAGTATGTCGGTAGTTCTTAATGCATTAGGGGAATTTTTAATAAGTAAAATAATAATTAGTAGAATAATAACAAATATAATATAAGGGAGGCCTTCGGCCCCGAACACAATTTAGGATAGTCTTATGTTCACGAAAACATAAATCTTTTTCACATTCCTTCTCTTTTAAAAGGTATCCTTATGAAAGGTGTCTTTTTAAGTATAATTTTATACAACGTAGAGATTACTCACAGGCTACAAATGATCAACAAAAAAAAAGTAGTAGCCTTATACCTGTTGTAACGTATTCTGATGCTTTTTTGAATAAATCTATAATTTTAAAAGAATTTAAAAATAAATCCGGTATTTATCTACACCTCCGGTGACTGAGTAAACAAAGTAAATGGTAATACCTATATAGGTAGTAGTGTAAATTTATCCCGAAGATTTAAAGTATACTATGATTTTTCTTATCTTTCAGTTAGAATAGGAAAAAGTAAAAGCCGAATTTATAGTGCAATTTTAAAGTATGGTTACTCTAATTTCCAGCTAGAAATCTTAGAATACTGTACAAAAGAAAATGCTATAAGTAGGGAACAATATTATATTGATTTATGTAAACCTGAATATAATCTTAACCTTACAGCAGGTTCAAGACTTGGAAGTATTTATTCGGAGGAAAGTAGGTGAAAAATGAGTAAATCTTCTCAAGGGTTTAAACACACGGAACAAAGTAAATTGTTACTTTCTTTGGCTAATAAAGGTATCAACAACCGAGCTTGCGCCCCCCTATCTCTCTTTTTTTAGAGATAGGGGCTTTGGTAAAACTCATAGTAAAGAAACTAAAGCTTTAATTAGTTTAGCTAGATTAGGAAAAAATTTTCTTTCAGAATTAGCTAGAGATAAAATGAGTAAAGATACAGGTACAGCATTGAGAGTTTTAGATTTAAAAACAAATAAAGTTTCAATATATACTTCTATAACTAGAGCGGCTGAAGCAATGGGTATTACACAGCCCTCATTAGGTAAAAGAGTTAAGAAAACACAGGGTTTCTTTATAGTTAAAAAACGATACCAAGTTGAAAAGGTGGTAAATTCTGATAAGTAGTATTTATTGATTGGCTAAACCATAATCAGAGACGTAGACTTTTGGAATATTACAATGTAAATAGAATGCTAAACGAAAAAAGTATGCCTATTAACGTTGCATTATTAAAGTACGGTTATACTAATTTTAGTTTGACTATCCTTGAAATTTGTGATAAAGATAGTCTTATGTCTAGAGAAAAATACTTTTTTGAAGTATACTCTCCGGAGTATAATATATTAAAAACACCTGGAAGCCCTAATAGAGGATCGGGTTGAACACATTCTGAAGCTACAATAGAGAGTATGCGTATTGCTGCTTCTAAGACATTCAAATCTCCGGAATTTTAACTAAATTATCTAAAGGTCAATCTACTGGTATCGAAGTTGAGGTAACTGATTTGGAAACAAATAATACTACTACTTATCATGCCATTAGAGCTGCAGCCCGAGCTTTAGATATAGACAAAAGATATATTGAACATTACATTTACTTAAAACAAGATAAACCTGTTTTAGGTAGATATACTTTTAAATTAAACTTAAACTCAGATAACAAAAGTATAAATTTAGAGCTTGCGCCCCCCGAAAAGGGAGGGCTTCGCCCCCAAAAAACTTCTATGAAAGTGGAGGTTACTAACGTTGACACTAAAGAGATTACAATATACTCTTCTATTACTGCAGCTGCTAAAGCATTGTCTTATCGTCAACCTAGTATATCTTTATACTTAAAAGAAAATAGAACTAAACCTTTTAACCCTTCGGCCTAGCACAGGACTAGCGGTTCCTAGTCCTGGGTCGCCCTAAAGCGGGCAACTACGCTACGCTAGCGAAAGGAGGAAAATATTTATTCAAATTAGTAGACTAGAATACAGCAGTTTACGCTTAGGACTTTACTTAAAGAACCTAATCTGAGGATGAATTTGTTGAACGATTATCAGGTCACATGTTATTAAATATTTTAGCGGGTTTTACTTACAATATAATGACAAGCGGGATAGTTTTTTTTTTTTTGGGTTTGATCCCTTTGTCATTTATTATCGCTTTCTCGGGTTTGGAGCTGGGAATAGCTTTTATACAAGCTCAGGTTTTTGTGGTTTTGTCTTCGGGTTATATAAAGGATGGTCTAGATCTTCATTAAGTTTTATGTCTAGTTTTTCTATGATTATGAATAAAAAAATTCTAAACGCTAAAAATAAATTTAAAGATTTAAGTATCATCTTTACAGACGACTTTATGCCGCCAAAACCACATAAATTTACAGCAAAAGCCTTAAAAAGCGGATTTAATTTGGATATTTTTAGTTTAAACAATATATTATCCTATTATGATATAATTATTTTAATGGTTTCAAACTATTGAAAAATAGATCTTCAATGAGTAACTATTTTAGTTAATAATTTAACTTTAGTAGGTCCTATACTTTTGATAAAAGGGCCCGCTTTAGGAAAATTTCTATTAATATTGTTGCGTTTTATTCGAATAAAAATCTTGAATTATATAAATAGAGAGCTTGCGCCTTGAAATAAAATAAAATCTATGGTTATTCGTTTATTAAAACCTAAATTTACTTTATTAATAATAGATTGTATAAATTATGGTATTTATATAGGAATAAAAAATTTTATTGCTAATACATATAAAGATATTATCTTATTTAATAACATAAATATAAATGATTTAAATATTTTTTTATTTTGTTGGGGTATAATTTTTATGCTATCTGGAAAAGATTGTTTGGTACTTTTAGGTCACATTCTTTTGAATTTTTCTACTGTTATATCTTTATGAGCTTTAACTTTCTACTTTATGAGTAATAAAGAGATAAAAAATTTTTCTTATTCCCCTCCGGGGAATCATGAATGACAAAAATTAGGTGAACTTTTTTTACTAAGTTTATTATTTATAGGGTTATTCATTCTTTTTAAAGAAATATTTTTATTTCTTATATTAGTTAATTTAAAATGAAAAAATTTCCAAAAAAAATTGTGAGATAATATAGAAGATTATATCCTTAAAGTGTCGTCTAAACATGATTTAAGATCTACAACCAAAAAAGGATCTTCAGGTTCTCCTGGACCTAAAAAACCAGGGGGTCCAAATAATGACTTATTAACAGATGAACCTAAGAAAAAAAAATATAGAGCTCGTAGACCTGCTGCAGAGATACAATTTGATCGAGAATTGACAGGATTTTATGCAGAACGAAAAGAAGGTGAGACAACACCAGAATTTGAAGCAAGAGTAAAAAGAAAAGACTATAGAGACCATCATAAAGGAGCTGCTCTGGTGAATAAAGCGAGACGTGATCTATATAAAAATAATGAAGAATATAGAAAAAAAGTTCTTGAGGCTAATAAAAATGGTAATAAAGATAAGGTAAAAGAACAAATAAGAAAAACTAAATGGAACAGATCGAATATTGAATGAAAAAATAAATTAAGGGATAATTATGTTGATGCAGTTTTACCTGACAAAAGTGATCCTCAATATTATACAGAGCTATCTTCATTACTTAAAAAAAACGAAGGTAAAAGATTATCATCTATAGTGTCTTTTGGAAAAAAAGTTAAAGAAAGAAATTCAACTGTTGTGGAGAAAGCTTTGATTGAATTAAGAAAAGATGATCCTAGTATATTTAATTTAAAAAGACCTAATACAACTATGATTGATAAGGCTTTTCTTTCGAAGATTGCCCAAAAAGGTGAAAAAAATTAAGATGATGGCTCCCCCTTAATGCATTATGGTTCTGCTTCTGCTTTTTATGCTAACAAAAGAATTAGCAGAAGAAGCTCGCTAATCCCAAGGGGATAATGGAGCTTGCTGAGCTTGCTAATCCTCCTATATTCTTTCAGAATATGATCCCTCTGGGATTCCGGAGGATAACCCAGGGCGCAAGCTCCTAAAAAAAGGAGCTTGCTGAGCTTGCTAATCCTCCTATATTCTTTCAGAATATGATCCCTCTG
>ENA-UOVY01000695-UOVY01000695.1-plant-metagenome-genome-assembly--contig:-NODE-695-length-12155-cov-21.908926_pt1 | contig 12155 bp, 6 predicted proteins | sample MGYA00249840_ERZ761561 | MGnify/ENA primary metagenome ERZ761561 (study PRJEB28882, sample SAMN05720143) | plant metagenome | isolation source: Guanajuato, Mexico | place: Mexico:Guanajuato, Mexico... | reverse complement strand
ACACTGCGCTCGTTCCAGAATCGTTCGTTTTCGCCACTTATTACAAAATGTACTACTATTTTGTACAAGATGTAAAAATTTTTGGAAACCGTGCAGAAAGTAGCTGTTTTCCACACTAGTGTGAAAAAAAAACTTAAATACGCTGAATTATGTTCTGTGATACAAAACGGGGAAATAGTTCTCGAACTTAAGTCACTGATTTCCCGTCAACACTCTGCCAGATTTATGATGCTAACTTTACCAAGTCTTTAAGCGAAAAAAAAAAACAAAAAAAAAAAACAGACTGTTTTAGAAATTATAATTCGTAAAATATATTTCATAAACTAGGTGATATACTTTATAGAGAAGCGACCAATCAGAAACAAGAACCTAGTTTCTCAATATTCTGATAGAACCAGATCCCAGAGAACAGGCTAGATATGGATACCTTCAGATTGAATGAGTTTTCTGTTCAAAGGGGTATTCGATCAGCACCAGATACCACAAAGAAGGGAATCATGTGGTTTAAATATCAACGAAATACGTCTATAGACAATAGCGCAACGTTTTCAAGATCGCTCGATGCATCGCTAATGAATATAATATTATTTATAGGTACCTATATGAGGTGATGTGAAATGTTTCTGGAAGGTCCATATAGCTGCATGAGGGAATATTCTACAAGCAGAAAGAAAATACCTACTCGAAACTGCATCAAATCAAGATGTTTTATTACAGGGAGAAACGTCGACAAGGGAAGAAAGCCGGACTAACAAAATTTGTCCTTCTAAAATCAACGTACAATAAGCTACAGCTCGAAAACACGCTGATTTTACGACTGTATTGAAGAATGCGCTCATCGTAGGCAAATTAGTTCTAGCCCAGTTTTTTCACATCGTCACCATCCCGAACATCAGTTTATCAAAAGCGGACACTCGAGAACATCATATCTACCTATACGACAAGAATACACTGCGATCTCAAAAATTTAATCGCGCTCAAACGTATTTAAAATGAGGCGGAAATTTGAAGAAAAGTTTTCGACATGCACAGGAAAAAAAAACTGATAGGATACCGTACACGCGAAATCAGTATAATTAAAAAATAGAAAATTGAGAGAAATCGCAATATGTAGCCGCAGAAGAATACTACCAACATTAAGTACATTTGGAAAAAATAAAAATGGTTCGAGAAGGAAACGATACGTTTTTTGCTGGGAAAGGAATGAAATGAAGACATGGACCGAGAGAGTGAAAGTGAGTTTGTGTGTGTGTGTGTGTGTGTGAGAGAGAGAGAGAGAGAAAGAATTTCAGAACATTCAGAATTTTTTTATTTAGCGAAAGTTTTCACTACACTTCTAGTACATCCATCATCTACACACTGAGATGAGTTTTAATTTGAAAGGAATAAAGCCCAACAATTACTTTACATTGGTTACTCATCAAAGTGTTTTATATCCATATTCAAGAACTATACCACCGCACAACTTTTTCCCATGCTTCTCTCCCCGGTCATCTCTCTATAGTCTCGCGGCTAAATATCATTTCTCTCTCTTTCGAGCAACCTTTTCGTAACTTCAACAACGGAAAACCCGATCATCAAGAATTCACCCATATTTCTTCCTACCCCTTACTTCTCCTTCGCATTTCCTCGATAATTTCATCATTAAAAATGTTAACTCTGGTAGGTATGCTTAGATTCATATAAGCGATACGGACTGGTACACGGGAGAAAGCTTTTCTCGAGATCGAGCTCATTCACCTGGGTGGGTGCGTAATTCCTCAAATCGAAATTAGACGCACACCTAGGAGAACGCGTAGTATATTTTATCATCGAAATTGGCTTTCCCATTCCCTCTCATCGAGCCACTTCTCGAAAGTCTTATTATTGAAAACTTATCCAAGTCCCGCTATGGAAACGAATGAAGGTGTCCAAAAACAAACCTACGAAATAGTTCAGTTTCCCGTTGCATGGTTTTTCTAGACTAACATATATAGGATTATTTTACATGCATAATTGTAGTACGAGTACGTCTTCTTTATTTGTACATCAGCGACCTCGTACGATTCGTTTTGTTCGAAATCTTAACTTCGTTTCGAGTCTCCGATCTTCTTCTCCCGCACACGCAAGAAATTAGGTATCGCAGCGCATTCTCAAAAGGCGGTCCGTCCGTTATAAATAATGAACAAATTTAAAATCGATTACGCGCGCGGGCCCCCCCCTCCCCTCACCTTCCATCTGAAATAATAGCTATTTGGTCGAGAATTTCTAGATAAGGTTCACTCGAGTCGCTCTCGAATTGGGAAAAGTATAGACTGTATACAACTCACCAGGGTATAAAACTCGTTCTACAGCAGGATGGCTTTCTAGAAAGCGAGCCACTTGTAATCCGCTGGACATGTGTTCTTTCATTCTCACTTTAAGCGTTTTCAGACTTCTAGTGACTAGGTAGCAATCGAACGGCGAGGGAACGACACCAGCGGCTAAAAATAATCGCATCGCGTACGTAAGTTACATACGGATATTATGTAGGTTACAGCGAAAATATGGTTATAAAAATTTAGTTACAATTTTGAAGGAATTTCAGTTCTTCGTATATTTTCTCATCGTTTAAAACGGCCGCGCCCATCACTACGTCGGCGTGGCCAATTCATATATTTGGTTAATGAATACACAACGATGTCGGCACCCAAGTTTAAAGGTTTCTGAAAAACGAAAAAATTCAAAACGTATAACTTATTTATTTAGGGCGAACGTCGATACAGATTAGAAATACGTGAAATATCGTATGTTACATCAGCTAGGTAGGCCTACTAAGTATTAATTCTCTACAAAGTTTTTACGACACGCGTCCTCATCTCTAGAATCCCACCTACCGACGAGTTATACAGCAGCCAACAAAATCGCACCTCCGCCGTAATCTACTACATATTATAAAAGGTTGGTCCATCGCCTAATCTACGAGTAGGCACGAGATAGAGAATATTTTCTCAGAAACTATAAAAGTCGGTAATGCAGTGAGCTGTGTAGCTCAAAGGCCAAGAAGATGCACTTGCACGCGCCAGCTAAAATCGTCTCTCTTTTCTTCCCTACCCCATTACGCTAACGATAAACGATGCGTCTTTTCAACCATTTCCAAATCACAGACCCCAATCGACGCGGAAAACTTGACGTAGCCTATATATATATATATATATATTACATTGAAGACGAAAGGACGACGACTGAAACCCTAAAATATCGTAACATCGTTTCGTGGCGAGAAGCAGGATGTAAATTTTTGGTAGACGTTCTCCTCAAAAGAAAACAATTAAAAAGTAAATAAGAATAAAGCACAGATTTTTTTTTTCCCCACACGTCCGGCGCACAATCATTTTCTCGAACTCGACTCGTTCCCGAATTCGTGGTCCAGCAGGCTGCTTCTCTCTACCTAATTCCACGGGTACCAGTGTACACTTCCGATTACGCTAACTCGAAATGCCCTCTCCATTCTCCAAACCCTATCCGAACTGGCGTACATATAGTCGTCGATCCGAACTTTCGCTAACGCGAACCCATCTGCCGGTCACATTTATTCGTAGGCCTAGATACAATCGGAAGTGTAATCCCGAAATACAGTGGTCGACTAGTTTCTTACCTGGAAATAGGGAGTGAGAAACGTATTATCGACTACGACGATGATATTCTCGTTTTTCGCCTTCACCGCTCGGACAACGGCCTCGACATCGACGACTTTCATCAGAGGATTAGTCGGTACCTCCAACCATACCAGCTAGAAGGCAAAAATCAATAACACGATGAATACGATTACATTCGCATCAAAGAGAAAAGATGTTTAAAAGGCTATAATACAGTACGAACTTTCGTATTGGACGTGATCTTGGCGATGGTATTTTGTAGCTGACAAAAGTCGTCGAATGTCACCTCCATCTGAAATTTGTCGGCGATCTTTCGTAGATAGCGTCCGGTGCCGCCGTATACGTCGTCCATACAGATTACGTGGTCGCCGCTTTTGAACAATTGTAGAATGACGGAAAGCGCGCCCAAGCCGGACGAGAAACACAGAGCGTACTTGCCTCTATCCAAGGCGGCCAGATTCGCCTCCAAAATATCTCGACTAGGATTTCCGCTCCGACTATATTCGTGGCACTGCAAAGGCGATATAGAAACATTTTTTTTTCTTCCAAATTTTTCACGCGTACGCGTTTTTAAAGCAAAAAAAAAAGTCGGGTATGTCACTTACATAGGGCTCTGCTGGACCGGCCTGTCGAAATGTAGTGGTCAAATGGATGGGCGGAATGATGGCCCACATGGATTTATCGTTCGCTTCGTAACCGCTGTGGATGGCTCGGGTGGCGAAACTCGTATCTTCCGGTAGGTAGCCATCGTTCGAGCACTTCTGAAAGCACAAAAGACAATGACTGCTCGCGTTGGGCACTTGAAAAATGTCACTGGTGACACGAAAACACGAATGTTCACCTCCTCGGTAGTCATCATGGTTGAGTTGACCTTCTCGTTCGGCGACATGGCACTTTTTTATCGACTCGAGCAAACGACAATACACGATTAAAATGATCCTAAGAAATGAGGGAAAAAATTAAAATAGTACACAAGACACCCGTTACATTGGAACACTCGATACGAAACAATAGCGATCGTATTTCCATAGGTTAATGAGTACGCGCGTACATGCGAGTGAGAATCATAAAATGATTAATAAAGATAATTCGCAGAATCGATGGTTCAACGATCTCAAAAGAAAGGAGAAAACATGTCTTCGACCGGAACTGTCATAAAAAAGACACGTTCAGAGGTGAAAAAAAAAAAAAAAGAAAAAAAAAAAAAAAAAAAAAAAAAAAAAAAAAAAACACGGAGCACCATAAAAAATGAAGGAAAATTTCTCACCGGTATACACGTATACACGTTTCAACTTGTGATTACAGCAGGCACAAGTATTCGTACATAAAACAATATTCTTTTAATAATTCAGCGATAGAACAGATGAGTAAACTAAGGAAACTGATTCTGCGAAGACATAGCAGCAGCGTATAGGGTAAACTCGCGCACGTTAAGATGATGAAATCGGTTCGAGGAGTGCGAACTTATATATACACGTCGTCGGTAAATCGAAAAAAAGAAAGGGTAGGGGAAGAATCGGTAAGCACGAAAGTTGGAGTTGATAGCGAAAGAAAGTACGTGCTACCAGGGGGGGGGGAATTTTTAGAGAATCCATTAACAGAGGTCGACACAATATCGAACGAAATTGATAGGCTGTCGGAAAAAATTTGTTGTGCTTCATATGACACGCATAAAGAATCATTGTACACAGTGAATGCTCGTGAATGATAACAGTTCGATAATAGCGCGATATTCGATAAGAGTTTTTTGCGCACGGTTTAAAAATATTTTTCTTTATCTGATGAATATGCAGAATTTATAGCTTATCGAAACAGGTCACGCACGAGGAATAACCGACCACGACGCGACGTGATGGAAAAACCACGAAAAATTATTTACGCCACGCCATCGCGACAATGAAAACTGCAGAAGAAAAATTTCGGAAAAAGCGGAGCAAGAAGCAGCCAGTCAATGGGACAAAGCGGAAGGGACACATCGCAACTCCGGACCGACTCAACGGTTAGACGGCCAGGACAAGGGATCAGTAGGCCTTCCACGTCTTTTCATAACCCACTATAGCCCCAATACGCGTGGGCCGATTGTTTGTCCCTACAAGCACCTATCTCACGGAAAGATTTCAAAATAATACAGCCCTGCAGTCGAGGCTATTATACGTATAATGATTATTATTTTGAAATGGAAAAGATTATGAGCGAGCTGAAAATTTGTCTATACGTCGTGTAGACCTACCATCTCATCGACTGGTGAAGAACTACTTTCAATCCAACAAAGGCGTTAGTCCCTGTTGTGGTTCAAGAGAGGGGAGAAACAGTTTCTTGCGTTTTACTTTATAAAAGTGACCATAAATGTACATTAACCTATTATTTTTAAAAAGAAAGTTTGTCATATCTTCTATAAATGACGACCCAATCATTTTCCCGTCATTTATTTACCTTAAAAGGATACTAAACAATCCGTCGGTAACATTCGCCGCACACGTGCCGTCCATTTTCGAGGACAGACATATACTGAGGAAATCATCTTCACTATGTTTGGATGGAAAGAAAATTAAGCATTCCTGCTGCACGAAGAAACGTTCAAGAAAGTAGTTCGAACGTGCAGAAAAGATTATACCGCATCCTGCGGTTGCCGTAAAATTAGGCTTCTGTCCATTATTTTCTAGTCTCAGCTACGACACAAATGAATACGAGGTCTAATACAGAACCCTATCGTACAACCTGAACGTCTCAATTCCCTCTGACTAAACTCCGCACAACTATTTTCACTAATTTCAGAAACGCATCGCAAAAGCCTTACAGTAGTCTATACTTATTTTAATTTCAACCCCCTAAAAGCCACAACTTTTTCTTCTTTGTATATAAAAATCCTTCTTATTCTCAAAACTCTCGCTAATTTTGTTACTATCGTACAAATTAGTTCCGATAGTACGTAATTTTCTTTAGCATCGAGATTATAGTTGAATATCTCAATGAATAGGTAAAATAAAAATCATCACAGTCAGCTCTTCATGTCTGGATAACAGTACCTACGATTCGTCTTAGACAGATGGTTTATGAGGTGTGAGCGAGTAAGTTGATAAGTTATACAGGAACTCGAAATTAAGTACAATCCACTTTCATTAAAAATATCGTTCGCATAATACGAGTACTTTCGTGAATCACCCCATCATCAGTTGTAGCTCAACTGAAGAGCAAAGCCTTAAATTACCACTATTTATACTTAAATGAAGCTTAAAACTAGGTTCCTTATCGGATAACTTGAGTTCGACCTAAATCTAGAGTATTCTAAGCAAACCGATAAAGTGATCAAGGCCTTCAAAATACAGGACCTAAATGTAGGAATAAGCAACAATGCAATGTAGCTATGATGAAAAGGATTAGCAATGACCAAACAGAGAGAAAGGAAAAGGGGGACCAAAACGGAGTATATAAGATCACCAGCGAACAATGCGACAGTGTCTACATCGGGGAAACTGGAAGGAAGCTCAACACCCGGATGAAATAACACGCGAAGTCAAAAGCAAAACGGGGTGACAAATCATCTAAATGGAAAGCACGGCAATGATGAGAACCATTCCAGCAACGCAGCAGAAGAGAAATTCGGTGCAGTCCACACAGAGACTTCCACTAGGAAGAGGAAACTTAAGGAGCAACTGGAAATCGTGAGGCGAATAAAAAAAAAAAGTGAAACAAATCCTCATCAACAACGTAACCATTCAAAAGCGAAAAACTTCTTCGGCGGAAATATAAAAGGAACACTGGGCAGCCAATGGGAAATGGCGATTTCATGGCAATATTTCGTAACCGGAACAGTCAATAAGGACAGCGCACAAGAGCAAAGAGAGATTAACCAATCACGAGACTTCTACCAGGAATAGGAAACTCAAGGAGCAACTCGAAATCGTCAGGGAGAAAAAGAGAGGAAAACCAGTCCTCATCGAAATTGAGATACCATTTAGACTGGAAATAGATGGAAATACGAGGAACATTCCTCGTCAATAGAAGACAACAATTTCACGGCAATATTCTGTAACCAGAACAGCCAACCGAGACACAGCGCAACTGCAAAGAGGGATTAACCAATCAAGATTGAGTAAGGCCAATCTTAAGACGGGTAGAGTCAGAGTAGTCACAACGCAGAACGCCCACTAATCAATTAGAACTCTAGATTTATAGGTTGAATTCAAGTTATCCAATCAGGAACCCAGATTTAAGCTAAATATAAGAGGCGGTAATTCAAGTCTATTCTTTAGTGAAGCTACAACATGATGGTGTAGCTTCGAAACGCCACTTCCTAGTGTTCGTAATAGAGCAGCGTTTTCCAAACTTTGATGGATCACAACACAATTTGAAGAAAAAAAAGTTACGAGCTTCTACCCAAAATCTTCTGAGAGACCCGCTTTTCGCATTCAGATTAAGTCTTTCATTATACACCATTGTGTACTCTGGTATACAATCTCTCGCTGTCCCTCTCACTCTCATTCACTCCCCTTCTCTCTCAAGAGGAGAAATACTTCTGAGTTCAAAATCTAAAGGTTAAATGAGGTCCCGCACTTGCATCCTGTGCTCGTACTCGCAAAATTCAGTAAACGAAATAGATAGCAAAAGTACCTGAAATTTTCCAAAGTTCCAATTCCCTTTCTGAATAAAATTCACAGAGTAAAACTTTACAAATTAAAACTCACAGCAAAACAAAATTTCGAAAATATCTTCCACTATATTTTAATCAGTGCAAAAACGGTTCCAGGTGTTACCCAATCATCAGTTGCAATTCTCTCTCTCTCTCTCTCTCTCTCTCTCTCTCTCTCTCATTTTTCCAACTGCCAAGTTTCGGGCAAATTCTAAAATGTTTCGAAGTACTAAGGTCATTGTCATAAACTGACGTCACAGACTGATCACTATAAAAACCGATAACGTCATGTTCGAGTGACGCTGGATGCGGACACTGGCAGACATTTTTTAGATAGTCACTTAGGGCGCAAAGAAAGCGGGCCTGCTTTTAAAAAATATGCATAAAAAAACGGCACAATGTACACTATGTACAGTAGGAATAGAGGGAATGTCTGGTTTTGAAAATAATTTATCAAAGCTAGCACACTTTATTCGGAGCTAATCTCGTTTTAGACATGAAGAATAAGCTAGCTGTAAACGGTTCGAGTTCATGCAACTGACCATACACAGAGAACTCGGAAGGGAAGTGGAAATTTGTTCAATTCCCACGGCTCAAATACACGGTTCGGAGTTCGTTATCTTCCCAGATTCAAAGGTTTCAGTTTGAAAGTCGAAATCCGAAAGGAGAAAAAGGAATTTCTTGGTTTAGGCCCGAAATGTTAATTTTTGATTTTGAATCGAGTACATTTTGTTTTCTTTGATTTGATCGGCCGCTGATGGACGAAAACTCAACGGCGAATAGCGAACATTTTCATCAAATAATATCCTCAAAATAAAAAATGAGTTTCCTGTAGGAACAATTCAAATGGTGGAGGAAGAAAGATAGAGAGAAGAAACAATGAATCTTATCGAGACTTAGTTACGGAAAAGGAGTTGGGAAAAATTCTGAGAACATAGAGGTGAAAGAAACGAGACAAAAGTAATCGAGAGAGGAAAATGTCTCAACGGTGAACCTATATGGAGAATTCTCAGGAGATGACTCGCAAAAATCGTTCATGAAGATGATCCGAAGGCACAGGTATAAGAGAAATTTTTTATAGAGAACATTGCTTCAAGGATGGAAGTAGTCTACGGTGAGCGTTTCTCTCCAGACTAACGCTCTGGCAGTAAGTAAGTTCCAAGATCCAAGCTGTCTCGTTAGTATCCGCTATTAGACATTTTAGCGCAGAACGTGATTTACCCATAACTTCGAATCGAGGTATTCATCGTCAGACATCAAAACTGATTCAGATAATGGAACAATTAATATAATGATGCGCAAACATGAGCGGAGAATTGAATAGTTTCCGATTATTATGGTAATTCAAAGTAACAGAGAGAATGAGAATGGAAAAAACTTTTCGATGATTAACTCGTGGAGGGATAAAGTGAAGACAAATCTGGTCAAATTTTAAACTCAAATTCTACGGAAACGGCCGGCAAGAGGAAGAGAAGAATATAGAGTATATTACTGCCCTGAAAAGTGAAGTGCGTAAATCAACTCGTTTGAGGTTCGCGAGACACACGAGTTGATTTAGGCACTTCACTTTTCAGGCCTAGTAAAAGATATTTCTCAGGCCGAAAAACCGAAAAGAAAAAATCTGACAGGTCCGCAGCAAAACGTACTTTTCGGACCTCTAAGGTCTGAAATAAGCTTTTATTTATAATTAAGACTTTCAAAATATTGAAAAATATCCATCGCAAAATCGCGGTTCCTAATTCGATGATTTTATAGAGAGTCTAATTATTTTCTTACGAAGTTACATTCCTGTTAGTTCATTATTAAATATGTTTTCAAAGGGTTTCTACAGAAGTCCCTCAAATACCTGGGTCGAAATTGATGTCCTTCTCTCGAAGCCATTATTTCGTTATTTCCCCTCAAATAAGGAAAACTTTATATTACCCCCTCCCCCCCACACACACACACACAATAGTAGCTTATCTACTTACAAATATTTATAAGTTGGTAGATATTAGCAATTTTTGTGCAGGTGTAAGAGTCCTTTTTATTATACTCGGGTCCTTCCCCGCCGGTAACTATGACCCGACAATTTCTGCTCGTACACTTTTTCGCGCGCGATAAAATAAAAATAAAATCGAGAAAAACGCTTTCGTCGATCGAGAAATGCCGGTAGAGAGGACAACGACGTTCCTCCTTTACAACGTGTTGAACGAATTTTGCGGGAAAGGAAAACCTCTCTAATGTGCTCACTATATTCGGATTTCGAGAGGAAAAGAAAAGAAGAAAGTGTCCTTCTATTAAGTGTTTAAACGAGTTATGTGTTACGAGAGTTGAGCGCAAGCCACCACCATCGTCGCCATCGACATTCCGCTGTCCGACCATATTCGTAACGTTATTTTACTGCTCCACTTCTAGGGGTGGATCGTGACCCGAAAATTTCCTCACTAATTTACCTCAGCTCCTCCGTCTCTTCGCCATATAAAGTGTACGTACTGTTTTTTGAAGAGTGCGATCCGATGTAGTGTATATCCTAGATACACTTTTCCTTTTGCAGAGATTTTCTTCTCTCGCTATAAAGGCTGCTAAGCAGTAATCGAAGAATGAGACGAACCTTCTCCCGACACTGGCGCGCTAGGATAACTTACAGCTACGTGCTCGAAATAATTTCCCACATATTTTCTTTTTCCGAATGCGTATCATTTTCAGTTGGAAGACGCGGACTTTGGGCGAGTATAAGATGTATTTAAATATCTCCATCCACTCGTTAATGATGGAATTTTCGCGTACATTATTACGCTGTATACAATCGTATATTAGATAAACTGCAAAATTTTTGGTGCTTCAACCCTCGCTCGACGACACCCTCTTGACACTAGGGCCAGAAGGTATACATCGTTCAAGTGAACAGGAAAAAATAAGGATGTATATTTTGGTACTACACTTTTATTCAAACTGCTTATAAATCTTCTTCTACAAACTTATTTTTTCTCTTATGATTTACGATAAAGAGGGTGTTTTACCAACAACATTTACTTTCTCCGCCCTACATAAAATTCACCCTCTTCTTCCTCACTTTTTTCTTTTTTTCCCCCGATTTTCTTATTTTCCTTCCTCTCTCTCCAACTAGTGATAGGTATATTATATATTGATCCTTCTTGTCTTTTTTAATGGCTTTTTTTTTTGTCACTGTCGCCGCTGCACCGTTGAATTAATATTTGCGTCGTACGTCCTTTGAGAATACTACAATAAATGGGCAGAATGCGATTATAATATCGTATTTGAGGTTGATAATCGTTTGTTTGGTACAGTAGTTTCAACTATTCAATGTAGAAGTACTTTCATTTGGAATCACTTTCGAGAACATATAAATATTGTTTTGAGGGTTGCTACTTTCCTTCAAGGAGTGGACTTCTTAATCTCCAGTTATATTCCGTATGTTAATCGTATTAATCTTTCCAAATTAGGTTATTTCTTTTCGTAATCAATATGTAATTATTGTGGAGATGCAGGGGGAGGTCCCGGCGAATATTCAGCCGGGCTACGGCGCACACGAGCCGCGACCCCGCACAGCGGATTCCGCTGGTCTCGGCGATGGTTCGCCGGCCACTCGCTCTCCTGTAGACTGACCGCGAATTTCTCGCGGTTCCCGGCGACTGCTCAGCCGGTTACTTTACAGCGATAGCTCAGCTGTTCGCGGCGAGTAGGTCGCCGGCCCTACGCAGCGAGGTCTCGCTGGATGTCCAAAAATAAGGCAAAACCAGTTACGTACAACACAACGTTTAATAACTAGTAACGCCGGCAACATATACAAAACAAGTAGTCGTTTATTCTCCCTAAAAGGTAGCGTATACCAGACTTACCTGCGAGTAGCGATGCACGCCACCAGGCAGTTAGAGGGCGAACATATTGCCTATCAGTAATTTGAA
>ENA-UOVY01000694-UOVY01000694.1-plant-metagenome-genome-assembly--contig:-NODE-694-length-12164-cov-605.938393_pt1 | contig 12164 bp, 7 predicted proteins | sample MGYA00249840_ERZ761561 | MGnify/ENA primary metagenome ERZ761561 (study PRJEB28882, sample SAMN05720143) | plant metagenome | isolation source: Guanajuato, Mexico | place: Mexico:Guanajuato, Mexico... | reverse complement strand
TCGCTCTGTGGGATTGTGTGCTGAAGATTCGTTGCCAAATTTGTTCGCTGGCCGGCCGAGCGAGCGAACCGAACCGAGCCGAATCCAACTGAACTGAACTGAACTGAGGAGAGCAGAACGAGCGGACAGAGCGAATTTGTCTGAGGTCGGGTCACAGTTTGGCCGCAGAGAGTTTCGAGAGTTGAGCTTCAGAGACCAGAATTACCAAAACGAACCAGTCGCCTTTACACGAGGCCCTCCCCCTAAGTTGCCCAAACCATCAAGCTAGCACCAGCCAACTAACCAAAACAACTGTCCCGCAGTGAAGCAAGTGGAACGAGGAGGCGCCGGGGATGTCGGCCAGAGGCGCGAGCTGAGCGGGCGCGAAGAGAAGCGAGCGGGATGTCGCGCGAGGGTATTGGGGCCTCGCGGGTGAGCAGGCTGGCGAGCACTGGCGGCCTGGCCAGCTTGGGGTCGAGTGGGAGCAAGTGCGAGCGAGAGGAGGAGGAGGAGGCGGAGGCTGAGGAGCGGCAGTGCCAGCGCCGCGCCAAGTCGGCGGCGCTCAAGACGACGCGCGCAAAACGTTGCAGGTCCCTGCTGACGCTCTCGTCGCCCTTCTCCAGCTCGGCCACCTCGAGCATGAAGAGCTCGCTCATGTCGCTGCTGCACCCAAACCAGCAGCAGCAGCAGCAATCCGCCCACGAGCTCGACCTCTGCCGCTCGCTGCGCCCGCTCGACGTTGAGCGGCCGGCCGGCGAACCCGTCGGCCAGGCGGACGGGCTCAGTTGCGCTCCCGCGGCCGGAAGCGCGAAGCAGCAGCAACAGCAGCAGCAGACGCCGAGGAGCAGATGCGTCAAGATGAAACTCTTTGAGCAGCCGCTCGACAAACTGTTCAGCCCGAAAGCGATGAAACAATTAAACAGCGCAATTAACTCGCCGCCGGAACAAGTCGGCAAGCGAAAGAGGACCAGCGCGGCCGCTTGCCTGCGAAAGCTAAGCTTGGACACCAACAACAACAGCAGCAACAGCAACAACTGCCAAGCGGCCAATCTGAGCCAAGCGCAGCGCCAACAGCTCATGCTCAATGTTCTCCCAGAACCAATCAGAAATCTGCTCAACCAACTATACCTGCGCGGCCCGACAACAGTCGGAATCTTCAGGAAGTCCCCAAACGCAAAGCACTGCAAGGAGCTCAGGCAAAAGCTGGAAACTGATAGTCAAAGTTCCATAGAACAATTTCAAGTCACCGTGATCGCGTCCGTATTCAAGGTAAGTACGCGGCTAAGGGATGATGATGATCAAGCTTGTTGCAGCTGAACTCACTCCCGCTGCTTCTTAAAATGCCCTCTCCTCTCGTCCCTTCTCCCTCCTACTGTTGCTGCAACAACAACACCTGCCGCCTCCGACCCTTAGCCTCCCGCAAGGCATCAAGGTCTTGTTTGCTCTCGACTCGGGTAACCTCTCGTCTACTCGCTCATTGGATGCGCAATGACCCCAGCAATCAGCACCGCTCTTAGAGTTTTAATTTCTGCTCCAATGTGGATTTATTTGGCGCCTCTCGTATCGCTGACGCTGGCCGATCTCTACTGCAGTTGTTGTTGTTGTTGTTGTTTTTGTCTGAGGTGGTGGTCGCCTTTGCATCCTTGTCGCTGCCAAGCTCTAGTCTCGTAGATGTCTCGTTCCCAAATCGTCAGCTCACTCCTCGATCGGCATCTCACATCTTTACCAACTAGAGTCGAGTTTCCTCAAGGATACTAGTCGCCTCGGGTTAGGTTGAATCGCTTCCCTCCACTCGCTGAACTCCCTCGTGCCTGGAGACGGGCGGCTTTCGAGAGAGTTTATGAGGAAGTTTGCGCTTGTATCTCTGCGTGTGTGTCTGTGTGTGTATACGTGTGTCTGCTCAGGTGCACAGGTGCCGGCGCCTCAATTATCGCTTGTCGCTGCTTCTACATCCATAGCCAGCGCCGAGTGCGCCAGTCGAGGGTGCCAATCGTCTATTTGAATGGTGTTAATTGGTGTTTAGTTTGCCTTTCGGGTGTATGTGTATGTATAAGGTGCAAGTGTAACGTGTCGGTTTGTCTGCGCGCAAGTGGCCGCTTAGCGCCTCCTCAAGATGTTATGGTCTCTGATTTTTCTCCGTAAACTGTGTAAACATTTTGTTGGCCGATAATCGGGTAGTACATGACTGTCGTGCCAGTATTCAGCACTTCAATTCCTAACGACCTAATTGGTTGTTTCAAATTGAATGGTTTGATCCAATTTGCATAGTGAAGAAATAGATGATTAGATGTTTTGAAAAGTTTAAACGCGCCGTTGGAGCAGCTTGTCCTCAGGCAAGAGATGTCTCGCTCGTTTCTCTATCTCTCGGCGAGCCTAGCAAACAGAGATGAAGTGACTCAGGTAGCAGTGATAATGGTAAAATAGATCGATGTTGTGCTTTAGTATTAGTCGAAAAATCAACAAGGAAACGGAAACAGATAGCCGAGCGAAAGATATTGATCACAGTGGAAAGGTTAGTGAGAGAGTTGAATTGTTATCAGTCATCGGTGAGTGTGGAACACTTAATCCCAAAGGTCGGCCTAACGTTTGGCCGGTCAATCGGCTCATATTGTTTGTGAACTGTCCATGATTGATTCTGCTGATTCTTAGCATCGGCAGCTCTGTGATGAAACCTGTTGAAAGTGTAGTAGGCAGCCATCTAAATGGACCGCTCTGTTAGTTATTTGCACATGAACTTGTAGTTGCCAGGGCAAAAGGGGTGGAGAGAAACATCGATTCTGGATTGGTCAGCGATCGTTTCTTCCAACTTCCGCTTTCCATTTCAAGCACAGCGGTTGGTATTGGGGCACCTGTTGTTTAGCGAGAGGATAGTTTTGGTTGTTTTTATATTCATTTGATTGATTCTTGTTATTTGGTTAGCCAGCAACTGGTAACTCTCTCTCTCTCTCCCTCTTTCTCTCTCCTTCGCTATTCCGCCCTCTCGGCTTCTGGAGGCTCGAGAGTGTGAATGCGATCAAGTTCTGGCGCCGGCTTCATATCAAGTGCCTCTTCTCACCTAGGCCAGCGTGTATAAATCACGGTAACAGCCGCTTAGTGTTGCTCCTTTGGAGGGAGAAAGAGAGAGTGAGAAAACAACGCGCCTGTTTGAGGAACTAAAAGGTTAGATAAGATGACGCTGTCGAGTGATAAGCGATCTGTGCGGCTCTACCTTGTTTTCTCTCTCTCTATCTCGAAATTTGTAAGTATGCGCCACATACTTGCATCCATTCGCTCAATAATCAAACAACCAGTGATACACGTAACTGTTGGTTTGCTTAGCCGCGGCCAGCAACCGCCTGCTGTCCATATAAATCCGGTAATATGAGCCCGGGTCGGCAATCGAAAGATACATGAATCTAGGGATTGGAACTGAATTTCATAATCGATGATCTTACGTGCGTAGCAACGATAAGAGCGCTCGAATTGCACCGACTTAGAGAAAGTCTAGTGCATTCTTGAGTTTGCTTGGTTTGCTATTTTTCGCTTCTTGCGCCTCAATAAATCATCGGCCTCACAGGCTCAGGTTGGAACAGTTTACTTGTATCAGCGTACATCTGCTGTGCGTTCCAAAAATAAGAGGGTCTGGAGCACCAATTAGACCTGATAAACTGCTACCACAGTGTCCAACTTGAGAGGTCAGGTTGCCGCTATTAGCATGGCTTAAATTGGGCCAAAAGGACTCCACTGTGAGGAGTATACCTGTCGCTTTGCTCGAACGGTAGTTGTTAGCCTCCCCAAGTGCGACGCTGGCTGACGAATGCAGCCCAGGTGGTGGACATTTTGCGTTGAAACTTCTCCCTGGCAACTCAGGCGCCAGATTCTTACGCTGGTGCCAAAAGCTAAATGTTTCACCATTAGCAATGTTTAGGTGCTTCAGTGAAGAGCTCAGCAGACTGTCGGAGAGTTATCCCAACACTTTTCAAGTAAAAGTTATCGATAAGCCAGTGAAGTGTCACACTGTTTACGGTTCGTCAGTCCTCTTATGTCATGAACGCTAGCAGCAACACGAAAAGCTCCTGGCCGCAACCTGTTGAGTCTCGCACTGATTGTTCTGCTAGCTAGAAGAAGAGTTGTGTGAGGTACACTTCGGCCAAGTGCTTGATTTACTCCCTCTCTGTTCGCTCGTTCCAACCGACCAACCTACTCCGCAGCCATCTCTCGCCCTTTCACTGCTCCCTTCCCCTGTGCCCACATCGCACCACTTACCCCACTCAAACGGTCCCCCAGCAAACACACTCCAGCCCATTCCAGCTTCCTTAGTTGAGTGTCGATCGCTTGAGCAACACCTATTACCTGGAAGGGCGGTGGGAGGAGAAGGAGTGATTGTTGGAGAGGAGCCGAAAGGTGAAGGGACGCTGAGGGGAGGGGGAGATGAGTGGAGGAAAAGGACGGCATAAAGGCGATAAGATTCGGACGCTAACGGTGACGGCAGCAATTGCGACGGCGACAACAACAACAAGCTGAAGAAGAATCTCATGGGTTCAACGAAACTTATTTATTGTGCAAGTTGCCATTGCTGCCGTCATCAACTGATCGGGCACCGATCTCAGCTGGCCCATTGCCCGCTCTGCCCAGAGCGCCTTCTTCACGACTCGCTCCAACTCCGATCGACTGCAATGCCCCTTTCCTAGCAGGCAGCTGATCATCAGCTGCCAAGGCAACAATAACTTCACCAACATCACCATCACCATCACCTGAACAACAATAGACCGTTCGATTGTATGCCTCTGTGTGATTTACCTAGCCCAACCGAATCATCCCATTATTCAATTGAATTCACACAGATCTGCACCACAATCCCAGTGCGCATTCAGTGAATCAAATCGGTGCAGATAGGAAGACTTTTCGTTCAAACCGCTTTCCTATCAGCCTGTTTGTGCCAGCGACACATGCAGTGGGTCGCTTGGCCGTTTACCTGCCCGCACAATTGATTTGTCTCTAAAGCTTAGTCTTCCTAAAACTCCTGCTCAATCGGCCACTCGCTTGGCACTTGTCGCTGCCCGAACGAAACTTTCCTGGGCGAAAGTTGATGAGCCAGTTTCGCTGGAATGACATCGACATTAGAATACTGACTGATCTTCGTCGGCTCATCTCGTCTTGGCCACTCTCTAACTTATGCCGGCCCTCAGCAGTGCTTGCCAGCGGTAGCATTGTTCGAGACTCTATCATGTCTCTCATTTTGTCGCATTGTATTTGTCTATCCAACAAAGACTCGTTGACGGGCGCAAACTTTCTCGCATAAGACAAATGGTGAAAATCCATACCCCAATGATTCTATCTTCGGGTGGTCGTTGGCGAGGGAGTTCGTACAACAATAAAATCTAGCCCTTTGCTTCTCCTATAGAAATTATGAAGTTTCATGCAGCAGTGGTAGGAAATCACCCAACACAATGGGCGCAAATCTATTCCTTATTCTACGATCAGCGTTAGTTCCAACCAGATGAGATACAGTATATTGTAACTAGCGCTCCCACCGTCGTCAATGCCCGGCTCCTTTAACCCCTCCCTCCTGTCGCGCTAGAAATCCCATCACCTGGGGCTGTGCAAAGTTCAATCCACCCCTTTGGGACTCCTTATTCATTTCAGTGTACAAACATGAGCACATTGCCAGAGGACAGCCGCAAACCGTCCGTCCACCCAGCAGTCATTCTTGCTTCCTGATTCATCACCATCTTTCCTATCCACACTGTCGGCTCCTGTCAACCGATCAACTGAAACCCCGCGAGAAGTTGACAAATATTTATAGCTGACGGAACGCTAACAATAAATCTCTTCTCGCTCTAAGCATGAACTGTGCAGTCGTGAGCCAGGTGCCAAGGTGGCAGATAAATTCACCTGAGTAAGAACGCTGATATGACATTCGGCTCTCCTGCATTCTTGGTACTGTTTGGTTTTTCTTCAAAATCAAGATACGAGCGTCAATTTGATACAAGAGTCGAGAGCGAGCTAAGTTTGTGTTTGTTTGCCAGCTTTTCTTTGCTGAATTTTAGTTACTGGTTTAAGAGCAGTAATAACTTGAGCCCAGCTCTGATACTCTCGGCCAACGCTAAATGGACGAGCTATCAGTGGGCGAGCCAGTTTGCCCGACCAGCCATGGCCCGGAGCCCCTGTACCTGCACGTAGCCAAGTGCTTCGGTCAGCTAACTTGGTTGTATAATGACCACTCTGGCTAGCATCCATCTAGAAAGTTGCAAAAGCCACGCTTCGACCAGAAGAGGCTCTTTTTGCTCTCGGCCGCTGAGAGCGCCTTGCCTCATTATAAGTGAAGCCAGCCGAAATTTTGCGCGCTCTCCTCCCTTACAATGGTAGTTTTTGCCTCTAAATACGATAGAGTCCAGCGACGATGTACCGGAGAAACCAGGATAATGATAGATGGCGAGCAAAACTCCAACCTTGGACTCTTGCTCGCCTTATTCTGCCCTCTGGTTGCATAATATCCCCTCCTCGTTTCATCATAATCAACCAACTTATGATTTATTACTGGCCGCTTCTGCACCGACAGCCCATGACCGCAACACCAGCCAAGAGCAGTAGCCTGTTACGACTTATTCGTCCTCGTCGTCCCTTTCGTCGTCAATCCCCCTTCCATCTACTTATTCCTCCTCCCAGCTTTGCAGCGCGGATGGCCAAGAATAAGTGGAAATAGGCAGAGAGCCTGAGGTTTTGGTTTGGATAGTAGGAGATTTAGTGAGAGGCGCTTATCAGCACGCAAATCAGTTGAAACTAACTAGAATATCCTCTCTCATTACGCCCAACGACCTTTTCTAGGAATGGCTACGCTCACTTCCAGATTGTCTACTGATGTCGCGCCTTTATCCGCAATGGATCGACGTTGCTAAACTAATCGAGCCCCTGTACAGCCAACCACAGCATCACCAGTCGCAATCGCTGGATGATTCGCACTGTGATAGCACAATGAACGCCGATGCAAGTTTAAGGCCATCAAGAAGTCCATTGACCGATAATGGTCAGCAGCGTCTCCTTGACAGGGCTCGCTCGTGCTCTACAATGATGTCCGCTTTTCAGCCTAATATGACGACAAATTTAGATGGACGCGATCCTGATTCGCTGGCCTCTAACACCGACTCAAACTCAAACCAAATGAAGAGCTTATCCGCTTTTGCGCTATCGGAACGTCTCCACGAATGCCTAAGAATTGTTCGCCAACTTTTGGATGCACTGAATCAATTGAATCTTATTCTCTTACGCTCGTTTATCTGCGTCCTCTGGCATATTGCCAATAATAGTGAATACAATAAGATGTCTGCTAGCAACCTGGGCATTTGCGTTGGTCAGTCTCTGTTGAACGACGAGCACCAATCCAACTATAAAACGGCCTCAACCTTCACAAAACGACACCGGAGAGCCAGATCTCAGTGTATACTATCATCAACATTATCTCTAACTAACTTTGTGTCTACTGAGACTAACTGTGCACAGGTAAGCGATTCAGATCGTAAACTAAATCCAACCATCAAATGGGTGCCAGCTAACCAATTATATATTAACCATTCTCTGCCTGCTCGACACAACACAATGAATAGGAGACAGCCAAATATGTACCAATGTTAGTTGCATTCTTGATTGAGAATGCACCAGCTCTATTTGGTCCAGACATCATGAGTATCTTTTCGTCTCAACTTTCAAACCAAAGCTCACCAGAGACAGCTGGTGGGTTAGAATTGCAGACTAAAGGAAATTTGTCGCCACTTTCAATCAACCAAACTGATGGTGACGTCGTTCCATCCAATGATAAAACTCTCAGCCCATCGGATGGAGAGTCGAGTCCTCGGAGGCAACATATACTTGTTGAGAGCAGTTTTGTGTCACAAGAATCTGATCGTCATGTTACGAGCGAAACAAACCATTTGGACGATGATACGTCAGCCATTACTTCCATACTCATAGTTAACCATCCTTCTAAGCAGCAGTCAGTGCAAAGCTCGGAAGTGATTCAGCGACGCCCTCTATCGTCGACCGAATCAACCTCAACTTCCTCCTCCAGGGCCTCATCATCAACCTCGGGTGTCCACTCAAATTCTCCTGCCTTCTCAAACGAACTTGACTCGAACAACGCTAGAACTTCAACGTCCTCCCCGTCGACCGTCTCATCACCATCACCAGTTTCGTCGAACTCGCCTGTCCAGGAGAGTCATACAGGGTCTTGTGACAGGAAGACGTCTTCAGATGCTGAGCAAAGTCGACACCTTGTTCAACATCAATCGACCACCACTATCGGCGAGCCACACAGTCAAACGCCCCCAAAGCATTCAACAGCTTCCCCCAACGATCAGCGAACTACAACTGCGGCGTTAGATTCTAATCGACGCAACAACCACAAGATTAATAGATATAGCACGTTCGTTGGAGTTCTTAACCGAGTGCCAAAGATTCCTGTCCAGTACACCACTTCTAACTATGGTGGTGAGGCTGTCATTTACAACCCCAAACCAAGGCAAACAAGTTTATCGCCAGACCAATTTAGTGTCTACTCAGCCAAAACAGATGAAAATCGTCATTCAACCTTTGATAGTTTGCCCAATGATTCTGTGATCTCAGTGAAACCTCTCAGGTCCGATAGAGAGGAGCAAGATCGAGTGACGCACCAAAACGGATACCACACCAATAGGGTAACTGTGTCCAGAAACCTTTTCGAGCTACGAGAACAGCGGGTTAACGATTTTTTGGCTCATCAATATCAACGCCGTCCTCTGGCCTCAGCACCTTCTCTCTCTTTTCTTCCAACTCAGTCATATCCCACCTCAGTGCGACAGTCGGAGCGACCAATGGCTGCACATAGGCATTCTAACTTGATTGCGCAACAGTGTACAGCAAGCAATAGTCCAAATAGTCCTACACACCAGCGGTATCAACCCCAGCAACATCCTGTCTTCTACTCAACAACAAATTTGAGCACATTGCAGCAAAGCCAACAACATGACCGCTATTTATTGCTCCAGAACCATCCTCAAAACCAACAGCGTTCGCACGTCCTGTCGCTCAGAGACTACTACTTGTCGTTACAACAGAACCAACAGTTTCAACAACAACAACTAAATCCACATAGGGGGGGCCGCGTACAGCATCCTCAATTGATTCGGCAAGAGCGTGCTAATCTCATCAACAATCTTCACCAGCAGCCTAGTCAGCGAAAGCAGCAAGAGCAACAGCGTTTGATAGCGCAGATACAGTATGCCACCGAAACCAGACAGGGCAGGACGATTTCAGCACCCGTACATGCGCCTATGGTTGGCATGGCGACTCACCAGACAATCCACAGGCCACAGACTCGCCTAGCCAGAATCCGTCAAAACCAAATCAACGGCTCATACTTGAGAGATGCGTCCGGCGTTCCATCTGCTAAAGCCATGATCATATCATCAGGCCCTTGCGATGCAGTCGCACCAACACGAGTAGATTCAACTGGACAAATCAAACTATCCTTATCAGATCACTCGTCTGCAGATGAATCTGACGAGTCGATGAATGAATGGACAGAGAGCACGATGGTTTGAATGAGCCCCGAATTTTGACAAGGAACCTTCTTGTGCCTGTTGATTTGATTACACGTTGTGTGATCTGTGATCCACGTAGCTATTGGTGTTGCTGGCTTAACATCAGTGATGAATAACATAGTTGACGGTCGTGTGTGGGTGATATAACGGTGACTAGTGCGTACTATTCCATTACAATAGAGCCGCTATTTTCTATTAATTCACACCGAGAAGGTTTTATATCAATATCATGAGGCTTTTTCCATAATAGAACTTGGCAGTAAATAAATAAACTATATCATCGACGCACAGTTCCTTTCATCTTGTCATATTTGAAAGGGGTTCACACACCTTTTTCTGACAACGGCGCCTTTGGTACCCAAATTAGATTGGTTGAGGCTATTTTCCGATAGAACGGTCTAGAGGAGCGTTAGCATCACAGTGTTGGAGGGGGAGAGTCTCATCGGGCTTAAAAAGATCTGCCAGGGCAGTATTGATGCGCTTCACCTCGCCACCAGTGACTAAGTTGAATCATATCTATTCTTGGGTTCAACTCATTCGGTGACAAAGTACCGTTTGTTGCCTCTTTCCTCTGTTGTGAAGGTTACACTGTCACACTAAGCGATGATAGCCCGTTAACCGTTCAATTTCGGTCCCCATGGTCTAATCTAATCGAGCACGAGCTTACGTTCAATAATAATCGATCCTTCTGGAGCCTCGATAATTCAGAATTTGCGGGCTATCAGAGTGCTTGTCTGCAAACTCGGGTTTTCGGTGAAATGTGGGAGGGGTGGACAAAATATTCTGATTGTTACAATGATAACGACAACACTGTGGAGGGTCCTCCGAGACGACCTTGACAGTGGCACAGTAGTAACTAAAAAGGAACGTGGGCTGGGGGTAAAGGGTAGATGGTTAAGAGGCTTGTGCAAGAATCTGTCAAAACCAATTTGATGGTCTTTAGAGTGACTAAAACTATGCTTTTAGATTTTCTAAGCAACGTTGGGTGAGTGATGGGTCGCCTGACGTTGCCGCTCGAAATCTGGGAACCTAGTTGATGCGCCAAGAGGGCGTCATGAGCATAAGGTATAGGACGCTGAGGCGACCATAGCAGCAGGTATGCAAGGGAGAGAAAACTAGCCAATCGCGTGAGCGTGCTAGCGTATGATGTAGCGTTTGGGAACGTAGTTGAGGTGCATCATGAGTGTGCTCGCGCTCAGCTTGAACACTTGCTTGCAACTAGGCGAACTAGGCCGCCGATGTGTTGCGTCCAGCCCATCCTAGGCTGGGCTGCTGGGGCCGCTTGAGCACGAGTGAAGGGTTTGCGCTGGTTGGATGAGAGCCATTTCTAGACGATCACCACTGACTTGCTGGTCCAAGCGAGCGAAAGGAAGAAAATTGCCAACAAAGGTCCTCTCGGGCGCCCGACGGGAGGTCGATAGGGCTATTTGCACTCGAAGTGCCAACAGCAGCTAGGCGTCGCCGTGCGACTGGTGACGAGGAATTCCAGAGGTACACGACTTAATTGCAGACTCTCTCTCCTCTCCTCTCCTCTTTTCTCCTCTCTGTCTCTCTCCTCGCTTCTTTCCCTCTCCTCTCTACGCTGCCGGACAAACTCGCCCGCCCATTGGAGCGTCGCCCAAAGGAGGACTCGAGGGCTGTTTGTCCGAGCTCGAAACAACAAATGGTGCCCTCCTCTTCCGTGCCAACATGGAGCCGTTCCGGTGCGTAAGCTTGGCGATCGGATGTTGGACTAAAGTTACCACTCTAACGGTGGCCGTGGCGGCAGTAGCAGCTCTGCCCGAACAACTGGATGGGGATCTATTTTTATTCGTGCCGGCAATTCAAATTTTCGGCCAACTGCGGCAGACTGTCTGGCCGAGCTTGCTGATCTTGCGATTGCCGCATCGAGTCTACTTCTGGTTAACACTGCCGAGTGCGCGCGCGATCCGCTAGCTAGTCGCGCGGCGAGCCGGCGAATCAAGGCTGGAGGCTTGAATGTGGGCGCTAAAACTGTCTCGCTGTAAGCGGCTTTCTGTGAGCAAGCGGGCGGCGTTGGCAGATGCCATCATCATTGGTTTAGCGCCATTGCTACTGCCATTGCTATTGCCATTGCTATGGCCGCGGCGGCGGCGGCCGGCGACACACAGGCTGAGACGGGGAGAGGGGAGCGCTGCGCGCCGGCCAGACTGCTCGAAGCTAGCGAGCAGGCCTGTGAATATCAACCTTTAGTGCGCATCCTGGCGTTGCGGACTAGAGGGGGGATTGCGCGCAGCTAGGTGCTGCGTCGCAACGACCGAGGGCGCTAGGGGCGCAGGCCTGTGTGTGCCCAGCGTGTGCGGCAGCTTGCGAGTGCCGCAACCATTCCTGCGGTTGGCCGGCCTGCGCGTTTCCAGCGAGCGAGCGAGCCAGCCAGCCAGCCAGCTTTGGTCTGGCCGGCGGCGCCAGTCCTGCCTGGCTTCAAGAAGCGTGCAAGTGAAGCCGATGATGCTTCACATACATCAACACACGATCGCGCATAGGCGGCCGCACACACACTCACACGCACACGCACAGTCGGAGAAACATTTGAAACTTGCTCGACGGCGCCGCTGCTGCTGCTGGCGCCGCCGCCGCCGCCGACGCCACCACCTCTACTGCCGCCGCCGCCGC
>ENA-UOVY01000692-UOVY01000692.1-plant-metagenome-genome-assembly--contig:-NODE-692-length-12177-cov-609.427157_pt1 | contig 12177 bp, 8 predicted proteins | sample MGYA00249840_ERZ761561 | MGnify/ENA primary metagenome ERZ761561 (study PRJEB28882, sample SAMN05720143) | plant metagenome | isolation source: Guanajuato, Mexico | place: Mexico:Guanajuato, Mexico... | reverse complement strand
AATAAAAAGGATTCTTGCATGTCCCTTATCCGATTGATGGCAAACAGGACCAACCAACTTGTGCTCACAAAACGATGCATCGGATCTATACAAATTGGATCTTTGAGACAGACAGACCTCCAAGCGCGGCTTGGCTCTCGGCAGGTCGCTCCAGCCAAGATAGGCGGGCACGTCGCCAGGCAACCAGTGGCGCGAGCTTCGGCAGCCACTTTGTGTTTGCGTGTCCTCGATCTGGCCACCGTAAGGGCGCTTGTTTGCCAACAAGGCCGCTGGCTCAAGTGCCCGCGTGACCAGGCGAGCGCCTACTCGCTCCGAGCAGACGGCGGCCGCCCCGCAGCCAGCCGGCGGACGAGCTAGATGGAGGCAGCGAGCTTGGCGGCTGACTAACTGGCACTGTGGTGGCGAGCGCAACAATTGCATGCTGCTCCCCCCCCCCTAATCAGCGCTCAAATCTTGCCCCAAAATCTTGCCACTGGGAAGTGGCCGCCGAATCCAGCTCATTCTGTTCCTGGTTTGCGAACACCAAACACCGTTGACCCATCCCACTAGACCAAAACAAACCAAACGAGCGCCAAGTTCAACGTCGCACCAACGGAAGCGCGAATGTCCAAATCGAAGCCAATTCCAAAAGTGGGCGGAAATCCGCGACGAGGCTCCACCGTCTACAAGATCATAAGTCGCTCGTCAAACGTTTACAAGATAACCAACAAGCAGGTTGCAAATCCGCCGCCGGCCGCGAGCGTTGCGAGGGACATGGATATGCGTTCGCTTATGAGTCGATCTAGCGACGACGAACACTGCAGAGGAGGCCCTCGCGGGGCCAGCTTGGTGGAGGGACTGTTGGCGTTGCAACAGGTGCGAGGGCTGCACTGCGGCTGCTTGGACAAGTTCGACCGCTTGCCAGCGGATCTAATTCTTGCTTCCGCCGCCACCAACACTGCAACCGGACGTCTCGAGCGCCAGCCGGCCAGACCTCGGGAACGCGAGATGGGCGAGCAGTTGCTTCTTGGTGGCCAAATGGATGGTTCGCCGCCTCCAGTTGCAGTGTGGGAGTCGCTCGATGTGACTAGAGTGCAGATGATTGAAATGCACGCATTCTAAGGCCCAAAAGCGAAAGGGGATCCCCTTTGCTCCTCCGAATGCTCATGCGCTTCCGCGGCCACCGTACTCGCTCTCTCCGCCCGAGTTTAGCCGGCTCGAAACATAAATAAACATAGCCTTAGCTCATCCAACAAAAACCGTCATTTCTAGCACCAGACTTTCCAGTCTGGAACGAATTCTACTGATTTGCAATCGGAGAGTTTGAGTCGATGTTGGAGCCGAGCCGCAGTTGCACAGTCTCGGCCTTCCTGCGCTCGGCGGTCTTACGATCGTTGGCAATCTCATCACTACCTGGAGCGTTGACATCGGCCTTATTCAGATTCACTCTTAGAGAGGCCAAAGCTGGCCTAAACGAACGAGTCGCGTTGGCCTGTGCAAGTCTGTTGAAGCTGCCAGAGTAGCGGCCCGGGGGTCAACAAATGAAACAATGTCAATGTTATGAGAGTTCCAATTTTGTTTTGCACTCGAGGCAATCAAAACCTAAGAGGTGTGCATAGCACGTCTTTCAGCCGCCATCTCAAGTTGCTGCAGTCATACCTTCGCCGTGACTCACACCATACAGCCGAGCTGGAGGAGCATAATTTGAGGAGCGATAACAAGCTTGGCTAGTTTTGAGCAGCGGAGGCCGATGGTGGCATATGCATCTGAATGGAGGCGTGATCATTTTCCCCCCTGTGAAGCCTGATTCTAGTGGCATGCGTGAATCATGGATGGGAAAAGCGAGAGGGTTTAGGCGAGACGCAATGGTCAACTTTCTGAGGTCTCGACTTGGCTGAAGGGAAAGGAAAGTGCAAAAATAAAATATGATGAAATCCCCTCACTTTATCGCAGCAACTATCTCCGATTTTATTTACCCCAGATAAACAAAATCGCCAACTGATTTGAAGGGAGATCCGATTTAAAGTGCCCCCAGTATGGCTGCTCTGTTTGTAAGTGCACAACAGGTGCAATGGCCGGCCATTGCTTTGCATCGTATTTACTTGACCTCTGTCCATACGACACACATTTGTCCCGTTGCCCTTGTTGCCCATTACTCTGAGCACCTTGAGTCATCACGAAGCAAAGTAAGCCTATGCAAAGTGCCCTAGACGAGTCAATGAAGGGGATCAATCTGGGAGCTAAGCGCGCGCTAATTTTAATTCTCTCGTCATGGTGTGAGGCCAATTTTCATGCTGAATCGCGAGATGCCTCAATGGTCGCACTAAACTTCAAGTCTCTACTTCGAGCCGCTATAGGCATGCGCTTGCGCAAGTTTGAGTGATATGGAGCAAAAATCCGGTAGCCCAAGGACTAAGAGGCCCCTTTTAACCGCAGAGCTTCGCAATCCATTGGCCCTGTTTTGTGTACTCTCGAGTGGATATCAAGCTTATAATTACGGAAGCTTCGAAGGGCCCCAAGGATCGTTTTTAGCGAGAGTGCTTAACAGAGTTGCGTTCGTCGAGTCACTAACGGGGCAGGTGCTAGCGCTCTCAAGAGGAGGTTTGTCCCCATCTAGCTGGGTCGGCGACCTACAGGGAAACCAAAAACGTTTCTCAGCCTTACGAGGGTGCACTGACGACAAAAATAAATAAGAGCCTATGTAGTTGGGAGGGACAGTTTAAGTAGGCAAACGGGATGAAGAAATCGCTCCCAAACCCTCTCCATCCCCCGCTTCCTCTATCCCTCGATCATTTGCTTGTTTGGTTTGCCTGGTTGTGAGCCCGAGACACGCCCAAGAGATTCAGATTCGAGAGTATTAAAACTAGGGTGGGTGTTCGAAACGCATTTCGAACATGTTCGACACTTCGAACAGAAAGCCCCCGTTCGAAGTCCCCTTCGAACGATCGAACATGTTCGAACGTTCGAATGTTCGAAGACGTTCGAACGGGGTATCGCTGTTCGAAGTGAGCTAGAAGCGATAGGCGGCCGTTTTCAAGTAAACCCAAGGGAAATAGGGTGCCTGGATAACGATTAGAGCATGCTTGAAATTAGCCATCCACTGCTCCTAGCTCACTTCGAACAGCGATACCCCGTTCGAACGTCTTCGAACATTCGAACGTTCGAACATGTTCGATCGTTCGAAGGGGACTTCGAACGGGGGCTTTCTGTTCGAAGTGTCGAACATGTTCGAAATGCGTTTCGAACACCCACCCTAATTAAAACCTCCCAAGTTCGGGTCTGTGCGCCTCCATGTACCGCGGCGGGAGTTGAGCGAGAGGGCGTGACTGTCTCGAATCTACGGGTTGAAATTTGGCTAAAATTTAACCAGATATCCCTGATTTGATCAGCAGTCTCTCACGACATCGTGCAAAATCTTCCCGTCTGACGTGTGTCTTCGATTGAAAAACCTTTGAGCTTGACGGAGATGGGCGTCATTCAAATGACGCCCATCTTACCCGAGTAGCCAGGGCGGTTAGATTAGAGCGGCCTATGCGCAATGGCAACGCCGCGCCGGCGCTAAGAGTGTGGCGAGTGAGCGCTTTCGTATTTGTGCCGCAGCCGAGCAGAGCCAAACCCATGCTCTGTTCAAGCAAGCAAACCCAACCAACTAGCGCAACTGTCCGTCGTATAAATACGCCAATATCCCACTATTATTATCTACTCGCCCATCATTGTCACGATTACTTAGATTCATCTAGAAGTACCCGAACTGTATTGGTTAGTAACGGCAAATAGTCCTTCAGTTTTCCATTTAGTATCCTTGCTTTGCCTTAGATCATGGGACGTTTTTTTGATTGCCAAATGGCCATTGTGCATTGGGGCGCTAAAGCAACTTTCAGACGAGCCAGGGTGGGTCTCCTTAGAAGAGGCTCCCTTGTTTACATCGCAGTTTTCGTAAACTCGAACAATAACTACAAGTTTCTCATTGACGATCTGGTTGAAATTCTGCCCGCCGCCATACGATTTAGGGAATTACAGAAAGATCTCTTCATTAGACAGGTCAGTGATGAACAAAAACACTCGACCATGATGCGAGAGATTAAAATTATCCAACAAAGGGACAAACTGAGACAGGGTGGAAAGGCTGCAGCTTTTGAAAAGTTTATCCACAGTATAACCCCTATTGATCTGCTGGATTCTAAAGATTTGACGCCAACTAGAGTAAGCGCCCGATTGGTTGGTTCCACTGTACCTAAATCAACAAGTGCAGCCAAAACTTGTGATGATGGTAGGATGGTTGTCGAATATAATAATAATTACAGTAAGCGTCCAAACTACCAAGATTCGTCTGATGTTACTGGACTACAGCTACGAAACAAGCAGTTGAAACGTATCAAGATTTGCCGATTAGAAGAGTTGCCAAAACAATTATGGTTAAGAGCATCGTTACACGAGCTTACTCTCACTGAATGCAATCTAACTTGTGTGCCAAAGCAATTAGAGGCATTCTCAAAAACACTAACCTTCCTAGATCTTAGTCACAATAGAATCAACAACCTACCCAGGGCGTTTTGTTGCAAAATGAATGATCTAAAATTTTTGGATCTTAGCCACAATCTGATTGAAACTCTACCTATTGAGATTAAATTCTTCCGTAGATTAGTTAATTTGAACATTTCAAAAAATCGTTTGAGGAGGCTTCCATCAACTTTCTCTGATCTAAGGAGTCTTAGGCATCTAAATGTAGCAAGCAATAATCTAAGCCAGTTACCAGCCTTCAGGAATGAGGACATTAGACTTAGAGAACTGGATGTATCACATAATCCTTTAGATGGCGCTTCACATGAGGCCAACACTTTTGAAGTTTATCCCTCCATAGATGATTCATTAGCTTATAACGAAAATTTAGTTGACTGTAGATTGACCACGATACAATCGAAATACAAATTTCCTACTCTATTTGAGATATCCATGCTCAAAGTAGTGCGTTGTGATAGACTGTTGAAGGTAGCTAGCGAAGAGTCTTTGCCGGCTACAATCGTTTCAACTATGCAAAGAGACATATTTAAATGTTATAGGTGTAGAAGGATGAATATACTACCTGCCTATAACTTTACCGACATCCTAGATTATGTTGATCAAGTTGACGTGCTTAAATCGACAGGAAATTACCGACACGGAATGACTTTTATGAGACTTCTATGCAGGTTTTGTTTTGACAACATGAGCTGTTGAGGGCTCATTAGACAATTTACACACTTTTGGACCGAAAGAATAATATAGACAACGACATACTTGGATTTACGGTATAACAACAAAATGACCAATTCGTTAAAACGATCAGATTTTTGTATGCTCTCGATGATTCGATCCGCAAACTAGGCTCGATTTATCCCAAAATTACACGTTCCAAGTATGGTGCAATAGGTATACGATTGCATAGGTAACCGACCGAGGGCAACAGGCTTTGAGGCACCTGTTACAACTCCGGGGCCTCTGCAGTCCGCCCAACTTTGTAGACTTCAAAATATGGGTTTCATATTACAGAGATTAGAAGTAATGGTAGAACATTTCCATCTCCTCTACTGGCGCTTGAGTTTGTATTCGTGTTCAGAAGGATTTTCTGGCTTCGATTGGTATCAAAACTATCCACATCCTCATACATAGTGAATCGTTCGACAACCTTGACAAATCTGGCGAATTCTACAGTGAACTCTCGAACAAGAAGCAATGGCCAAACCAATTTGCTACCTGATCCTAGCGGTGCTCTGCCTTGCCACCTGCGTAGCAGCAAAATCTTGCCCGGGTTACGATACTCTATCCCGGCAGATTATCAACCCCATAGATTGGATGTGCATCCTCAAGGTCAAAGTGAGAACTTGTCTCAAATCTCTTTCGGATGAAAAGATGGATGAATTCAAAGAGAAAGGCTGTTGCAAACAACTCAAAAGATCTTGCCCGCCAAAGGTGAACTGTGCCTTCAATGAGGTCTGCCCTGAAATAGAGAAATGCAAAGACCCATTGCTTACGAAGAAACCATAGAGAGATCCGAGACATGGTCCATCAGGAGCATAAACTAGTTGAGCCATGCAAGTCAATCGCGCGATGGTGCCCTTTTGTAGCGTGTGCCATATTTTGTTAGAGCGAATGTTGGGAAGATGTTAACTTAGACGCTGGACTGCAATAATTCACAACATTACAATCAGAACTATCTATATGGATACAACTATCTTTTTCGCTTTTCATTTGCTGCTGCCTGTTCCTCTATCAAACTTAATTCGGCATCTTTCAAGGCGATTGCAACAGGCTTGATTATATCAGAAACATTTTCACTGTCCAGCTCGTCCTCTTCGGTCATTCTAATGTTGACAAAACTCTCGATGTTCTTTAACAGACTTATGTCGTATTGCGTTATGAAAAGGACGGACTTGCCATAATACAATGAGGCCGCTTTTGATAGTCTGGATCGTTTCGTTTTGTGTCTCAGCTCTTCGACAATATGCGCTGCAACATCTTGCCCTTTGTCGTTCGAGTTCTCCTTCACGCTTGTATCGATATTAGATGACTCTCTTTCCTGATCTGTCCGTCTGGACTTGAGAGACCTTATATTTGCTCGTATTTTTTCAACCTCATCGATTCTTGCAAAGTCTATCTTGCGACAGGCACGCCCCACTCTGTGTATGTAATCGACCGGATTCGTTGGACAGTTGTACTGGATGACCAAGTCTACTTGAGGTAAGTCCAAACCACGACCCGCAAGACCACCGGTGGCAACCATTATGCGCGATTTCAATGACTTGAATTTCTCTAGGGCTCTCAAACGCTCTTTTTGGTCTTTGTTGCCAATTAGTAGCACAGGGTGGCATTTAACCTCATCTTCGTCGAAACCAAGGTTAAGCATCAGTCTATGTAGGAGAACGGATTGTCGGGTGGAACTGCAGAAGATTATTGCTTGTTTAAATGAGATATCTGAAAGCGCTTGTATCAGGTAGGCAGGTTTCATCGCCTCAGGACAAAGAATGTATTTTTGATCTAGATTCGGGTTGCTTGAAATTTCCAACTTGATTTCCTCCATGGTCGGCAGCAGATCAATAGTGACTGGTTTCAGAGATTCATCGTCATCAGAGAAGAGAATACGTAACTTTTCTAAAGCGGATGTCAAGGTTGCGCTCAGCACTAGGGTTTGTCGGTTCTTTCCATTGCCATGCTCATCAATGGCTTGGAGTATTTCCATAAGTTGATTGCAAAATGTTGGTCCAATCAAGAGATCAGCCTCATCTAGAACGAGGAACTCGAAGCTTAAGGCTGACTTATGGCTTGTGTGCTCGAGAAAGTTGCGCTTGGTTAATTGGTCAACCAATCTACCGGGAGTTGCCACAACGATGTTTGGTTTACCACTCCAGAAACCTTGGATGTCTGTCTCGTTCATCTGAAGGCCAGTTTTGCCACCTCCAATAAGGAGCAGCGTTTTTATCATAGTCGAACTGCTATCCTTGGCAGTAGATCCAGTCAAGACTTTGAATATTTCATAGATTTGATAGGCTAGTTCCCTGGTGGGAGCCAATATGAGAGCGTAATAGGGACGGATATCTTGCGTTAAAAAGTGTAAAATTGGCAATACATAGGCAAGAGTCTTTCCCGTTCCAGTAGGACTACACCCGAACACGTTGCGCCTGATTCTGTTTCCAGATTGTGACATGATGGCATTGATTAGTTGGAGTTGAATTGGTGATGGCCTCTCAATATTGACGGATGCGAGATGCTTCTTGAGCCATGGATTCAACGGGGACGCACTGAACTTCTGCCAAGCACCCCTGTTTGAGTCGGTTGATGCCATGTTGATGGGGTTACTCTCACTACTCGATAACAGTGGTTCTACGGGTTGAGACTGGGGCGCCAGGTAAGCCCAATAATGGTGGCTGGCAAGATGCAGGTTTCATTTATGGACTATGGATCAAGCATTTCTCAGGCATGGTGGACAACAATAATATCAATATTTATATAGTGCATGGAGCGAAGCGCGTGTAGATATTCGCCTGCGTAGTGTAATGGCTATCACCCTGGACTTTGAATCCAGTAATCCGAGTTCGAATCTCGGCGCGGGCTGGCCCTTTTTTCTCGCAATCAATTCCGTAAGACGGCCAACATTAAGACTGCCCAAGTTGCTTCATTTCAAACTAGCCGACTTAAACGGAAAACATCTCTGATCATAGTGTCTGGAGTCCCGTGAAAGCAACTGCATCTGCGAAAGTTGTTAGCTGTCCCGCAATCAAGACTCTAGTAAGCGCTGACAAAACGGGTGTAAGCGTTTCTCGTGTGAGCTTTCATCTTCTGGTCACCATAACAATAAATCAACATCTCAAGTGTCGTAATATAAATTGAATCTCCCCCCCTCCCACTGTTGGCCCATCTTGGTTTGCAAACAAAACTTGTACAATGTAACCCGGTCATACAAGACCCGAATGGCCTCTAATTGTGCTGCGAATGCAGAGGGACGTAATGAATGTTGGCGGTTAAAACCCTGAGCTGTCATCCTGATCGGCCAGTGGCCGTCATCGGCATTGTTGTCGTTATTAACGTTGAAAGTATTACATGTCTACTGAGAATCAGCCGGTCGGTTGTGGTCCCTCTCCCTCTTTCAGCGCCCCAATTTCGCTCGAGCCCGGCTTCTTGTTGGGATTGCGCCCCTTTGCAGACGCGCTGGATGTCTATTGGTGGCGCGAGCAATGAGAGGATGGGGTAAAAATTTCATTTGTCCGCCCTATCGATTGGGAGGATAGAGGCAGTGGCACCACAACATCCGCTGCTTTCCGCAGCCGCCGCAAACAACTACTTGAGGGAGATGTACAGTTCGCGGGGGTCGCTGGTCGCGCCCAATGTACTTCCATTAGAGCTCATGATTGATAGCGCGCCAAAATCCATCGATACCTCGCAAGTCGCAGCCAAATTTCGGCTCTTACTTAGCTTACACGCGCTCGAGGAGGCTGTTGGATTTTGGCGCTCAACGGTGGCTTTGTTGCGACAAGGGCCGCCGGTGGACTTGAACTGGCTTTGCGGGCGGCAATGCTTCGAGTGCACGCCAAAATGAATACTCGGAGAAGGCGGCCAGCTTGGCGCGACTCGTCACCAAGCCGCACGAGGCTCGGTGTTGGTGGCAGGAGGAGCAGCAGGAGCAGCAACAGTAGCAGTAGCGGCGACAAATTATGCTAGCCTCTCGCACTGGCGCTCTCACATGGCGCGCGAAGACCATCTGAGGTTGGCGACAACTCGCCGCCATCGCAAAGTGTCTCTAAATTAGGCAACTAATCTCCCATTTAAAGTTTCAATTAATTGCGGCAAGCTAGTGAATGGAAAGCTAATGAGCGAGCTCCATCTTCTTGGAAGCTAACCTTTGCAGGTGGCGCCGCCTGGAGAGGGGAGCCGCAAGGGGGGGGGAGGAGAAGCAGCCGTGGCGCGGCCATATTGATACGCGGCAAATATTTACCATTGGCATATTGCTACCATTTAGACGAGCCCACTGAGGCTCAATGGGCGGTCGAACGAGCCCCCTGCCCTAATGAGAGGGGCCCCCACACGTTTGCCCACGCGACGATTATAGCCGGCCGGCCGGCTGAGAGCGAGCGAGCGAGCTGGGGAGAGCTTTTAAGTGGGAAAACCAGAGCTTCAAGGAGAGGGGAGGGCCGGCACTTGGAGTTTGCTGCCGAATAAATCATCCTCACAGTTGCGCAACTCTTGGCCAGACGCAGTAGACAACTTGAAAGCAGACGAATTTCAGCCTAGCTAGACGGAAATTATGCTCACCTGGGGTGGGCTAGCCGGCTGGCAGGTTAGCGGGCAGAAGGTGCGCTTGGGTCGCAGGTGGCGGCGAATCTAGAATGTAGAATTCGGGGAGCCACTAAGGCCGACTTGCTTGCGCTCGAGGCCAAGTCATCCAGATCAAGGCGCAAACTGGCAGCCAAGCCGAGGGGCGCAGCGGAAGCGGCAGCAAAGTCTCGCTTTCAGTGATTAGTCGCGAGCGTTAAGTGACCGGAAGCGAGTGGACGGATTGCGAGCTTTGCCTCTCAAGTTGGGCGAGCGCGCGCGAGAGTCAGCCTCAGACTCGCTCGCCTCGTCCAGCTGATTGGTTTGGCCAACCTGGAACGTGCTCGGTTTTCCCGCCGCCGGCCACCCAAGCTGATGGCACTCAGGCCCAGTGAGAGCCGACTCTGCCGGCCAAGGCTGCCTCCGATGCCGAGCTGACTGCAGCAAAGTGTTGAATCGTCGGCAGTTGCAGTTGGACGAGCGGAACGCACCGATCGCAAGCAGACTCACCTGTGTGATATCGGCACCTTCGTTGCGCCTCCAAACGAGTTGAGTAGAGAGACGGAGGTTTGCTCGCTGGAGGTTGGCGCGAGCCATTGTCGCTTGACTGGCCGGCTAGAGGGCTGGGCGCGCATCCAAATCGGATTTGAATGTTCCAGATTAACTGGAGGCTCCCTCCTTTCGTCGCCACAGGAGACGAGCGAGTCAGCTGCAAGCTACGAGGAAAACTAAACTAAAGGCCGCATCAATTTGGGCAGCCAAATTTGAGTCAAGTGCCGCGAGTGCGCCAATATCGCGGCCCCGCGCACATCTGCTCAAGGCAAAGTCGCGGCCGCTGAGCCTTATTATGCGAACACAATGGACTGGACACACGCTGACGAGCTCAACTCGGGCCTCAATTTGCCGGCCAGCGGAGGCCCATTTAGCGTGGCGGCTGCGGCGGCCAGGAGAGGAGAGGACAGGAGAGGACAGGATGAATGCTAATGACGAAACTCTCTAAGCCAAGCCTAATTCCTCCTTCCATTCTCCTCAGCTTGGCGGGCCCAGTTTTGGGCTAGCTCGTGCACCTGGAGGCCGGCCTTTTTGGCTTACAATGTGCGCCTCCGCTCGCGCTCGCTCCATGCAAAACCAAACTCCGGCTTGCCGGGCCAGAGGCGCGAACCCTGCGACGGCGCACGGAGTAGCGGCCAAGTTTGAGCAGACGTATTGGTGACAACTCACGGCTGACTTGGCCCACTGAGGGCGCTAGTCGGCCCGCAGCCGCCACCTCGGCTGAATGCAGATTTGCCCGGCCACAATCGGGCCTCGAGGCCGCTCGCTTGGATGGGACGAGAGTGGCGCCAAAGGGGCCGACCTTGGACTCGACTGGCGTGGGGGGGGGCAGCCAAAGGTAAGCAGGTGAGCTGCTAGCTGGCAAGCTCAGCGTTTTGGGCCGGCCCAGTGTGTGTGTTGCTTGCTCGGGCTGCTCCTCGGGCTGCAAGAGTTGTGTTTTAAAGGTCGGCTTGCTGAATTGGTTTGTGCGCCGGCCGGCCGGGCCGCATGCGCAGCCAGCGCCGGCGAGCCAGTGCGGCGACGCAATGGCCTTAGAGGCAATTTTGTCGCCAATGAAGCCGCCGCCGCCGCCGCCGCCGATGGTCGCGTTGACACGTTGGCCTGTGAACTCTGGGGCCATTTTGCTGGCGAGCGGCTAAAGTGTTGGCAGAGGGCCGCCGACTCAGACTTCTTGGGCTTGCCTGCGGGAGGGAGGCGCGCGTTGGATTGAGGGCGGCGAGAGAGAGAGAGAGAGAGCGAGCGAGGCGGGTTGAGGAGTTGCGGGCGAGGCTTTGCGCCCAGTGTGTTTGCGGCCGGCCGGCGAGCCCGGAGGGTGGAATGTTTGCGCGGTCAGGCGAGCTCGGTGCGGGTTGCTTGTTGGAGGCCCCCTCGCCTGGAAGCGAGCCGTCGCGGCCGGAAGCGGAGCTGGCCTAGCCGCCCGGAAGTAGCGGCAGCGGCGGCGGCAACCCTTCAATCCTCGAAACAAGCCGATTGGGCTGCGCAGACGGCCGCCGGCCGGCCAAAAATGGAGCGGCTCAAACAGAGAGTGGCCTCCTCCTCCTCGCGAGTCATTGCAAGTCTCCAGCAAGCGGCCACAGGCACCTTCCAGCAGCAGCAGCAGCAGCAGATGCAAACGCAAACGCAAGCGCCAGTGCAAGCGCAGCAGCCGCTCGCTGGCCCAGCAAGACAGACGAAGCCGGAAGAGATGCAGCAACAGACGGCGCCTGAACAAGTGGGCTCCTCCTCGGCCTCGCTGCTCGCCGATCTAACCGAAAAGGAGCGCCAAATTTTGCTCGAGGTCTTCAAGAAGGAGGAGCAGTTTCAGCGCGACACTATCAGGTGAGCGGCCCTCCACCCCCACCCAATGTGGGCGCATCGACGAGT
>ENA-UOVY01000691-UOVY01000691.1-plant-metagenome-genome-assembly--contig:-NODE-691-length-12182-cov-597.178280_pt1 | contig 12182 bp, 10 predicted proteins | sample MGYA00249840_ERZ761561 | MGnify/ENA primary metagenome ERZ761561 (study PRJEB28882, sample SAMN05720143) | plant metagenome | isolation source: Guanajuato, Mexico | place: Mexico:Guanajuato, Mexico... | reverse complement strand
CCTATGGAAGCCCGGCGGCGAATAAAATTTCAGTTAGATTCGAGATTTGTATCACCGAGCGCTCGTGGTCTTTCGCAAACAGAAAAACGGACTTTGGGCGAATGGACATGACGATTCACAGATCAATTACGTCAAGCAAATCACTATTCCCGGACCAAGTTCTACACCTTTGAGATGTCCATTTCACCTGAGTTGCGGCAAAGAATCGAGCAATCCAGGGTGCTGCTCGTTGGCGCCGGTGGGATTGGTTGCGAAGTTTTGAAGAATTTAACTTTAACGGGATTCAAGTCAATCGACACAGTGGATCTCGATACCATCGATGTCAGCAATCTCAACCGTCAATTTTTATTCAACAAATCGAACGTTGGACAGAGTAAGGCCAAAGTGGCAGTTGAGATAGCAAAGCGCGAATATGCCCTGTCAACTGATGGGCTTAATCTAAATGCTATTCACAAGTCGATAATGTTGAGCGAGTTTGATGTCGACTTCTTTAGACATTACTCCTTCGTCATTAATGCCCTAGACAATCGAGCGGCCCGTAGTCATGTCAATAGAATGTGCCTTTCCGCCGAGATACCTTTATTAGAATCAGGAACCGCTGGTTACACCGGTCAATCCAAGCTTATCAAGAACTCTCTAACTGCGTGCTACGAGTGTGATGGAATCCAGAAAGAAGGGAGAACTTATGCAACTTGTACAATCAGAAACACTCCTTCGCAACCTATACACTGTATTGTTTGGGCCAAGCACCTATTCCATCAGCTATTTGGCGAAGATGATCCCGATAACGATGTGAGCCCTCAGATGGACACCAGCGACGGCTCACAAGCAGTCACCGGTAAGGGTTTGCCTTCAATTGACATCAATAGTAGCAATGGTCTTCCAAAAGCCAGGGATAGCCATACTTCCTCGCAACCGGGCAATGGTGTAACGGAGGAAAAGCCAACCCCCTCACGTCCTATGAGCACTCGAGAGTGGGCGACTGATAACGCTTATAATCCAGCTCTTTTGATACAAAAACTCTACAATGATGATATACGTTACCTTCTATCCATGGACAATCTCTGGAAAGAACGCGCAAAGCCCACCCCCCTCGAATATTCAAAGCTCATCAATGATTCCAGTGATGAGCCTCAGTGCTCTAAAACTATTAATAATGACAACCTGAAATTAGGAAACCAACTCCTTTGGAGTATAAGAGAATGCGTTGAAATCTTCAGCGATTGTGTTGGAAAACTGTATCAACGAATGAAAACTTCAGGCTACCAACAATGGGACAAGGACGATGAAGTTGCCATGAACTTCGTCGTCGCCGCCTCAAACCTAAGAAGCAAATGTTTTAACATTGAAAGAAAGTCACCTTTCGATGTGAAATCATTGGCAGGCAATATAGTCCCAGCCATATCCTCCACCAACTCAATAATTGGAGGTCTTCTTGTGCTCCAAGCGATTAGACTTCTGAAATCTATTTCAGTGGGGGATGAATACAGAAATTTGGAAGACTCAGCTCGGAATGAGCTCATGAAAGACTCTGGGAGGTTGTCTTATCTCAATTATACCTCAATGGCTAGGAAAGATCTCATTGCTTCATATGAATGCCCTCCACCCATAGCATCGTGTTTGGCTTGTGCCAAGGGCAATAGACCAGAAGTTGAAATCCACCTCTCAATGGAAGATACAACTTTGGCCGATTTAGTCGATAAGATCGTCATTGGTACATTCCATTTTGTGTGTCCAGATCTGGGCCTGGACGACGATTCAGGTATCATAATCTGGAGTAAGGATGAGGCTGATGAAGAGGATCACGTTAAAAAGAGGAAACTTGTTGATCTGCCTCACATCAAACTGCCTAAGACACGTTTGCTAGTTTCAGATCTTTTACAGGACAAAGAAATTGTTCTTGTTTTAATAAATGAAAAGGTCGATGAGGAATTGCATAAGAGTTTCTTTTACGCAAAAATTAACGGCCAAAATGTGAGCGTTTAAATCTCAAAGTAGCTAAGTGTCGTGTCGAAAGTCATTAAAGCTTTAGCTGGCCCTGCAAACTGAGTCAACACTCCAACTAGATCACCATCGATTATGTTGGCGTGGGGTCCCTAAGTTTCAATGTAGTTTCCGCCACCGTGCATCCTGTTGTTTTCATTTTAATCAAGCTCTTACTTATACAGCGCTAAAAACTGGGGCAGCCTTGAAATATCATCACAAGATGCTGTTAATAGGCTTAGGAATCGTCGCGCTGATTGCCACATCCTATACTACTTTGGCTCAAGAAGATGCCAAACGCAGTATTGCTGACCAGAACGACCTTTTAGTTCGCTTCTTTGGAAAACAAGGATTGGCTATCATCGTAGATAGCAAATCGCAGCCTTATGATCCATTGGTGCTGGACAAGATGGAAAAATATATGGAACTGGATGAGAACGACGTTGGTTCATTGAATTTAAACGGAAAGATCAACACTTTCATCTATGAAACCGAATTAAAGAAGCTGCCACAGGACCTGGTGGATCGAGAGCGCAAAGCGATTATGCGAGCCCTTGATTTCATAGTACCAGATTGTTCAACAGAGCAGATTTATGCAAATGCTAAGGCCGATTTAAAAAGATTCTACCAAGAGCAGCCAGATTTGGCCAAAGAGTTGCTCGATCGGGTTAATGTATATCTGGCGGCCGATGAATTGCATACAGAAGAGGCGACTAGATTTCTAAGAAATTTCTACTATCACTGGATCCCGCTTGGTCGTTTATCCAAGTATATCGACACCAAGGCAGGATGATATCTGTGAGTGCCAGAAAACTACAAAGCTCATCATGGTTTGAAGGAGATTAGATTAAATTTTGAACATCTTCATTGATTTACCTGTGTAACAGCGATTTCCGTCTGAAACCAGACAGGCAAGATCGATCGCTCGGAGAGAATTCGGGACTCTCTAGCTGTGCAATCCAGGCGCTAACGATCATAAATCAAGCTGGCAAACCTGTGCACCATTTTGCTTTGCTCGCCCAATTCAATGGGACGGCCAATCTCGCCAGCTAGCTAGCCAACCTATGTTCAGGAGATGCCGGCGAATCATCGTAAACAAGCTTGTCAGCAATTTATCCACCTGAGCATGGTGGGATTGGTAATGGCAGCGGCTGTGTTGGCGCCTGCGAGTCTCTAATTCTAGCCACTACGATGTGGATTCCAACGAGAGTAGCTGTAGATAGGCGGGCAAAATCTCGGCCGGTCTGTCGTTGGCATTATAACATGAGCCAGCAACCGCAGAGATCGGCCGCCAGTGGCTAGTCTCGGCAGGAGCATTATGGAAATCGGCCATCCCATTGGCAACCCCTTTGCTCCCTCCAGAAGTCACCTGAGCGGGCTAATCTCATCGCTGCGAAGGTGACGGATCGCTCACGACTGACTAGCCGCCTTCGCTACTTCTACCCGCAGCTAACCTCGCTTCGTGATTTTCCTCTCCTCAAGCTATCATTCCAAGAATAACTTTGCATACTCGCAAACTTGCTTATGCTCAACTCACTCAGACTGAATTGAAACGCTTGAAGCGTCGCCTCTATTTGGACACTAGCCATTAGACTTGATGCGGGTAGTTGTCTAACCGCTGCCCTTGGATTTGGAGCCTGCTTTTGGCGCCAGCCTTCTTCGTCGTGGACAATTGTCGAGCGAGAGTTCCTGATAGCCGACTGCAACAGGTTCAGCTGGTCAGTGAGCGTGGTTCAGATCGATTGTTTGGCCGCTTGGTCTCGTTCATGGAATTAAGGATCCATTGTTTTGCTCGACTTGGCATCTCGCCCGGCTAACGTCCGATCTACCTGTTTGGCAGAGACTCGTCACGTTAGAGCCCAAAGTCACGGCGGATTTCGCCCTCATGGCGCCATGAGTGAGCAGCCAGAGCAGATTGATCGAGATCCTCAGAGCATGAGATTGGATAGTATCTGTTCTTGGCTAAGAGGTAAGGAGGCCGCACGGCTCATGTTTGTAGTTATGAGGGAAGTGAAGAAAGATCGTTGTGGCGGCATAACAGAGGGTTTAGTGGAGAGATCCTCCTCGTTTGCCGGCGCAACATCTATCTGACTTCCGAATCAGTTTGCGGTTCCACTGTGCCTGGTGTGGCTTGCCAATGGCCGCAAATATGGTTGCTTGTTGAAGGGACTGGCCGAGTTTATAACGCATTGCAGATGAGTCCAGTGTTTTGCTCGCTTAACTGGCGAAAGACTGCCGAATCAATGGGGCTGAACTTCAAACAGAGGATGAAAATGTAAATTGCAAGACACAGGCTCGATGACCGCTTATAATGGACATTTGTGTGGCTCGTCGATGATATGACGGTGGCGAAGACCACTGCGATGGAACAGTTTTGGCTGGAGGGGAGCAGGAGTCGGCGGCCGAGCGATCTAAGCTGGGCTAAGCGTGGAGTGGAGAGCTTGTTTGCAATTTGAAGCCACGGCGTGGACCCATAACTGAGGTCTTGTTTTTGTTTGGCGCCGTTTGTGGCGCGCAAACTGACCGTGCCAAGAGCGGGCCGCCTAGCTCTGGGCTGCCGGCCGAAAGGCTTCAAGGTGCAGGGCGTCAAGGCGCTGAAAAGCCGGGCTTGGACAGCCTCTCGGCCCAGTGGAGCAGATTGAAGCGGGGCTGTCGGCCAGACACTGCCATTGAGCCATTGTATAGGCAGCCAAGATGGCCAACCAAGCGAACAGGGCGCGCGTGGACTGGCCGGCCGAGCAGCAAGCCGGCAAGCGAGCCAGCCAGCCAGCAATGTAGGCGGCCAGATAGGTGGGGAGCTGGCAGGCTAGAGTCGGGTTGGTGATGCCGAACAGGTTGTATTGCCGCCGGTTGCAGCTCCGCCCGCTCGGGGATTTCATCCTCCCTAGTGTGGGAGCAGCCGGGCAGAGTTTTGCTCCAATCCAATTGTCTGTATTCGAGTTAATAATGTGAGGGCTAGTCTTTTTATCGTGAACAACATCACTGGCTGGCTGGGCCTACGAGACAGGCGCAGTGAGGCTGGCGACTGGAGGGCCGATTGAAGCGGGAGAATGGCACTTAGCCGGCTGTCCAGTTGCATGGACGCTCGAGCCTGCGAGCCTGGTGAAGGCAGCTAGCTGGCTGGCTGGCGGGCGGGCGGGCGGAGTAGATTGGAGTGGAGTGGATGGCGCCCGGCTGAAAGTTGCGCCGTCATTCAGGCAACCGAAGGAAACTCCTCTTCTCACCAAACCTGTAGTTTGTCTACGGCAAAACGGATGGTTGAGCTGCCATCCAGAGCCACGACGAGAGAGCAAAAGCGGCACCAGCAGCAACGACAACAACAACGAAAACGACAACATTGCAGACCAAAACGACGCCGACGACAAGTGCTGCCCGTCCACTGGGACAACTGGCTGCTGGTTGAGAGTAGTCACATTAAGCTGTGTCTTTGTATGAGATTCAGTGAGCCAGTAAGGTAGAGAGAGAGAGAGGGCGCGACAGGTAGGGCGAAGGATACGGCGAGGCTGGTGGAATTTGTGTCATTGTGATTGTGCAGATAGTTCGATTCTGTTTGATGCGAAATGGTCACCCGCTTGAGTTAGCGTTTGCGCGATAGCCAAAGAGCGAAAAGTGAAATTAGCGGCCAGGTGGAGCAGCTTGGAAAACAAGTAAGCCAACAGATAGTGTATGCTGATATTCATAGCCATCAATTGTCGCTCGAGGGGCGCGTTTATTTTACGCAACCAAGCCGACTTATCGCCACTCTCCAGTGTCCAGTGTCCAGTCTCCACTCATTCGAGTGTCAGCGTTTGAAAGCGAGTCCGTCCGCCCGTCTGTTTACCTGTCCAGGTGGAAAGTTGGAGCAGCATGGCCGAGCGCCAACACTAGAGAGCGGAGTCAACGGAGCAGGGCGACTTCCTAGTGGCAAGCGTTCAACATTTTTGCAGCCGACAAATTGTGATCTGTTTGAGCGCTAGTTGGACCAGCTGGATTAAAGCTCCGCAAAGTCATCCAGGGGCTCCAATAGCAGTAGCAACACTAACACTGACAACAACTGTGATTGAGGCCGAGCTTGCAAGTGGACAAGCAGGTTGAGCGAGAGTAGATAGAGAGGAGCGATTGGGGCGCCAATAGGGCAGAGGAGTCAGCTGAAGGCTCGTAAAGATTGCAACTTCGAGGACTATACAAAATCCTGTGCAAGAAGTCGGCGAGATTGGTGATGCAAGTTGGCGCTTACAAGTATTGCGGGTGCAGCTAAGGAGCGAAACTGCACGAATTTTTGCGCCCTCTCCCTCTCTTATGTGAGGCAGGTGTCTTTCTAAGGGAGAGCGAAAGAAAGGAGCGGAAGCCCATTGATTGGATTTCAGGCGGAAGGTGGGAGGCCAGGCGAGCAACTAAGGCGAGCGGGCGAGAGATCGAGAGCGAGAGAGGAGCTGCAGCTGGCATAGGCGGCTTGTAAGTGGCACAGGCTTCCAGCTTGAAACATGTCCGACAGCGACGACGATAGGGCGGCCGCGAGGGAGGAGGAGATGAACAAGCTGCGTTGCAGCTCGGCCTCGCCCTCGGCCATCTCCACAGCCTCGTCCGGTTCGCCGCTGGTGCGCAACTCGTCGGCCGGAAGGAGGCCGGCGCCCACCAGCATCGCGGCCGCACAGCTCCAATGCCAGCAGCAACAGCAGCAGCTCGAGTTCACCAACAGGCTACTTGGGGCCAGCGGGCCGAGGCGCCAACAGTCGGCCGGTCGACAGGGGAAGGCCGCCAAGCTGGCAGAGTGCGCGCCCAGGAAGGAGAAGCCGGCTACGGCGGCCAAGGGCCAGCACGAGGAGGAGGGCGCCAGGAGTCTTGGCTACAGCCTTGCAAAGTCGATTGCGTTCAGAGCTTACAGGTGAGTGCTGTTTTATGTCTTTGCTCGTTGAATTTCGCTTGCATTTTGTGGCCAGAGGAGAGTTTGTTTGCTTTGGCCTAGTCTGCGGCGAGTGGGCGCAGTTGCAATTACAAATGCAACCAAAACAAGAGCGCATCCCTCTTGCGGACGCAGCTGGTGGATGCAAATTTTGCCGAAAGTTTGACGCAACAGGTCGGCGGCGCCTCGAGTGGAGGTTTTGTTCTAGCTCACACAGGCCACTTCAGTTTCCTTCAGTCGCCGCCGACCGACGATGCCGGGCCAACGGGTCTGGCAAGAAAGCGCTGCTTTCAGCCGGACTCGACTGGAATGGACTGGGCTAAACTGGACTAGACCGAGGGGCTGCCGAGAGTCGCCTGGTTGCGGGCGTTGCAAGCCCAAGCTCTGGAGGCCTTTGTTTACGTTGACCTTTTTAGCCTTTCTGCTCGGCTGTGTGCTGGCCGCATTGAGTGGACGAGCTTGTTGGCTGGCGAAAGTGGATGCTCATTTGCATTGAGCCACTTGGCCTGGCTCAGGAGCCGAGAGCTTAGCTAGCAAGTCTCTGCATAGTTGGCTGGCCATTGCACACAAGTGGCCGGCTGAAACAAAAGCGCCCGCTTGGCTAGTGTAATTGTGTCACCTAATCAGCCTGCAAACCAACCGCAAGTTGGACACAAGCCGCAGAGACGACAGCAGCAGTGGCTCGCCCAAAAACCAGGCCGAACGCTAGAGCTTGGTAGCCGGAACTGGCTGGTTGGCCCGCTCTCCGTCCCTTGCGAGCCTGGCCAGCAGCGAGCAAACAAGTTGGTGCGGAGGAGCGCACGGCCAAGCTCGGCTTACCATCCTCCTTCGTTTGCGAGGGCCGGCAAGCGAGCGCGGCCAGCAAACAATCTGTTGCAAACGCAAGTCGCCTCCATTAGTGCAGGAAGTCGGCCCGAAAATTGGCGAGAAATCGACGAGCGAGCCACTCTTCTCTCGAAACCAAACTGTCCGGCTTCCTCGAGCCACAGCTGACCATCGCACACATGAGAACGAGAGTCTCATGTTGGCGCGCGAGGCTTGGCCTTTGTTCCTAGCGTTGAAACCTGTTGCCTTTGAACCACAATAAAAGCGACGGCAACTTGCTCAGTGGACACCCGAGAGAGAGAGAGAGAGAGGCTGCGATTTTTTCCATTGCTAAACCGAACCCTTGCAGTCTCCAGTCGAGTGCTGCTCCATTTCGACTCCTTGAGCGCAAACCAATTCAAGTGGAGCCTTGCTGCGTCGGTTTGCGTTGCTCCAGCTGAATCAGTGTCAAGTGCACTCACACACACACACACAATTCCTTGGCTAGGCCAATGGGAATCCCCCGATTGCAAGGCGACCAACCAATTCGAGCGAGCTGGCCAACCAATTGGCTCCATCATTGACCCAAATCTGGCGCCAAATCGCTCCCATTGGCTGCTGCAGCTGCCTCTGTCAAATTGCAACTGGCTGCACTAATCCTACCTGAACAAACCAAACGAGAGCCACAACTTTCTCCAAACCAAACTTGGCCGCTCATCACTTTGGCCGCCCGGCAATCCGATACCTGCGTCTCCCAGAATGAGAGCCCCTACCTGAGCGAAAATTCCCACTTCTAAACTCTTTCTCTCTCTCTCTTTCACCTGCCCTTGCGTAACACCGAGCAGATTCAACGAGTTTTGGTCCATAAACAAGATGAGATACATGAATCTCGCCTGCCTTGTGATGACTCTCATTTGTCTGGTCACAATCCTCTTGTTCAGCGGCGGCGGCAGCGGCAACGGCAACTCCAGCGGCGGGCTGATTGCGAGAAAAGGCCAAGCAGGCGAGACCGCCGAGCTAAGTGGCAGTGGCAGTGGCGAAACCATCGACTCGCTCGAGAGCCAGCAGCTCGTAGGCTCGAGGGAATTGCAGGCGGCTCTTTCGGGCGAAAACTCGCACCAATTACAACCAAACGAGGAATCATACGAGAGCTCCCGCAAAGACTCGGCCAAGTTCAGACGCAAGTCCGAGCATTCAGCGCTCGGCAACCAAGGCAACGGTCAAACTGGTAGCAAAGCGAATGTGATTGAGCGCGAGCTCGAGTCCGAAGACGGAGCACCGAGCCAGGCAAACGGTGACACTTACAACCAGGAGCTGCCTGAGCCAAACAGAAGCAGGCAACCTGACTTCCAGGCTCCAATTTCAGCTGGCTCGCTCGTTGAACAGCTCTTCTCTGACTCTGAAATGGGCCCCCTGTTGCGGGCGCTGGCCGGCAGGGCAACTGGTGGCGGCGGCGCCACAAACAGGAGCTCGCCTGGCTCGCTCAGATCGATTATTCGGCGCGGAAGGAACGGGGCCACCATCATTATAAGCTCAGGTACCTTCAACGAGTCGTCGCCTCTGAACGAATCGCTGCCAGCACTGCTGCCCTCGCTCCTAGAGAGACTCCTCCCGCCACTTCTGAGGCCGATGTCGCTCTCAAGCCTCGGCCGACCCTCAGTGACTATGAGCGACGGAAATGCGAGCGGCCTCCTTGGCTCGGCCAGCATTGCGATCGGAGCAGAGCCACTCCCCTTTCCTGCGACCGCCCGCAACCCATTTGGGGCTCCCTTCGCCAGTCTGAGCTCGCCTTTTGCCGGCTTCAATGGCCAACCAAGCCACCATCATCCGAGCATGTTCATTGGCGAGCCGCCTGCCCAACTTCCACCAATTGGACTGTCAAGGCAGTCGAGCTTTGGCCCGCAAGTGTTTGGTCCGCAAGCGTTGCCCTTTGCAATGCCGCACCCAAGCCTGCTCAGCATGCTCATGCAGGCAAACCAATTGGCCCCAATGGCGGCGACCACCTTCGACGAGGAACTGAGCCAGGAACGGCTCTTGGGGCCCCGAGCGCAGGCCCTCTCAAGTGTGATCGAGTCGGCCAAGCAGGAGAGCCAGAGGACCCCAGAAAGCGGCAGCAACAACAAGAGTGAAACCCTAACAGCCCAAGCTAGTCAAACTTCAAATTCAACTGGCGCCCAAACGGTAACCAAGCCGTCAGTTTCGGGCAACGATTCAGAGATTGAGACAGTGGATGTGGCCCATTTGAGTCGCCAACACAACTACAACAAGATGCACAACTTGTACCAAACTCGAGCAAGACCAAACTCGGGCTCAATGCTCATCTTTAGCTCGACTGGCCAATTGGAGGGTCCATTCCAAACGAGCGGCCCCTTTGGAGCTGGCCTGATGTCGCCCCCCTTCATGAGCATGGCGCCTCATCAGATGGTTCTGCTCGGCTCTGGCGCCGGCGGACTGGAGGGTCAGTCGGGCGGTGGGCCGCTCAGTCCAATGTTGCGCTCCATCCTTGGCGGCGTCCTCGGGGAGCTGTCGGCAAAACAGGCCGCTCCAAGTGGCGAGCCCACAAACAAGGCGGCCAACGCGAGCAAGGGCGGCGAGCGGAACCATCAGGTTCAGGGTGCGGCACGCGCAAGTTCAAGCTTGGTGCCAAACTGGAGCACCTGGTCGAGCGGCGACCTTGAGGAGGAGTGGGCGAGCGGGAATCCAAACGAGGCGAGCGATCGCTGGGACGAGCAGGCCCAAACACAATCGAGCAAGAACCTCAGGGCCAGACACCGAGATGAGGAGCTGGATTCGGGCACGAGCGAGCAGCCGGACTTTGTGTCCAGCCTCCAGCTCGATCAAAGTAACCAAGCGCCGGCCTTTGCCTCGCCCTTTGATAGGCAGCTCGAGTCTGGAATGGTGGCCGGCACCATCAGGCAAACAATCCGAGGGCCAGGAATGACGGTGGAACGGATCATTGAGGTTCCATCTGGCCGAGTGCAGCAGGTTGCGCCTGGAGTCAGGTCGCAATCGTTGAGTCGGTCTGACGTGGACGAGACCGAGAGTGTTCATGGATTTCCAGCCAGATTTCCAGCTAGCGTCTCAATGATAAGCAGGCCCAACGGCGATGATTTTGCACCGCCAGCAGTTGGATTTATCAGCAAACTATTGGCTGACATCTCGCGAAGATCCGATCAATCGAGCCCGAGAGGTCGTGGTCAGTTTGTTAGAAATCACTCGCTTGACGAGGACTTGGAGGAACACGAATCGAATGGGAACAGCGACGAGTATGCGGCCCCATCACAAACTGGTCCTAAAATGTCCCACTTGTGGCCCAAAATTCGAGTTGCGAGCGCACGAGTTCGTGTGAGACCTCTGGCAGAGCCAAGATCTAGCCTTAGTCCGGCTCTCGACTCTGGTGGTTCCATTTTCATGGCACCAACTCAACTGACCATGTCCGACTTGGGCCAAGAGAGGGATCGGACGGCGGAGAGGCCAGCGTCTGGCTTGAACCAGGCGCCTAGCGAGCAAAAAGGCCCAGCGGCGGCCACCTTTGAGGACACACTCAACTCGATGGAGGATCGGCTAAATCAGGTGCTCTCAATGGGCTCACATCGTGGAGCTGTGGGCGAGCAGAGGCCCTCCAGCCAGCAGCAGACGGAGCCAGATATGGCCAACAGGCTGGCGGCTGGAAGGGGCCAATCGCTGCAACCGATTGCAACACAGCAACCGGATTCCCCTCCCAATGCCATTCCGATGCCAACCGCTCGTTTGATAGAGCCGGTAAAGTTACCTGGTAGCTTGGAGACGTCGCAACCGATTGCAAGATCGGGCAGTCAATTGGAGAATCCCTTCACTTCTCCCGCCTCACCCCTCTTTGGCTTCCCAAGCTCGTCACTGGCTCACGGTCTTGCGCCAGCAGACAATTCGGCAAAGAGCAGCAAACAGGCGACCATCCTGATGGGCAGTCCAGCAAGCAACCAAAACGCAAACACCAACCATAACAACAATAACAACGGCAATCGTCAACAAAGATCCTTCACCTATCACTCGAACAACGAACTTGCTTCGGCCGCTCTGGCGCCAAAACAGGCGCTCCAGAGGAGGGACCAGCTGGCTGGAGCGGACAGCAATGTGCAGGCGCGATTCTTGGCGCCACCGCCGCCACCAACTGGCGCCATCATGGGCAGACGACTGGACGATTCGCCAGCGTTCAATCCGATTGAGACTAGACATGCAAACCAGCAACAATTGCTCAACTATGCAAACCCCCAGTCGGGCGCCAGGAGCTTCAACGAGAATCGCGATTTGATCGCCCCTAGCTAAGGATCCATGGAGACAGCAAATGTTCCAAGAGAGAAGCCACGAAAGACGAGAGAGTTTTCGAGTCCATTGTTGCGAGCTTACGAGCTCACGTTAATTAAATTACACTGTGAGGCTAACTCCACTCTTTGATTGCCCTTGAAGTAGAAATGATTCGCGCTTCAGTCGATCGATCACAGCTCGGCTAGCGGCACCATCTCGCTAGGAACCC
>ENA-UOVY01000690-UOVY01000690.1-plant-metagenome-genome-assembly--contig:-NODE-690-length-12182-cov-603.430197_pt1 | contig 12182 bp, 7 predicted proteins | sample MGYA00249840_ERZ761561 | MGnify/ENA primary metagenome ERZ761561 (study PRJEB28882, sample SAMN05720143) | plant metagenome | isolation source: Guanajuato, Mexico | place: Mexico:Guanajuato, Mexico... | reverse complement strand
ATCGCGTGAGTGCCCAAATTCTGTGAGAAATTCTGGTCTTCCAACAAGGACAAGCTGATTTTTTCGAGGTTAGTATCCCTTTAGTATTATGTCACCAGTTCGGGAAGTTTATTTATTCTCAGTCGTGATACATACCCTCACAACCAAAATAAATGGCTCTGGAGTGAACAACTCTGAAACAACTTGCATGGTCGATACCTATGAACCGTAGGCCATGGTCGTTGCGCCATCTACAAATAGCCGATTCAATCGCGCGGGTCTTTGGATGCAGACCACGAATAGTGCTTACTAGTGTTTATTTTCGTCGATGAAAAAAAGAACGCAACTGAGAATCGAACCCGGCCCGAGAAGCCAAGAACAGATACAATGCATACAATGACAACCGGATTGTTCATTTCGCGCCTTTTCGCAGTCACAGAACTCGTGGTCTCTGGACAAACGCTGTCCGAGAGTTGAGAAAAGTTATAATCGGGCGATCGCGCAATCCAATGTAGAACTATCAACTAGTCGGCCATGATATTATATCCGATCCGACCGAAACTAATAAATTATGGAGAAACCTAAGTTAGAAAGCAAGTACGTTGTGGATGAGCTTACTGTTGTCTGTAACAGTATCGGTAAATTGGACGAAAACGATGGGACTTACATGAAGGATCGTGACTGCAAGCCTTGTCTCAGAGAGATGCTGAGATTCCTAAATGCTGACTCCAATGAGCATCCAGCTCGGTCAACTTTGGGTGCCCTCAACGTTATCAAGTCAGATTTGATACCCATCATTGTCCAATATTGTGACTATGTCGATGGAGATCCAGATCTTTTCACAATTGTCCTGAGACTTTGCGTCAATCTGACCGCACCTGTTGCCATTTTGTTTGAAAAACAAGACGATCCTAGTAGTCCGGAACAACAAAAAATATCTCGAAAGTTGTCAGAGTACCTTCGAGGCTACAAGGAAGCTTTCGCTCTCGATGAACGAATATGGTCAACTCTCAATGTCCATCTCAAGAGTAACACCGATGATGAGATAACTTTTGAACGATTGATTATTCTTATTAGGAACGTTTTACAAATATCTGATGAGCCTACAACTGAGCTCGGAACGAGAGAATTCGATATTCACGAGATGTGTCTACACAACATGGATAGAAGCGGGATGCTCAACACCATCATCTATATTGCATCAGAGTCGCAAAGAGGAACAGAATTTTGTTTTCATATCATGGAAATAATCTACTATATGTTGAAGAACCAGAGTCCAGTGAATCTAGCGTCTGCTAGACAAGACTATTTCAAGAGGAAACTTGATGATTCGGACCCAGATAAGAGACGTTTAGCAGAACTAACTGCTCGTGATAAGCGACAAAGGCAAGCAAATCGGGTTATGAACGTTCCTAGATTCAAAAATTCAGCATTCTCGATTAACAACTGTAGATCCCTCAGCGACGCGCCACTCATAATCCGACAACCCATTAGTTCAAGAGTGGACCTCAGATTCGACAGCCGCAAACAGCCCCTGCGAAAGCCGAAAAACAAGAAACCATTATCTTCCGAAACCTCCATGATCTTGAGTGATCAAAACACCAAAGCATCGAAAGTGACTTATAGTCTCAAAATGTTCTGCCAGCAATTTGTTGAGAAAGTTTACAACAACTATATGCAACATATCAAACACAATCTTATTCAGAAGAAGGCTCAAGAAGATGATGAATCTTATTATTTATGGTCGCTACAGTTTTTCACATGTTTTAATCGTAATTCCAGTAAAAATCTTGATTACACATCAGAGACATTGTCGACCAGCACTCTACATTACATTCAAGTCTTGATCACGAGTTATGTTGATAAATTGGAGATTGAAAAGAAACAATTTGAGACCGTGTCCAGACGACTTCAACTTGCGGTTCGAGCATACAGAGAGATCTTGTACCTTATCAAGTCGATTGAACCTGAATCTCAGTTTCACCAAGTTGTCGAATCAATCCAGAGGAACATTTTCACCGAGTTGGAGTATAGTAGTCTAATGTTAAACCTATTCCAACACTACAGCGAGCCGAAGCACTCCAAGCACTATCTCCGTGATCTCATTCAAACCAACCACTGCTTTTTAGAGTTATTGGAGAAATATTCGAAAAATCATGCTTCGGTTGAAATTGAGAATGATAAAGAGATGGAAGACAATGAAGAACTGGGAAATAAGACATTGAAAAGCAGAAAGAGAAAGAAGGCCGAGCTCAGAGCGACCCATTTTGTATCACGTTACTGTTGCCCAGACGTAATTAGGCTCCATCTGGAAGCTCTCAAGAATTTTAAGTTCAATGAAGATGAAACCAATCTTGCAATACTAAAACTGTTCGAAAGGATAGCGTATGACTGTAGGAACGAGGTGATCCTTTTCCAAGCTTCCGTTTTCAAGTGCTTGCTTGAAATAAGAAGCTACGATCCGTCTATGGCCCATCGCGACGGATTCATTGCACTAGCCCAGCATCTGATGCAATGTTTTGGAGTATCAGCGAATAAAAAGCGTTGGATGTTCCAGGAACTATTGTTTTGGAAGACTGCTAATGATGTTATAGAGATAGAAAACGCGATTGATCCACCTGCTGCTCCAGCTACGGATAGAGAAGTCGGTTCACCTGTCGAGGTTGACGATCCTGTGCAGGATGAACTCGAAAACGCTCCCCCTGGCGACAGCATAGCTGATCTGCTTGCAGAATTGCGAGACTCCGACGATGAACCCATCGAGAACGAATATGGCAGCAAGTCCTGTGCAGTAGATGATCTCTTGGAGGAACTTCGTGATGACTCAAACGAATCAAAACCTACTCAGAATTCTCTCAGGGATTCTTGCTCCTCTGTCAATTCAGACAATTCAATTCTTTGTATTGAAACGAATCTGGTTAACTCCGACTGTTTACCCGAAAACTCAAGGGTTACCTCCTGCGATATAAGTGAATGCTCCGATGAGCCTAACCCACATCAAACTGGCGAAACATTTCACTCGCCTCTAATTGATATTCCAGCCACCGACAAATCCAGCGAAGCTTAGCTTTTCACTCTCACTCTAGGAATTATATGATTGCACTTTAGCCTATGACATTTGGATTCTCAAGTTGATTAGCTTCGCCCATTAGCCCATACCTCATATCAGCTATACATTACCTGTGTCGATTGGCTCAACCGTGCTACTATGACCCGTCTGCTTCGATCTGTTTGAGTTCTTGCTGTTTCAATTAGTCACCGTCATTTAGCTGTCACATGGTGGTTGGTTCGGGAAGCGATTACTACTCTCATCAAATCGGGACATCAAAGCAGGCTTGATCAACACCTTCTCAAGAATTTGAACGTTAGATTGTGAGTCAAGTTTCGAATAATATACGTTATAATGACACACAAGAGTGCGTTTGAGTCTGGGAGAGGTTTTAGGCGGACCTTTCTAGGTCTATGTCATCTTCTATTGCTATTTCTATTACTCAGTGAGAAGTCCACAAATTTAGTCAATGGTCAGTTGGAGGCAGTTGGAGCAGTGTTATCAGTAGTTCCTGTTACCTCAATCTTGGCAACGGCAGGTTTGGTGGGAGTCAAGCTTGCCGCTTTATCGAGGCTACTGCAGGCTCTTGGCTACGATCAGGCCTACCTAGCCAGTGGCGGCTCAGGAACTGCTGCTCAGCCGATCGGCTTGCAAACCAACTATGCATACATGTTCCCCTATGTACCTGGTCTAAACATCTCTGTCCGGGGCGAACACGGGACCGATTACCACAATCCTGCCTTACAACGCCAGGAAGCCGTCCGCTCTACAACTCGGAAGACGTTCCCAGCAATGGGTCTGCCTGGCGATTACGAGAGCCAAAGCAGTCCTTTCCGAGGCAGCGAAACCTTGCGAGAAATTTTCCAGGGTTCTGGTCTGAGCATGCAATTTCCCACTATGCAACAGCAACAACAGCAGTTCAATGGATTTCCGACACAAGGTAATGGTCGAATTCCGAACGCTTATTCAGTGCCCAACCCCGAGAACATTAATGTTCAACCCACAGCCACAACCCCAATGTCCAACCCGCTCGCTGTCAACGCTAACCCGAATTCGAACCAACCACCGAACGTCGCTAACAATGCACCACCACCGCCGCCATCGTCGTCTGAATCACTGATGCCTCCGCCCCAATTATCTCTTCAACCCTTACAAACGTCCCTCGCGTCGAACGACGCCAACCATCGACCACAAAACGCACCAATTCCGCAGGCCAACCAGCAGCCTTCATTTTCGAACTCCCAAACTCAAGGACAGCTAGATCGACAACAGCATCAGACTCTTCAGGCGCAGCAGCAGGCTCAAAGTCACAGTCAAAGCCAGAGTTCACAGGTAAATATGCCCCATTCCCAATTCGGTAGACCCTCCCAACATGTACCATTTCCTTACCCGCATACAACGAGTCAGTATGCAACTAGCGCACCTTTTGTTTCTAAGCCAGAGCGGCCCAAGTTAGTGGGCCTAGATCCCGGCGAGCAGGGCCATGAATTTCATCCCATCCCACAGCACGAGTACTTTTATCATAGAATCATTGATGAGCAGAATGGTGATAAATGGCCAAAGAATAGGCAAACTGGTGCCGATAACGTTCCTGCCGCACCTCTACCTAGCGGACCGCTCATCCAAGGTCCAGACCTCGCTTCGCTGGTCCAGCCAGTGAAGCCTCCAGCAACTTTCGAGGATTTGGATAATATGCTATTTGGGAACAGATCATCCCAGCCGACTGGCCCAGTTTCGTCGGCATTGAATGTTGGCCCTGTTGGCCAAAGCAACGATCCAAACGACTTTATCACTAACGTTAGACCCTATCCATTTGTGACCGATGCCTCGCCACCATTCAACGACGAAATGGACCATAATGAATTTACTCTGATTGAAAAATTGCGACGCAAACGCCGTGATGCCTCAGATACGGCGTCCGTTCGCGAGCCGACCATGAGCGCTAGCTTAGCAAATAAGCTCATACCCCAGCGTAATCAGCTAAAATTGCAGCCGACTGGAAACCTCGAAACTTTTGGGATGCCAGCTCTCAATATCCATCCATTAAGGAGGAGAAAGCGGAGTTTAGGCTGGAAAATTCTCTCAGCTCGAGGGGTCTTTGTGTGAAAGATACAGGGCCTTTATTAGTCTCATTAAACCGCCCATCGCTCATTGGCCATCTAACTGGTACCAAAACTGAATATCGGTCTCGAAAGTTGAGAATGAAAAAATCAAGTTCGTTATGGAGAGCTTCATGTTGATAGATTTCGTTCAAGGCAAGCGCAAGAGTTTATTCTAAGCAAACTTTCATACTTTCAATCGAAATGGAAGCCTGATGATGCTATCTCCCCTTAAGGTCGTTCAGGATCCGACGGGCAACGGGAATACAATATTACCCTGTCGTATTGAACCACCGAGTTTAGTTGGATCACGTGCAATATCCGGCCAACCTCTCTTAACACTCCAAATTGGTTGCTTGAGAGAGCTCAATAATGTTTGGAAACAGTTAATAGTTGAGCAAGAATTTTATGAATTGTGGATTTCCCATTACAATTTCAAGGTGAATTGTGCTAGGAATTCCAAGTTTTATGGGGTCTCTTTAAGAATTTGCGCTTGTAGATGTGGCGAAAGTTTGGGTGTGTTTATTTTAATAAGTGAGCTTATTGATGTTGCATCGTACAAGCTTGTCCTGTATGATTGTCCAACTTGAGAAGTTTTTGGCGTATAAGTGTCAACTTTACCTTGTCTCACCTCTAATTAGTATCCACTACTACATGTGAATTTTTATTTAAACCTTCTTCATTATTTTTCATATCACAATTGTCTTTTGAGGCAGTTTGGTCTACAACTCGTAGCGTTCGCTGTCTTGCCAAAGATTGGCTAACTTCTTCGCCAGCTCCCATTTGATCTGCTTTCTCCCTGCTCAAGGCCGTCTTCTCGCTGTGTAGCCCACTGTTCGCTTGCAAGGCGGACTTCCTCTCCGACAGCTCGCCCTCCACTCCCGCTTGATCCAATTGTAACTGGCTACCGCAGGTGCACGATTGGCAACTTATGCTCGTACGTGAACCACTCAAATGTCTACCTGGCCCATCTCTCAGCTCCTCATTCCTAACGATTGATCTCGAGAGATACTTGACCTCTTGATCGTCCTGGACTCGATCCGGCAAGGTGTCATTGCTAAGCTCGTCATCTGGCTCAACATTGTAACCCTCAACGGCAACCTCATCCTCATCCTCCTCATCATCATCATCGTCGCTCGTCAACTCGGACGATTGGTGGCGAAATCGTGCAAATTGTTGCCTTTGTTGCTGCTTGTAGAGCGATCCATTCACACTTGAATGCAGCAGACTATTGTCCATTGCTCCTTGTTGGCCGGCCATCATTAGATTGTTCGGGTTCATGGCGGCCGCAAAGCCAGCTGGCTGCCGTAGTAGACAGGCGGCCTCGTCGCTGTCGTCGAACTCATGGCTGGATCCAATTTGATGGAGCTGGTGGTGCGAGGATTGGCTGTTAGTGCGCTCAAAAGCCCCGCAATTGCAAACGAGCTGCTGGTTAGTTTGACCATATTGGCTGGGCTGCTGATTGCGAACAAAGTTGCACTCGTTCAGGTGAGCCAGATCCACTCGCGACCTCGCTGAAATGCCCTTGAAGTTTTGTGGCGTTGCAAGCGAAGTGGCAAGTTGTTGTTGTTGTTGTTGTTGTTGTTGTTGCTGCTGCTGCTGCTGCATGGATCCAATCTGCATCATGTGGGCGCCCAATCCCATCGAGATGGGCGTGTTGCCGATAGAGTTCACTAGCATCCCGAAGGTGGCATCGCTCTCCGTGCTCGGATCGTCAAACTGCAGACTGCCTATGGGCATGCTCGGATCTCTGGCCAGCAGACTGGCATCATTCTGATTGTCGCCAGTCAGCTGACTCGACTCTAGGCGAGATATCTTGAATGCAGCCCTCCTTGTGTCGAGCTGCTGGCTGCCGCCCGAGGGTGGCAAAGTTCCACACGAGGTCGCGCTCCTAACCTGCACCAAGTTTGGCGGCGGCGGGGGCGGCGGCAGAGCTGGCGATTGGTTCGTTCGCTGTTGGCGTTGGAACTGCCGCTCCTGCTCGTTTGCATGCTGGCCGGTGCAAGCGTGAGGATAGGAAAGCGAATGGTTGGGCGGCTGGTGCTTGGTTGCATGACCGGCGTCGCTCATGGACTTGTAAGATAGTTGTTGAAGCTTCTCGTGTTGCAGTTGTTGTTGTTGTTGCTGTTGTTGTTGTTGTTGCTGCTGCTGCTGCTGCAAATGCTTCTGGGCCAACTGGCGCAACTGCACCTTTGACAACTGGTGAGCGGAAACGGATCTTGGAATGACGCCGCTGGGCATTCTGGGCCCAGTAGCCGATCTAAGCTCGTAAATGCGGCTGTTCTGCGGAACTTGCATCCTCTGCTGCTGCTGGATTGCAGCTCGAGCGACGAGGTTGCTCAATAACGGAGTTTCGTTTACAAAATCGGAGGCTTGGCCGCCGGTGCCGAGTACATTGCAGCAGGTGACCGAGGAGGAGAGATTGTTTGCGCTGTTCATGCTCTCGGTACCGAGTTGCGGATTGAGGCCGTAGATTGTCTGCAAGTTACGCCGCTGGCTAGTGTTTACCATCGGCTGGTGCATGGCCGAAAGTGTCAGGGCTCTCGGTGGATTGCAGCCACTGTATTGGCCTTCGTTTGCGCCGTGAATGTCCAGCATGCCGGCCGCTTCCATGGTACTTGCGCGACCTCGGGTCGTATTATATTTGGTCAGACTTATTGGCATAGTCTGAGCGGAGGCCGCTTGATCGAGGATGCCAGCATTAGCGAGGTTTTGCTGCTGCTGCTGCTGCTGATGGTGCAAGTATCTATCGTAGCGTCCAGTTTCGTCAAACGATTGCTGCTGTTGCTGTTGCTGATACATCGAATCCATCAACTTCTGGTGCTGCTGATGCGAAACGTTTTGATTTCTGGCCAAGTTTAGGTTGAACAATTGTTGTTGGTGCTGAACATCGTGAGCTAGGGTTTCATTTGATATGGACGCGTTTTGGTTGTTGAAGCTGGCGCCAAGTTGAAACTGTCTAAGGTGATTGGTGAAGCTGGCGTCAGGGACTGGTTGCTGGCTATGGCTGGTGCCTAAGGAGTTCAGGATAGATTGTTGAACGTTTTGCAGCGACTTGTTCAGTTGGTCGGGCGCAAAATCGTGCACTTTTGCGCGCGAACCAAACAAGGTGCCAGCATTCGAGCGTCTGTCCTCCTTGTTTGGGTCGCCTTTCGTTTCGAGGCTTGAGCTCGAGGCCAACATGTGCTTGCTACCGTAGAGAGCATAGTTTGCGCCATCGACGAGCATCTGATTGCTGAGTTGATGCTGGTATTGGAGTCCCGGAATCATTTGCTGCTGCCGGCGCTGCAAACTATCCTGGCTCATGAGCAGCCTCTGGGTGGCCTCGTTCGCGCTAGCCGGTTGCAGTTGCTTCTCAGATTGGATCGCTGAGGCGGCAAGCGACTGTTTGTTGTGATTTGTAACCTTCAATTGGCGATCGTTTGTCCCATAGACGAGCTGGTCGACTTTGTTCAGCTGACCTTCCATGGAGGCCTCGCGCGATTTTCGCAAGTGGTACTCAGCCTTCCTGCGCCGGCGCTCCTGGATTTTGCCCCAACAAGAGACGATGATCGAGGCGCACATGCCGCTTACAAGTGTAAGAAAGACGATCAGAATGATAACCATGTGTTCTGTCTCGAAAAAGGAGCCCTCAAAGTCGGCGCCTGAGTTGGGAATTAGATGTTCAGCATTAGAATTTCGCATTCTGGCTAGTTCAGGTAAAGGCATGATAGGTCTCGTCATTGAGCAGATTCTGTTTGGCTCAGGTATTGATCAAGGTTCCATCTGAGTTACAGCGGGCCAACTCGATGGGCGCCCGATTTCAGCCCCTCGCCACTCTTGGCTCGACGCGAGACTACTGCAGCACGATTCCATCTGCTCTCACGCTACAAAACACCCCCACCAGCCCGTCTACTCACCTAAACAGGGTCCCGGATCTGGAGCCTCGTCGTAGCGATACTTGCAGTTGACTTGGCCGTCACATTTGAGCGATTCGTGTATGCAAGTTCCATCGTCGCAGTCGAACTCCCTTTTTGGATCACAACCTGTCGTGGGTTTGCGGTCAGGTTTCGTTAGTATGGCTGTTTGTTGGCAAGCTTTTGAGTAGCAAGGAGGCCAGGCAAGGAAACCTACCATCCACTCCTTTGTCCCTGAAAGCCGTGTAGATTATTTCAAAGCGTGACCCCGAGGCCGTTGGAAGCGCGTGATGCCTAATATTAAAAACGTTTGATTTTGATTGTTGGGGTTCAGTTCTAGTTCCGCAAAATTTAACCGTTTGGTTCTCCTCAGTTAAATTCTCTTCATAAATTTCTATAAAGTTTGAGTCGCAGTCGTTCGGCCTGCTTAGCTCATAGTTTGAGAATGTCAAATAAATCTAAACCAAAGTTAAGTTTACGGAGATTAAAGGTGCAATTAGAGTTTGGCCAGGTGGAGTTTGTTTTCATTTGGTTCAAGATTGAGTTAGTTTAGTCTGTTTCGTAGTCGCGTTTGCTCGTCGATTAAGTTTACTCGTGTATACTTTTCTTGACTAGCCACTTTTGCTTACCTTCCATCCTGGCATCACAGTGATGTTCCAAATGCATTCTAGTGAAACGTTGAATTGCTTTGTATAATCAATTAACTTATCCGGCACGTCCGAGTTCCTAATAACGCCCGAATGGATTCCAGTGCGAACCAATTCGCTTCCGTTTGCGCTGTAGCTTTGAGCATTTGGCATTGAGGTAACGTTGAATTGGCACTCTAGCGGGCGAGGTTTGTTTGATTGGGGTCATGTTGCGCGTTGCAAGTTGGACGAGGTTGAATTTGGGAGAGGTTAAATGACGGGCCATGATTCTGAGGGATTTTGCGAGAGATGTGAGCTCCAGTGTTGACGCTTACCAAATGGTGGATTCGGTTTAATATCTTCAGATGGTTTGGCGGTTTCGGTTTGGGCAGCGGGATTTGGGATGAGTTTAGCGGGCAATGTTATCAATCATGGTGGGCAAGAGATAGGCCCGACAGGAGGCCGCCCCTGCCGCCGCAACGACACACACAACTCGTGCCCCCGCAAACTTACCCTTCTTCTTCTCGAACCTGTAAACGGCCTTGAAGCCGATGTCTGGAATAGAGGGGTCGCTGATAAACCTAAGCCACATTGCCTCATTCGTCGACCTGACTTCTGGCGGGAAATTTGTGCCGCAATATCTGGCCGAGACGGCCGAGTATCCGTAGCGACCGTCGCGGATTTCAATCTTGTCGTTGTCGCAATCCTTTCCTGCCTCCTCAATCCTAAACTGATCACGAAACTCGAGCACAATGTAGTGGCCGACGGGAGCTTTAGAGCGACGAGTCGTTAATCTATTGTCCCTAGCTGGATTTTACTCCATAGTTGACCCTCATTGGATTTTGTAAGAGTGGAAGAGGAATCTTTGGGCCTAAATCCAGTGCCAGCGGATGCAATAGAGGGCAAGGGCGAGCGTGTGAAATTGAATATCCAATCTGCCTTCCATAACAAAACAAACACACACACACACACTGGACTGGCTCGGGACGAGCGGAAATGCTAATCTCTATTCCTTTAAATCCCCTAAGCTCGAAGCTTAGCCTTATTTTAGGACCATGGGAATGAAATCTAACAAATTTGTAATTTGTCATAGCAAACAACACGGGCTCAAAATTGGCCCCGCAGGCCATTTTGTTGGCGTAAAATGGGGCTAGAGATTCTAAACTGGTTCAAAGCTTGGTTTGCTTTGAGAGGATTGGTAGGAGGAATATGAAATTGCTTGTCCAAGGTTGAGCTCAGGCTGGTTGGCGCGAGCTTTGCGGCGGCCGCGAGTCACGCCCAACTAAGAGCATCCAATCGGCGCTGACGGGTCGGGCCTAACGGCACAGTTTGGGCGCTGCATCCGAGCCACGCCCTTGTCAAGATCAGCTGGGCCGGCCACCGCAAGCTCGAGCCCTGCCGCGAGTCTCTAGCTTTGCGGCCCATTTTCATCATCCCATCCTTCGGATCAATGATTCTCAGTTGAGCTCCAGACCATTAGATTTGAATCAATATCCATCTAAACAAATGCCTCTGTATTAGGGGACTGCTGGAAGCAAGCGAGAAAGAGAGAGATAGAGAGAGAGTGTGTTGTCTGAGAAAAGCATTAAAATGCAAATAAATCGCCGGGAGGGCTCGTGCGAGTAGAGGCACCAATTTAAAATTAATTTGCATCCTGTTTTATCATCCATCTTGAGTAGAATCTCCGCTTCAATCCCCTTTGGCTGGTTGCAAAGATGAGCCAGCCAAAGCGGCGGCGAGTAGCCCCTTACTCGCCTCCCCCCCCCCACACACACAAAGCCCACCGACTGCTCTGAACCTTTGGCCGCCACAAACAATGGCGAGCGAGTTTGCCAAAAAGTTTACCGACCAAAACCTGCAGCTCGTCCACGAAAGCTTATCGATCATTCATTCTCCCTTGGCGGCTCCATTGTTGCCGCCGAGCGCTCGCCTCTCTGCTCATGTTGGAATTATTGCCCAATTTTAGTTGAGATCTCGACAATTTGTGTGTGTTAGAATCCCATTAAATGGTGGGCGAGTTGTTGTTGTTGCTGTTGCTGTCGTTGGTGCTGACGCTGGTGCTGCTGCTGGCAATGCGGTAAAGGTACACCATTGGCCAGTGGCAACCGCTCAATCTTTATCAATTGGCAGCTTTCAAGTTGGCCGCGATGACTCCATTGCAGGCAACCTACTTTGGAGCAAATAAACTCGGCCAGCCGAGGCGAGCTAGCTGAAACGCGCTAGCTCGCTTCGTCTGCTCGTTTCGAGCCAACAGGAAGGAGAAAGGCTTCGAGTTTCCGGAAATAAAAAGATTAATATTGCCAAACAAGCCGGCGCAAGTTGGGCGCCCATCTTGCGCCCGCCTCCAACACATTGACAAATTGGCCGACCTGGCGCAAACCAGAGGGGGGAGCTCGGAAATTGCGGGCCAGCTCGCACTAGACTGGGGGCGGGCGCGGTCGGCTTGGCACAACAGGAAGTTGGGGGGGGAAGGCACAAATTGAAGTAACTGCATTAATCTCGGCCGCTGGGCTTGCAGCGCCGCCGCCGCCGC